>Ga0181560_10002441_pt1 | contig 17292 bp, 16 predicted proteins | sample 011ome_20_FD_133751 | JGI IMG/M metagenome (GOLD analysis project Ga0181560, IMG submission 133751) | Coastal salt marsh microbial communities from the Groves Creek Marsh, Skidaway Island, Georgia - 011509CT metaG (megahit assembly) | ecosystem: Environmental > Aquatic > Marine > Intertidal...
ACTTTCTTTGAATCAGACCTCGCTAACCAAGCGATTGCTGATTTTGAAAAAGCCGCCCGCGGCTAGCCAAAGGTCGCGTCTACTTCCTCGCGTGTCGGTGGCTGACATCCAGCCCGCGTGCAATTCATACCAGCAACACGTGATGCGAGAGTCAGGATCTCAGAGAGACTCTGTTGATTGAGTTGAGATAACTTATCTCCAGCAATCTTGAGTCGATCGATCTCAGCCAATAAGGTTCCATGGACAGAATCACCCGCGCCAACCGTATCCGATAATGGCCCTGGCAGACTTGCACCAACTTCTACCATCACACCCTCTCGGGTGTAACCGTTCAATCCCTCTGAGCCACGGGTATAAACGCAGAGTTGCGGTGCATAGATTTCCATAAATTGATTGAGTGCATCTGTCGTCCACTCAGGATGCAGATACTCCAGATCCTCGTCACTCAGCTTGACGAGATCCGCTTCATGAAAAAAACGCGCGATCCCAGTGCGATATGCGACTGGATCTTTGGTCATCGAGGGACGACAGTTAGGATCAACAGAAATCAATGCGCCTCGTTCTTTTGCCGCTTTCACAACAGATAGCCACGCATCTTGATCCTCGATTGGAATCAATGCACAGGATCCCACATGCAAGATCGACATCGACTGAGGGAAAGAGGCGATAATCTCTGCCACAGGCACTTCCCGATCAGCAGTCCCGTCGCGGTAAAACGCATAACTTGGCTGACTGGTTTCATCGAGCGACACGACAGCGAGCGAGCTGTAGGCATCAGATCGCGCATTGTCTCGTAAAGATACTCGACACTCAGCCAACCGTGCAGCAAGCAGATCACCATAGGCATCAGTACTTAACGTCGAGACATAGAGGACTTCTGATCCGAGTTGCCCTGCTGCCAAGGCACAATTCAGGGTCGAGCCGCCAGGACAGGCCTCGAACAACCGTTCACCACGATCGATCAAATCAACAATTGCATCACCGCCGATAACAATCACCCAGCAACTCCTTCTGACTGCACTGAGAATATCGAATCCAGAGCCTCTATTTCATTTACAAGGGTTGAAACGAATTCAGGGCATCGCGTCGGGACATCTCCCCACAAATCAGGTTCAGTTGCAAACGCTACTTCCTGACCTCTCTTTAGCATCGGTGCAATCCAATTCCATTTGGGGTCAACGTACTTAAAGGGTATACGACCAGCTTCTACATGACGCATAAACACGTACCACGAGGCGATACCATGAATCGAGCGCACCGGAACACGACCTTGATTAACCGTCCCTTTCACAGTCGGAAGCACAAAAATTGGGAACTTGCTGACGCCGTCCATGCAAATTCTCTCGACTGTGTCACCAATATGCTGATTCGAGAATCGAGACTCAATGATATCTCGGTACGCTTCTAAATCGATCGGTGATTCACCGATTGCAGGTATCACTTCCTCGGTCTCATACGCTCTAAAAAACGCACGCAATTCAGGATCTAGAATTCCCGCATCGTATGTATGGTGCCCTTTCAATGCAGCAAGATAAGTCAAGATCGTGTGCCCTCCATTCAAGACACGAATCTTTGCGTCTTCATAAGGCTCAACGTCGTCTACAATTTCAACACCCGCCTGCTCAAAAGGAGGACGACCATTCGCGAAATGATCCTCGAGCACCCACTGAATGTAGGATTCTCCCATGACAGTCACTGCGTCATCGATCCCGAACCTTTGCTTTACATCCAGACTATGACGCGAGTCGATGCGAGGCGTAATACGATCCACCATCGAGCAAGGAAACGTAACGTGTTTGGTCATCCAGTCGACCGATTCCATATCACCCGCAGCCTTTAAATACTGCAATAATCCAGAGCGTAATTTACCCCCGTTATCACGTAGATTGTCACAACACAAAAATGTAATTGGTCCTGCTCCGTCACTCGCTCGTGCACGAATCACTGCGTGAAGAAATGTATAAATCGATGACCCAACTCCAGACGCCAAACCATCAATAATTGGCTTAGCAGACACATCGAGTACATTGTCATCATCCAAGTTGTATCCACTCTCAGTGACAGTCATAGAGATGATGCGAATGGATGGATCTGTTGCTCGACTCACGGCGACTTGGTATGCGGCCGAAGCATCAATCAATTCAATAATCGAACCTATTTCACGATAAGCGACTTCGCCATCAGGAGATATTGTTTTCAACACGTACTGTCCATTTTGGGCTTTGAGCGCGTCGAATAATGGACGATCTTCAGTGCGCAAGTTCACTCCACAAATACCCCATTGCGAAGAGAAATCCAGCAAGCTATCAATATATACAGCTTGATGGGCACGGTGGAATGCGCCGACACCAACATGAATTATTCCAGCTGTGACTTGATCTCTCTGGTAAGAGATTCTTTGCAAATCAGGAGTTGTCATCATTTGAGTCCTTATCATCCACGCATCTGTCGAAGGGCCAGATACGCTTGTCTGTAATTTGTTAATTTTGACTGAAAGTAATCCCCGCGAGCTTGAACAGGCGAAAGACAGTCAGTAATTTGTTCATTTGGATATGCAGTATTTTGATCTGTCATCGCGAGACGAGCCGCCCCCAAACTGGGCCCGATAATCGAGCTATCTGATGTTTCAACCGTAATCTCGAGTGCATTCGCCATCATCTGGAGCCAATATTTAGAGCGCGTACCACCGCCAATCGACAGCGTCGATCGTATCGTCGCGCCAGCGTCTCTCAAAGCACTCAAGCCATCACAAAACGAAAAAGTGACGCCTTCCATAACCGCTAAGCAAAGATCATCAACAGTGGTCGCAGACGACAGATTGAGGAAAACACCGCGTGCATCGGGATCATTGTGCGGAGAGCGCTCACCATTCAGATAGGGAAGAAACTGCACATCTGTTTCTGTCTTGTTAGAAACAGACACTCGGTTCACCATATCTGCGACTGACTGCCCCGTGATACTCGACAACCAGTTCAGAGAATGTGCAGCACTCAATGTCACTGTCATTTGATGCCATGTATCAGGTAACGCATGCGCAAAAGCGTGAACAGTTTTTTCTGGGCAAGCCTGATGACTTTCGCTGACAGTAAAAAAAACGCCAGATGTTCCTAAACTAATGAATGTCTGCCCTGGAGTCGAAATACCAAGTGCTAAAGCCCCGCACGCGTTATCACCACCGCCTGCAACGACAGGCACGCGTGGAAGACCATATTTTCGACTGGCATCTAAAGAGACCACCGCAGTTTCTTCTGGGCCCTCAAGGACTTTTGGCAACCACTTACGATTAGCGCCGGTCACATCTATCAGTGCATCATCCCACTGTCGAGTCTGAGGATTCATCCACAAGGTACCGGAAGCGTCAGAAGGATCGGTGTAAAACTCGTTGGTTAGTACAAACCGCAAATAATCTTTCGGTAGTAAGACATGCTGAATCTTTTGGTAGGTCTCGGGTTCATGTTGCTTAATCCACATGAGCTTTGGCGCGGTAAATCCAGGCATCGCAAGATTTCCAGCATATGCTGTGAACTCGGCGCCCATCCCATTGAGTATCTGGCATTCATTTCCTGACCGTCCATCGTTCCAGAGAATGCAAGGCCTCAGGATCTTACCTTTTGCATCAAGACAGGTTGCGCCATGCATTTGTCCGGTCAAACCGATTCGTTCAATCTGTTGCAACTGGATTTGACCACTCAAATCTGCACAAACTGACAACAACGCCTGTTCCCAATGCACTGGATCTTGCTCAGACCAATGTGTTTTAGGATGACTCACATCAAGTGGTGCTTCGGCTGTCGCACGCACTTGATGGCCCTCATCGATAACAACGGCCTTGAGCGACGACGTACCAAGATCGATCCCCAGAAACACTCAAAGGCCCTCTGGTGGAATATATCCAGCAGTTCCTGGACTCAGATTTGCCCTGACTACTCGCCGAAACTCAGATGGTGTGACGCCCTTAATCTTGGCGAAGTGACGATTAAAGTTCGCGACGTTATTGAAGCCGACTGAATAGCAAATCGAAGAAACCTGGTCGTTTGTTTCAGTCAGCAAAACACAGGCTTTGCCGATACGCACTTGATTCACGAAATCGACAAACTTATTCCCTGTGGACTTTTGGAAGTGCCGCGAAAAAGCACTCGCACTCATATCAGACATCAATGCCATCCGCTCAAGTGAAATTTCTTGAGCGAAGTTATCCACCACATAATCAACCGCGTCGTTAATTTTTGATTCAACGACCCCTGTTAACGTCGAGTGAATTTTTGCTGAACTCAATGCGCGTTTTTTCGGCCACTCATGCAGTCGCTTTAGGACGTTGAGAAATGCCAGTACACGGGCAATACCATGTGTATCACGAACAGATGCGAGTAGCGCTTGAGCTTCAGCTTGATCAAAGCCAGTAAACTCCACGCCAGATCGAGCCATCTCAAGGGTGGGCAACACATTTTTAAATTCTGGAAACGCATCGGCCAATTTCTTGAGTGAATCATCACGAAACTGAATCACCATGTCCCGAAGTGTCACTGAATTGTACGCATCGATTTCAGTAACCCAGTTGTGAGGGAGCCGCGGCCCGGTTAGAACAAGTTGTCCAGGCTGGTAACGTCCAATATAGTCGCCCACAAAGACCTTACCTGTCGTTGCGACCATCAGGTGTAATTCATACTCGTCGTGCGCGTGCCAACGAATCAGATCGCAAGGCCATCCGTGCTCCAAATAACGAATACTCCCAAGCTCTGGAGGTACGACTTCAAACTGAGGAACTGCGGCAATCGACATCGCTAACTCATCCAATTCCCGCCGTCGACGTTATAGGTTTGAGCTACCACGTAGTCTGACGCGCTTGATGCGAGGAACAAAGCCATCCCAGTCAGGTCCTCTGCTGTTCCCATCCGACCGAAGGGCACTGACTCTCCAACTTCCTTTTTCTTTTGCCCGAGAGGTTTGTTTTCATACTTTGCAAATAAGGCATCCACACCATCCCAGTGCTCGCCATCGACCACTCCAGGTGCTATCGCATTCACATTGATGCCATGTTCAATAAGATTTAATCCAGCTGATTGCGTCAAGCTAATGACCGCTGCCTTTGATGCACAATAGACTCCAACCAAAGCTTCGCCGCGGCGGCCAGCTTGACTGGCCATATTAATAATTTTGCCTCCTGACCCTCGCTCGATCATGCGTTGAGCAACTGCCTGCATCATAAAAAGAGTCCCTGCGACATTGATTGAAAAGCACTTCTCATAATCAGAACGATCAATCTCGACGATCGGAGCTGCTGTAAAAATCGCTGCGTTGTTGATCAAAACATCAATATGACCCAATACATTGACCGTCTTTTCAACAGCAGATTGAATACTGTCTTGATCTGAGACATCCAGGTACGTTGCAAAACAAGAATCACCCAATTCAGCTGCGGATATCTTAGCGCGCTCAAGATCGCGATCAGCAATCATGACGCGTGCGCCGGCATCTACAAATACACGTGCAAAGGCATAGCCTATGCCTCTTGCTGCACCGGTGATAAGTACCTGCTTTCCGCCGACATCGATCACAAACGAAGACCTTCAGCATCAAATTTATGAATCATCTCGGGGCGTGGTGACAAATAGACGGTATCGCCATGCTTAAACGCAACCTCTCCACCTGCGCGAACAGTGATAGTCTCAGCGAGTCCCGTATCATGCACATGGAAAAACGTATCTGAACCTAAATGTTCGGAGACGCTAATCGAGCCTTTCCACTCACCTTTTGTTTCCGAAACACCAATATGTTCTGGCCTTATTCCGATGCAATACGCATCGTGTTTAGCAGCCTCAGCACCCTCGATAAAGTTCATTTTTGGGGACCCGATAAAGCCTGCAACGAAACGATTAAGAGGGTTTCGGTACAGCTCAAGAGGGCTTCCCACCTGCTCAATGACGCCCCCCTGAAGGACGACAATCTTATCTGCCATGGTCATGGCTTCGACTTGATCGTGGGTCACATAAATCATTGTGGTCTTTAAGCGCGCATGGAGCTCACTAATCTCCAAACGCATACCGACTCTAAGCGCCGCATCCAAGTTCGAAAGTGGCTCATCAAAGAGAAAAGCAGAGGGTTCACGGACAATAGCGCGGCCGATCGCCACGCGCTGACGTTGTCCGCCGGACAGTTGCCCAGGCCGTCTACCCAGATAATCGGTCAGGCTTAAGACTTCTGCCGCTGCTGCAACTCGACGATCAATTTCAGCTTGATCCAACTTAGCCATCTTTAAAGGAAAAGCGATATTTTTCCGTACCGACATATGCGGATACAACGCATAGGACTGGAATACCATCGCTAAGCGACGCTGCGCTGGCGGAAGATCTGTCGCGTTCTGATCATCGATGTAAATGTCGCCGCTAGACACATCTTCGAGTCCAGCAATCAATCGAAGCAGTGTTGATTTACCGCAACCAGACGGACCGACAAAGACAACAAATTCACCTTCCTCGATCGTTAGATCCAGTGGTTGGATAACCTCCACATGTTCAAATTTCTTCGTGACTTTTTCTAAAACAATACGTCCCATGTGTCTTCCTTATTTGACGGCGCCGAATGTTAAGCCGCGAACCAGTTGTTTCTGACTGAACCAGCCAAGGATAAGAATTGGCGCAATCGCCATCGTCGAAGCCGCACTTAATTTTGCGTAAAAAAGCCCTTCAGGACTTGAGTAACTTGCTATAAATGCAGTCAAGGGAGCTGCTTGAGCAGCAGTCAGATTGAGTGTCCAAAATGCTTCATTCCAGGCAAGAATGAAGTTAAGTAAAATGGTGGATGCGATCCCTGGAATTGCCATGGGGGTTAAGACGTACAAGATTTCTGAGCGGAGCGAAGCTCCATCCATTCTCGCCGCTTCCAAAATCTCTGAAGGGATTTCCTTAAAATAGGTGTATAGCATCCAAACTATGATCGGCAGATTGATGAGCATTAGCACAACAACGAGTCCGATCTTTGTATCTAGCAACCCCAATTCAATAAAGATCAGATAAATCGGATAGAGGACACCAACAGCCGGCAGCATTTTAGTCGACAGCATCCAAAGCAAAATATCTTTGGTTCTTTTTGAAGGAACAAAGGCCATCGACCACGCGGCCGGCACAGCAACAAAAATACCGAGGAGTGTCGATCCACCAGCAATAATTACTGAGTTCGTCAAAAATCGAAGATAGTCTGAGCGCTCCTGAACAATCGCGTAGTTCTCGAGCGTCCAGTCAAACATCAAAAATAGTGGAGGATCTGCAATTGCCTGACCTTCACTCTTGAATCTCGTCAAAATTGTCCAAAGAATCGGGAAGAAGATCAAAAGGCCAATCGACCATGCGAGTACCGTATTGAAAGTTTTCCGGTTAAATGAAACTGCACGTGCCATCTTGTTCTCCTATTTATCCAAGTTCTTGCCAACAATCCGCATTAAGAAGATCGCGACAATGTTTGCGAGGATGATGGCGTAAACACCTCCGGCTGAACCAAGGCCAACATTTTGGCTTTCTAAGACGCGCTGGAAGATCAAATACGTCAGTGTTTTTGAACCAAAGGCACCAGCGGTCGTGACGAAAATCTCAGCAAAGATCGACAACAGAAAAATTGTTTGAATCAGTAAGACCACCGTTATCGCCCGGCTTAGATGAGGTAGAACGATGTACCAAAATCGCTTTAAAGCTGTTGCTCCATCCATTTCTGAAGCCTCGAGTTGCTCATGGTCGAGCGATTGAATGGCTGTTAAGAGAATCAATGTTGCGAATGGGAGCCACTGCCAACTCACAATCGTAATGATCGACGTCAATGAAGCATGGGACATCCACTGTAACGGCTCCGCCCCAAAAAACTCCCACAAATAAGATAGAAGACCGTAATTTGGGTCCATGAACATATTCTTCCAAACCAACGCGGACACAGTCGGCATGACAAAGAAAGGAGCGATGACCAAAATACGGACAACACCTTGGCCCCAAATTGGTTGATCGAGAAGAAGTGCCAAGAGGGTTCCGAGAATTAGCGTAATCGCGAGAACACCACCGACGATAATCAACGTGGTTGTAACACTTGGCCAGAATGAGCTTGAAGAGACGAATCGAACATAATTGTCAAAACCAACCCAACCAAGATCCCCTCCACGTAGGGGTAAATATTTTTTAAACGAAAAATAAAGGGTCATGATGAGTGGCACAAGCATCCAGGCAAGCAAGAGCATTACAGCAGGCGCCATCATTAATCGTGCCGCGGAACGTGAACGTTGAGTAGCCACAACGATATCCCTTTTTTTGTTGTGAAGTTAAAAATAGAGGCGGACTCGCCGCCTCTACTTTTGAGCTTTGAAAATTAACGGTAACCCGCTGCTTCCATCGCTTCGTTAGTGATGTCCTGCGCCTTAGATAGCGCTTCTTCGACAGACTGCTGACCAGCGTAGGCTGCTGCGAACTCTTGGCTGACCTGTGTCGCGATACCTGCAAACTCAGGAATTGCAGCGAACTGAATACCTACATAGGGGCTTGGCTCGACCGTTGAGTTGTTTGGATCTGCAGACAGGATCGAATCCAATGTCATCTGCGCGAAAGGTACTTTCTTGTAGTTTTCATTTTCATACAATGAAGTACGCGCTCCTGGAGGAACGTTAGCCCAACCTTCTTTTGCAGCAACGAGTTCGATGTAATCTTTAGATGTCGCCCACTCAATGAACTGAAGTGCTGCTTTCTCTTTTTGAGTCCCAGCTGGAATCGCAAGCGCCCACGCCCATAACCAGTTTGAACGCTTACCAAGGCCGGTATCTGGAGCAAGAGCAAAACCAACTTTGTCAGCAACAGTCGAATCCTTTGGATTTGTTACAAAAGATGCGGCTACTGTTGCGTCGATCCACATGCCACACTTGCCTTGCTGGAACAAAGAAAGGTTTTCGTTGAAGCCGTTGGTTGCGTAACCTTTAGGACCTGATGCATCCATCATGGTCTTAAAGAAGTTCAACGTATTAGCCCATGGCTTAGTATCAAACTGAGCATTCCAGTCCATATCAAACCAACGTGCACCGAAAGAGTTCGACATCGCAGTAATGAATGCTCCGCCTTCGCCCCATCCAGCCTTACCACGCAAACAGACACCATTGATATCGTTTGAGCGATCTGTCATCGCTGCTGCCGCTTTTGCAATGAAGTCCCAAGTTGGCGCTTCAGGCATGCTTAGACCTGCCTTCTGCATCAGATCTGTGCGATACATGATCATAGAGCTTTCGCCATAAAAAGGAGCTGCATAAAGCGTTCCTTCGTGACTTAAGCCACCGCGCATGGCTGGCAAAATATCATCGACGTCATACGCTTCAGACAAGTTATTGGTATTGAAGTTGACGTTTTTATGCAAAGGAACCAACCAACCGTTCGCTCCCCAAATTGGAGTTTCGTACATGCCGATTGTCATGATATCGAAGGCACCACCTTTGGTAGTGATATCAGTGGTTACACGCTGGCGAAGGACATTCTCTTCAAGAGTGACCCACTCAACGTTGATTCCTGTTTGCTTAGTAAACTGATCGGTATAACCCTGCATACGGATCATGTCACCGTTATTCACAGTGGCAATGGTGATCGTTTCAGCCAAGGCTGCGGTCGACGTAGCGAGTGATAATGCAACTGCAACACCCAAAGACGTTTTACGAATCATTTGTAGACTCCTTGTTATGTTTGTCTATCCATCTAGTGGATAGATAGATTAAATCTGCATACATCGATCGAGAATAGCTTTATTTCCTCTGATAATGATACTTTTTTGCATGGTGCGGTGCAAAACTTATAATTTAATTGAAAAATAGTATTACTTTTTGTAACAAGCTAATCATTAATGCTCGAGCTCTAGTGAGTGGCGGAGCAGGCGATAATTGAAGAATAGCTACGCCCTCCATATGCTAGGCATTACAATGAATAACCAGTTAAGCTCCCGACATGACCATTCCTATTGATCTTAGAAATCACCTCGATCGTTTGAAACTGCAAGGTCCTTCAAGAACCGTTGTTGCGATTGCTGGCGCACCTGCATCAGGCAAAACAACGCTAGCTCGCGAACTCGCCGAATCGATTCCGAATACCGCATTTCTTTCAATGGATGGATATCATCTGGACAACCCACTACTTCAAGAAAAAAATCTTTTAGATAAGAAGGGTTCACCGGAAACGTTCGATCTCGATGGTTTCTCCGCACTGATTGCCCGATTGAAAGAGCCAAGAGATATCTATTGCCCGATCTTTGATCGCCAAACCGAACGAACCATAAATAGTGCACACCTCATTTCGAAAACCATTGATATGGTGATCGTCGAGGGCAACTACCTCCTGCTAAACGAACCAAGCTGGGTCGATCTTCGAGACCATTGGGATTATTCAGTATTTCTAGAAGTTGATATCGAGATAATCAAACAACGACTACTCGAGCGATGGTTGTCATTCGGCTACTCGCGAGACGAAGCATTAAAAAAAGCCGTGATGAATGATCTACCAAACGCACAGCGCATTTTAGAGAATAGACTTAATGCAGATCTAGTCTTGACCTCTCAACGGTAGACGAAACATTCATCAAATACCCCTCGCACCCTTCGTAATCACGATATTTCCGTAAAGCGCGGGATCAGAGGTTGCGATGATTGCAAAGGCATCTTTCACCGCCTGATAAAACGTTTCATCATCGGGTCGAGTAATTTCTCCACCAAGCCCCTTAATCTGTTGAATCAAATCCAGATGCACCGGCCGCTCTGTTTTCGGAACCCAACCCGTCACTTGGTCGGTTTCAATCGGAAAGATAGTCAAAATAGCTTCGAGAACAGAAGAGACTGTGTGACCGTTCATTCGGATTAAGCGATTCGCATCGCGCTCGGCTGGGTAGTTCCCATCAACAATTGCAATGGTATCGCCGTGTCCCATCGACGCCAGGATGTATAACAAATCTGGGCCGAGACGTTGATCAATTCCGAGAAGCATCATTTACCTCAGTGCGCGACTTTAGCGCGTTGAAATAGATCATCGGTCATCAGCGAACCAAGCACTGCGACAAGACCTAACACCAATACGGGGAAGCCAGGAAGTCCCTGAAGCAAAAGACCTACAGCCGCTGCAACAATCACGGCAACCATAATGAATGCGCGCTGCTGTGTTGGTTTAGCAACCATCACAAATCCAGCAACTGTGGCTATCAGAAGGCCCCAAGACAATACTGCTTGTGAACTAATCATCGCTTGAAGCGATGCGATTGCATCAGCCTCAAGTAAGCGTGTCATTTGATTCGGTGCCAGTTGTCCACCAGCAGCAACGATCGCCTGCATGCTTTGATGTTCATGAAGCGCAATCAAGCTTCCAAAATAGTTCGACGCGGGATGCATCGCGGCAAATAAAAGCGTCGCCGCACCAATCGCAAACAACACCTGTTTGATCCGCTCAGGAGATGCATTTTGACGCACGATATCGATACCGACGGCGAGAAGAATAATCATGCCAAGCACAATCATCTGCCAGAAGGTATTCAACTGCGCTAGAGTCAATCCGTTGTTGATAAGTTTCAAGAGAATGACACCCAAGAAGGTTCCGAGGATTGATCCACGACCACCAAAGAGTGACGTACCGCCAATGACCACTGCTGCGATTGCATCCAATTCCCACATTTGTCCGTAGTCACTCTTGGCGTAGGGCGCGCGTCCCAAAAACATCAACGCACCAAAAGCAGCGGTGAACGAGCAGATGACATAAGCGAGTGTTTTATACAAACGCACATTGATGCCTGCTTGACGCGAGCCTTGCTCATTAGAACCAATCGCATAGGTATATCGGCCAAGCTTTGTATGTTTAACGATCAAGCCAAGCACAATAAAGAAAGCAATGAAGATGACCAGACTCATTTGGAATGTTCGGAAATATTCGAGCCAATTGGCATCGACCCAATGTCCAAGTGGCATCAAGAAGTCTGGCAAGGTTCCATCTTTATATCCCTGGCGAAGCGGAGACAAGGGGTTATAACGACCAAAGAAATCAAACAGCGAATCAAGCTTCGGCGTCGCCTGCGCACCTGTTGTTAGGTGGCCCGTACCGCGCCATATCGAAAGACCTGCCAAGGTGACAATGAACGCAGGCATCCCAAACCGGGCGACCAGCGTGCCATGAATTAAACCGATCGAGAGTCCAAGGCCTATCCCGAATAGAACGGCAAGAACCGGCGGGAAGCCCCAATATGAAGCTACGTATCCTGTCAGCGCTGCTGTCATACCCATGACAGAGCCAACAGACAAATCAATCCCAGCAGTCAGAATCACCAGCGTCATACCGCCCGCAATCACTCCAAGTGCTGCTGAGTTATTCAAAATCGTCATCAGATTGGATGGATGGAAGAATGAACGTCCATCGGTCACTAATTCAATCGCAATCGCGAGAATCACCACCGCCAGAAGAGCACCAGACCAGTCTTTCTTAAAGTAGCTCGCTAACAGTTGAGCAAACCGATCGTAGAAGGTTCTGTTATCCACAACACACCCCTGAAGTTTTAAATAGAAGAAAAACGCCCCGGAAGAATTTCCGGGGCACAGGTATTACATACCGATCAGCTTTTTGTACTCAGCTGATGTTTTTGGTGTCACAAGGAATGTTCCAGTATCAATACGCTTTGATACAGTTTCACCTTTTGCTGCAGCAACTGCAGCTTTCACACCTTCGTAGCCCATCTTGTAGAGCATCTGCGCAGTATCGACGTGAACCCAACCCTGATCCATCGCGACGATTGCATCAGTCGCACCATCAAAGCCAACAAGCTTCACATCGCCGGCACTGTAACCCAGGTTTTCCAGGGCAGCTTTCGCCCCCATGGTGCCGCCATCCCATGCGTTCACAACCATTTTCACATCAGAGTGCTTGTTAAGGAGTGCTTCAACACCAGCTTGCGCTTGGTTTGAATCCCACTCTGTTGGAACGATCAAAATTTCTGAGTTAGGACGTGATGCCTTGAAACCTTTCATGAAGCCATCGCGACGCTCTTGACCAGTCGACTGCGCTTGGTTACCCGTCACATAGATAATTTTGTCACCGTCTTTGATGAGTTTCGCCGCTTCTTTACCTTGGATCTCGGCAACTGCTTCGTTATCTGTTGCAACAAATGACGTGACTTCAGCGCCAGACACACCGGTATCAACAGCAACAACAGGAATACCTGCATCCATAGCAGCCTTCACAGCTGGCGCAATACCTGATGAATCAACAGGAGCAACTGCGATCGCGCTAACGCCCTGGGAAGTTAGGTTTTCAAAAACTTCCAACTGAGATGATAGGTCACCTTGGAATGCTGGACCCACAGTAATGAGTTTCGCGCCAACTTCTTTAGCGGCGTCAGCAGCACCATTGTTGATCATGATCCAACCAGCGTTTGTTGCTGATTTAGTGATGTAGCCCACAGTGATCTTACTGTGACCGCCAGCCAATGCTGATAGAGAGACAGAAGCGGCAACAGCGCCAGCAACTAGAATCTTTGCGAATGATTTCATCGAGTTATCCTCTTTGCATTTATGTTTATTGGTCCCGCTTTCTACGCGGTTAGCGTTAATGTCTCAAGATTGATGGATTGCTGTCAATAAATAAATTCATTTGATTTAATTATTCAAAGTGTTTAGATTCGTCCCATAGTCATAACAACAGAGACATCTTATGAAATACGTTCTCGAGACTCACGGACTCACCAAACATTACGGCGGCGTCCACGCACTCAATGACGCTGACTTCTTTCTAGAACCAGGCGAACATGTTGCCGTGGTTGGAGATAATGGCGCTGGTAAGTCAACGTTTGTGAGAAACATCACAGGTGTTGAACAGCCAACCGATGGACGCATCGTTTTCTACGGAGAAGATGTCAGCTTCAGTTCGCCACTCGATGCTCGCGAAGCGGGTATCGAAACGGTTTACCAAAATCTTGCCCTTGCCGATCACTTAGACGTGCCGGCCAACATTTTCTTAGGCCGAGAGGACGCATATGACGCAATCAAGATTCCAGGACTCCCCTTTTCGATTCCGCTTGGTCCGTTTGCTTGGATGAAAGCAGGGTCCATGCGCGAACACGCGACCGAGCTCTTAGAAAAAACCGGAGTCAAAATTCCAGATCTATCTGAATCACTCGCCGGAATGTCAGGTGGTCAGCGCCAGTGTGTCGCGATTGCACGCGCAGCCGGCTGGGGCGAGAAGCTCATCATCATGGATGAGCCAACAGCAGCGCTCGGGATTCAAGAAACGACACGCGTTGAGAACATTATTCGTGGGTTAAAGGAACAAGGAATCCCCGTCATCATTATCTCCCACAATCTTCGCCAAGTATTTAACCTGGTTGATCGGATCTGGGTATTCCGACAAGGACGGATTGTTGGCAACAAAAAGACCTCAGAAACAGAACCCAACGAAATCGTGTCAATGATCACAGGTCTTGACCAAGGCGTTCACGATAACGCGAGCTACATCTGATGCAGTCGCGCACCGTTCAGTCTCGCGGATCGAATCAAGTCGCCGTACGGCAGTACAACGAACGGCTGGTTTTACAAACGATTCGCCTGAACGGTCCACTACCGAAAGCTGAGCTCGCGCGCCTGATTGGCCTTACTCCTCAAACAGTGACTCACATTGTTAGAGACCTTGAAGCAGACGGTCTTTTAGTTCGTGGAGATCCTGAGCGCGGACGCGTCGGACAGCCATCGGTTCCATTTGATTTGAACCCCGATGGCGCACAGTCCATAGGCATTCATATTGGGCGACGATCGACTGAGATTGTTCTGATCAATCAGATTGGTACCATTTTGGCCAAACTAAATACGGTTTACGCATACCCGGAACCCGAAGCAATTTTAGATTTTATTAGCTCAAGCTATCGATCGCTCATTAAACGTAAATCGTGTCACGCGGAGAGGCTCATGGGTGTCGGAGTTTGCGAACCTGGCAATATCGCGGGCTGGCAGCAGCTCTTGGGCGCACCCTCTGACATCCTTGAATCATGGGAATCCATTAATTTAAGTGATGCGATTGAACAAGCGATCGGCGTCACCCCCCTATTTTGCAACGACGCATCGGCTGCGTGTGGAGCTGAACTTCTATTCGGCCAGGGGCGACATTACGCCAACCACCTCTATACCTACATGGGATCATTTAGTGGCGGAGGACTTGTCCTCGATGGCAACCTCGTCATCGGCCGCGGCGGAAATGCAGGCGCGATCGGTTCGCTCCCGCTAGGACCACGGAGCAAAGACCAACTCATTGATCGGTCGAGTCTACTCCAACTCGAAGAGGCTCTCGTCTCTTCAGGACTCGACCGCACAACACTTTGGAAGGATTCCAATGGATGGGAAGAGCATCGAGACCTCGTAGCGACTTGGATTACCCAGGCAGCTCCCGGGATCGCAATGGCCGCCCTCTCAGCAACAGCGCTCGTGGAACTGGACGCATTGATTATCGATGGCGCTTTTCCTGACTGGGTTAAAGCAGAGCTAGCGACAGCAATCGAGCAGGCCTCTGACAACCTCAATTGGGAAGGAATTGAGAGACCGATTCTCGTGGAAGGGACTTGCGGATTCCATGCCCGCGCACTTGGGGGCGCAGCGCTTCCACTGCTCTCACAGTTTGCTGCAGATCACCAAAGTTTAATGAAAGCACCTGCCTGAAACGGCAGTGTTGGCGAAATTCCTCGAGCATAAATTCGACATCCCTGTCGATGCCCGAATCCTTCCTTAAGTTCCCAATCCTTCGGGATACCGGAGACCGGCGTTTGTCCTATTTCTGAATTATATCACGATATTTTTTTGGACAAAAAGTCCGCGCAGACCAAAACAGCGAAGATATTGATTATAATTAACTATCGAAATGATAATTAAATACCATTTCGATCTATCAAATAATCCTTGATTAACATATTTATATAATCATAATTCGAATATCGATTAATTTTATGTATCAAAGGATTTCAAGATGAAGCAAGGACAACCAGTTCCACAAGTCACTTTCAAAACACGTGTACGCGACGAGTCCATTGGTGGCGACAATCCATTTCGCTGGCAGGACGTCACAACGGATGACATCTTCAAAGGAAAACGCATTCTAATCTTCTCCCTTCCCGGCGCTTTCACACCAACATGCTCGACATTCCAGGTTCCAGGCTTTGAAGCCAACTACCAAGCAATTCGAGACATGGGAATTGACGAGATCTACGTCGTTTCAGTGAACGATACTTTTGTCATGCGCAAATGGTTGATCGATCAAAACGTCTGCCACATCAAATTCATCCCTGATGGTAATGGCCACTTTACTCAGGGTCTCGACATGCTAGTCGACAAATCGAACCTCGGATTCGGGAGCAGATCATGGCGATACGCTGCGGTTATCGATAACGGCGTGATTGAACGCTGGTTTGAAGAGCCAGGTCGCGTGGATAACTGCGAAACAGACCCCTATGGCGAAACATCTCCAGAATCTGTCATGAATTACCTCGAAACAGTTGCAGTTGAGGCGTAATTTGCCTCTAATCCGGCTCGATACTTTCTTCCTTCTTCGAGCCGGAGCTTTTTATGCGAACCAACAGAATCACTCTACTTGTCGAGGATCTCGACCAGGCCATCCAATTTTATACAAACGCATTTGGGCTCTCTCTGATTGAGGATAGCCAGATCTCAGAGAGCAAACGGATCGTCCGCATTGCGACATCAGATGAAGACGTGACCCTTAACCTTGCTACGCCAAAATCAGGAGATGAAGATCTTGTCGGCCGCCAGGCAGGCCAACGTGTGCTGGTCTTCGTTGATACCAACAATCTGGAAACCGACCTTGCGCGGTTTACAGACAATCGCGTTGACATTATTGATGGCCCACGCACCGAGTCATTTGGTCGCTGCGTTTTAGTCAAAGACCTTGTCGGCAATACATGGGAGTTTGTGGAGCGAATTTAGATAAAGAAAAGGCGGCCCGAAGGCCGCCTATAAAGTCCAAGAAAACTGGACAGGGCATGGTGACCCTGAAACCATCGGCAATCCCTAGAACGATGGCTTCAAACGAACACCGTGAATCAGTCCCCAACAACAAACGTGCCTAAGCACAACTGATTCACTCACTGCAGTATATATAACCAAGAACGCTATACAAATAACATTTTGTTATATAAAAGCAGGACGAACCTAACCAACAGTTCTAGATTGTTGTTTTAACGCGCGTTTTAGCTGATAGCCAATCCAAGCTGAAACCTCATGAGCCCCAGGATCGAACATCAACATGTGCGAGCCACCCTCTACCCAAT
>Ga0181560_10002446_pt1 | contig 17261 bp, 10 predicted proteins | sample 011ome_20_FD_133751 | JGI IMG/M metagenome (GOLD analysis project Ga0181560, IMG submission 133751) | Coastal salt marsh microbial communities from the Groves Creek Marsh, Skidaway Island, Georgia - 011509CT metaG (megahit assembly) | ecosystem: Environmental > Aquatic > Marine > Intertidal...
GCGCAAAACGCACTCGAGGGGATTTTTTGAGCCTCTCGTTCATTTTCGGCGGCGGTTGCTTTGGAAAGCGTGCAATACAGCACTTCGCGGGCGAGCTGATCGCGCGCGGCAACCGACGCAGTAATAGTAGTAGTTCCGCTTAAATCGTCGGTAGTATTCGTCGACACGCCAGAAGGCGCGAAGTGCGACGGCGTCTCTTCTTCATCTTCCGACGACGACGACGAGGAAAACGCGTTGTCCAAACGCTCATCAAACCTGGAAGAACAGTTGACGACCATCTCTTTTCTCTTCTCTCTTCTCTCTCTCTCGACAGCGCAGAGAGACACAGTTATCGATTATTATAAAGAATCAGTCGCGCGAAACAAAAGCAGAGAGCTCTCTCTTCTCTTCTCTTCTCTTCTCTTCTCTCTCTCTCTCTCTCTTGACGCGTGCGCGCACATCGCGTTCGAGCGGCAACAGAGCGCGAAGCACAAAAAAGTTGGTTTAGGGTTTCAATGGCCAAAAATTTGTTTTGTTAGTTTTTTTTGGAGAGCAGAAGGACACTTTTTTAACGGGGAAAAAAGCCACAACGAACGCACATGAGGGCGTCTTCTGTCGCGGCGTTCGCTCGCGACGCCGCAAAACGGACGACGAGAAAAAGAAACGCGCGGCGGCACAACAAGAGCAGCCCGCTGTTCTTCCTGATGATGATGATGATGATGACGACGCTTCTTTTGTCGTCGGGAATCACGACAGAAAAGAGCGGTGTCCTCGCCGTCGCCGTCGTCGAAGCTTCTTCAACGGAGGAGCCAAAAGAAACGAGTCGTTTTGGCGCGCTGGAATCGCCGGCGAAGTCTTCGCTGAGCGACTACCAGATCGTTCGCGTGGAGAGCGTCGTTCGAGATGAGGCGGCGGAGGAGGAGGGTGAGAGGATTAAATCGTTCACGATAAACGCGTTCGGGGAGCGATTCGATGTCGAACTGTTGTCGACCGATTCGCTACTTCACGAAAAATTTACGGTTTTGCGATACGACGGCGAGACGTTCGCGGAGGATGAGAACATCCGAGATCTAGCGAAGGCGGTCACGAAGAGGTGCCAGTATAAAGGTCGCGTTGTCGGTGGTTCTTCGAAGCATCCTTCGCGAGTGTCGGCGAATTTGTGCGTCGAAGACGGGTTCGCGCACGTCTCGCTGCTCGCGAAGAATATGAGCTTGAGTTTAATGATGCCCCACGAGAGTTTTCGGGAGGAGGTGGAGGCAGCAAAGAAAGTGAGGAGAAGGAGGAGGAGGAAGATGCTGGAGGAGTCTGCTGACGACGACGACGACGATGATGATGATGACTATAACGCTAACAATTTGGAAAACGTGGATTTTATCGCGTTTAACGCTGCCGATGAAGTCGCGGAACAGATGATTGGCGAAAAGAGAGACCGGATTAAATTTATGCCCTCGAAGAAAGGAAATACTGATGATAAAGAAGAAGAAGCAAATGAGCAGGACAAACAGGAGCGACGAAAACCGCAAGCGATTAATTACGCGAATACGCGAGTTATTGAAGTTTACGCGCACAGCGACGAAGCGCGCGTATCAAATTACGATACGGCGTTCGATTGCGTGATGGAAACTATCGCGATTATGAATTACGTCTCTGCGTTGTACGAAAACGCGTTTAACCCGAACATCGAAGTCGTAGTGAAAGCAATCGGATACACGGACAAAGGCGCTACCGATCCGTGGGGTACGGTTCAAAAGGGCACGTGCGACACGTGCTCGAGTCATGAGGTGGACAGCGACGATTTACTGACAAAGGCAACAAAATGGAAATCTGCAGCTGGAATCGCCTCGTTACAGAGCGCCGACGTGCTCTCTGTGTTATCTGGACATAATTTCGATGGTGGAACTATTGGATTGGCGTATACAGGAGGTGCGTGCACTGCGTCATACGCAGCAAACGTGAACGAGGTGAACTCTGCAAATTCTTTACGCTACTCCGCTGCAACAGTCGCGCATGAAATCGGACACAATCTCGGATTTCTCCACGACGGTGATATGGACAGTTGTCCCGATAGCGGTTTAATCATGGCAGCACAAGCTGGATACGAACTCGAAACGGATTGGAGCACGTGTACCGTGGCCAAATACAGCGCAACGTATTTCGGATTCGCATGTTTGGCAGAAGGCGACGAAGCGGTGTGCGGGAACGGTATCATTGAAGAAGGCGAGGAATGCGATTGCATGAATAACGACTGCTCCGACGGGAGCGTCTACGGAAGTGAAAGCACGTGTTGTAACGCGGCAACGTGTAAGCTAAAGTCAGGCAAAGCGTGCTCGAGCTACCACGATGGATGTTGTGATAGTTCGTGTGCTATAAAACCGAGCGGCTCCGTGTGTAGAGACGCGGTGTCAACGTGCGACATCCAAGAAAAATGCGACGGCAACAGCAAATCGTGCGCCGCTGATGCTTGGAAACCGTACGGAACGAAGTGTACACACGGGACGTACTCGGACGATATCGGAAGTTGCTTCAAGAACGAGTGTCGGAACGCACATTTCTGGTGCCAACAACTCGATTCAACTTCCCACGGCGGATTCTGCATAACTGAAAAAATTTCTTTTCCGGAAAGCGTGTGCTCGACGACCGCGTTCAAGTGTTACAATTCCGAGTCGTCTTGTTCGAGTCCACACGTGTTTTCAATCGAACCTGAGAAAGGGTACCCGTGTTCAAGCGTACCGACAACATCCGATGGCATCTTCGCAAGAGTTTGCGACGGATACGGCGGATGTATTCCGCCAGACGAATTGGACAATTTACGAGGTCCATACATCTCTCCTTCTGCTCCCATAGGTAGCGCATCCAACGTGAATTTTGAGGTAAACGAAGGATCTAGACAATTCACACCTTACAAAGTAGTTTTATGTTATGCGGCGATGCTGATGATTTTCGCGGATGTATTTTTTAATTAACCATTTTAGTCTGAAAGAACGAGTTGAATAATGATATGTGTGTGTTGTATTTTCTAATGGCGTGCGAGAGCACAATTTAAAGTTGCTGAAATTGAAAATTATTGCGCGTTTTAAACATTTCTAAACATCTCTCATCTCAATAGAAAGCGCATGACGTCCGATAACGCGATGATGCCTTCCAATGCGCCCGTTTTTTCATCCACTACAATTAGGCGTTTCACGCCCGGTAATCCTAATCCTTCGACCGCCGCTCTCAAGGTATCCGAACGTGTACATGTTGAAAACCCGCCGGCGTACGTGCTACTATTGTTATAACCTTTCGACGGCGATCCTCCAGCGGAACTGAATGGGCTGTCAGCCATACCACTGGCGTTGAATTTCGGACTCGGAGGTTTGTTGTTTAAAACATTGCTCGGCATCGTATTCATTGAAGACCCGTCCATGGCAGCATCATTGCCACTACCACCTATCGAAGACGGCGACGCGTACCCGCCACCGCCCGAAGCCATCCGCGAGTTTTGCAACGCTCTAGCTATCGTAAATTCGTTCATGTTCACGTTTAAGTACGCGTTATTCGAGGCTAATTTCACGACGTCACTTCTCGCGTAGACGTCAATTAAACCGCCTTGTCCACTATCGTCCACGACTGGTAAACACGAGACACCATTCATCATCGTAAACGCTTCTGCCAAAGTCGTCTGAGGATAGACGCATCGCAAAGGCGCGAGTCTTTGCAACTCTTCCGGAAGATTGGCGAAGTACTGCTCGTCCGACGCGGCTTCAACCGCGTCCGCTTGACCAAACGAGTTTGTCCTCCGAAGTAAGGAGTCACTCGGCGACCTTCTTCCGCCGAATTCTTTCGTCCACGTGCCAATGGGTAAGGCGCCGAGAGGCTGCGAAAACAGCGGCAAGGAGGAAGGTACGCCTCGAAAGTGTCTGTGCAGACACGCGAAAATCTCCGCGAGATTCGTCACGTGAAGAAGCTGCGCAGCGTTCTGATTCCTACTCCCCATTTTGTTATTGCTATCTTTGTTATCACTAGTACCACCACCTCCATCGCCTGATGATTTCTTACTCTGGCTGCCGCCGCCTTGCTGGCTGCCGCCATACGAGACTACCGGAACGGAGTACATGTTGTTCTTTAACAAAACCAAAGCGACCAAATGCAACGAATCTTCCGGTCGTACCGAGAGTAAACTCGAATTTTCCACGCTCTCGCCGCATTCTTCTCTCGCTTTCGCGACGGTAAACCTATCTAAATCTTCTTCCGTGACTTGCTTCACGTCCTTGAACGCATCCGAGAGCACTCTCAACAAATCTACAAACTCACCGGCGGAAATCATACCGGCAAAATCCCCTTTCGCCGGGTTCCACAGCGGTGCCGCCGCTAGCTGCTGCTCGTAAAACGCGTGGAACGCTTGCCTGACTGGTAAGTTGATGTCAAATACGACTACTTTATTCGACTCAGGTATCAGCTCATACGCCGTGTGCCTTTGCAAAAACTCTAAGACTCTTGCGCGAGACGCATCCGAAGCGTACTCGTCCGGGTTTGCTCCACCTTGCTGTTCGACGTAGTCGTTATTGTTCGTACTTGGCTGCACCGGGGGGCGCATCGAAGCTGCCACCGACGCCGCTGTAGGTCCACCATCTCTGGCAACGTTTATAGACTTCCGTCTCCCGTCGCCGTCTCGTTTAATTTGCAACCCGTTGATCCCTCCGGATACCCAGTCCATGCCTGCGTCTACGACGTTTGTCGCCTCTGGAGCGTTCGCTTCGTCCCGCATCGCGTGATGGTGACGATGTACCGCGCGTTCTGGGGATATCTCCCCAACTAAGTGCTGATCGCTTCCTCCATGTTGTTGTTGATTGTAATGCTGTTGTTGTATTCTCCGGTGTTGCTCCGCGGCGTTCAAGCTGTCCGATTGCGAATCATCTTGACTCAACCACTGACCTTGCGGTCGATCCTGTTGCTGCCGATGGTGCACTACTTGCGCTTGCTGCCCTCCACCAATAATACCTCCGTCGTTCATACCAGACGACCCTCCTCCTGGCGACATCATTCCCGGCACTTCCAGCGGCGCCGACCCTTGCTGATGATAGTTTTGCGTCATCATCATCTGTTGCTGTTGATTATACCCGCCGTCGCCTGTCTGCGCGCTCACGTTCTCCGCGCTATTCATCCCTGGACTACCAATCCCACCACCGTTACTCGGACTAGAAACTACCGAACCGCCCCCGTGCGCGGCCGACGGCTTCTTCACGAACAACCAGTTATTCACGTTCCCGAGCGGGTCTTGTATAAACGCTTGATTCTCGTCGTGCCTCCACTCCCCGTCCACGATAAACTTATACTGATGGTACCCGCTCGGTAGGTTACAAACCACCGAAAAAACTTGGTTCCCGTTCGGTGGGACGATTTCAGGCGCCATCGGGACCGTTTCCAGCCAGTTCGTGAACGACCCGCACAAGTGCACGACTTTCCCTTCGTAATGCCACGTGAATTTCGTCGGGTACACCATCGACGGAGAGAGAGACCCAACTCCACCTCCGCTTCCTTGCTGCTGCTGCTGCTGCTGCTGCTGTTGAGGAGAGGAACTCATCGCGTTCTCGTTGCTCTCGTTGCCGTTGGAGGACATCGCGCGAAGCCACAACACGGTTATAAAAAGTAACTCTCTCTCTCTCTCGAAACGAGGTTTTTTCCAATCAATCAAATTTCAACTCTCTCTCTCTCTCTTGTATTTATACGCGCGCGATCTGGTGCGCCGCGAGGAATTCTCGGGTGGACGTAAAGATTCTCTCTCTCTCTCTTTCTCTCTTTTTCCGCGCTGCTCAGAGAGAGAGGTTTTTGCGGCTCTTCTTCTGAGAACCTCTTTCAATAGCTTTCAATTTTGAGTTGAGTTTTTTGTAGTTTAGGGTTTCAGTCGGTCGGCCTTCGTCGAGGGTCTTTTCGATCGCGACGACGCGAGAGAACAAACGCGCTCTTATTTCTCTCTCTCTCCCCCTTCTCTCTCGCGCGCGCCGAAAGATCATGTCTTCTTTCCACCGCGCCGGAAGAAGAGCGCTGACGAACGCATCGTCGTCGTCGTCCTTTTTCTATTATTACGGCAGAAGCGCTAATAACGCTTTGTCTTCAAAGGGAACCCGACAACGTTCTTCTTTTTCCACCACATCATCTTCCCTCAACGACAACAACAACGATTTGCAGCGACACTTCGAAACGCCCTTGCCGGTAAATTTCGAGCGCAAAGGCACCGGAGGCCGATCGTCGTACTCCGGGGTCACCGCGGCGGTGTTTGGCGCGACTGGTTTTTTAGGACGATACGTGGTGAATCACTTGGCGAAAAATGGGTCTCGAGTGATTTTACCGACGCGATGCTCGGAGAACCATCGACAGCATTTAAAACCGATGGGGGATTTAGGGCAGATTGTTCAATTTGATTACTCGATGAGAGACGACGAGGCGATTAAATACGCGGTGGAACGCGCGAACGTGGTGATTAACCTGATCGGGAGAGAGTGGGAGACGAGGAACTTTTCGTTCGACGACGTGCATCGAGACTTTCCGAGGAGATTGGCCGAGGCGTGCAAGGAGAGTTCTTCTGTGAAGAGATTGATTCACGTGTCCGCGCTCGGGGCGGACGTGAACGCGAAATCGAAGTATTATCGTTCGAAAGCGGAAGGGGACGAGGAAGTGAAGAGAATTTTTCCGAGGGCGACCATCGTGAAGCCGGCGAAACTGGTCGGCGTCGAGGATAGGTTTTTGAACGTGTTTGCGGAACACGCGAGTAAGTTTCCGTTCGTACCGTTGACTGGGTTAGGGGAATCGAAACACCAACCAGTCTCGGTCGACGACGTGGCGATAGCCATCAGCCAGTTGCCGTACGACGAAGATACGGTTGGTAAAGAGTACGTCTTAGCCGGAGAAAAAACGTACACGATGGAAGAGCTGGCAAAGTTAACCGTAGATGTCGGAAGATTCCGCTCCGCTCGAGTCGGCTACGTCCCAAAATTCGTCTACAGACTCCTCTCCGCGCCGCACGAGTTCTTGCTGAACAAAGTTCCGTTCCCGTTGCCGACGCCGAAAGGATTGACCAGGTCCTTCATCGACGCCCAAGACGCTGATTACGTGAAGAAACCTCACGAGTTAGGATTTAAAGAGTTAGGCATGACCCCGGCAAAGATGGACGGCATCACCATCGATTATTTGCGATCCTACCGTTCGGGAGGGTATTTGACCAACCCGTTGGCGAAGAAGGAAAACTTTCACGAAGAAGCCAGAGTGCCGCTTCGATGATGATGAACTTTCGACGCGTTTTTAGGAAAACAACAACAACAACTTTTGTATTTTAAAACACTTCTACATATATTTACACTTACAATGTTGATACAAACGCGCGCGCTCGCCCGAAAACTCCTCAATCCTCTAAAACCTTCACCCGCCCGTCTATTTTCCTCTCCAGCTCCTCTCGCACGTGCCTCTCTCGCTCCTCTCTCGTCCTCAGTTCTCCCATCCTCCTCTTCTTCTCCTCCGCTTGCTTTTCGTAACGCATCGCGTCTGCTTTCAACGCGTCGTGCATAAACTCGCGCTCGCGTCGCGATTTCGAGAATAAAATCATCGATGAGCCAGACATCGCGACGGCCACGAACAGTAATTTACGCCAGTTGTTCGCGTTTGAAAATCTCGGGCTTTGCATTTGATATGCGTGTTTGTTTATGATATCTTTCGCGCTAAAATCTGAGAACAACTTTTTTCCAATTCTCGTCTCTTTAAAATTCTCCACTTCTCTGCAAGCTCTTTTCCCCGCGCGCGCACTCTCTCTCTCTCTCTCTTTCTCATCGAGAAGAGGAGTAATAAGAGAACACGACAGACGTGAACGCACGCGCGCGAGAAAAAATAACGGTGAGAGAGTAGTCACACACACGCGCACACACAGAGAGAGAGTAGAGAGAGTATAGAAGAGAGGTGTAAATTCTGATCCAAAACCGCAAAAAAATGTTTTTCCACGTGCGACGAGAAAAGAACGTCGTTCTGGAACCGAGACACTTTGGCGCGAGAATGAAAGACGTGATCATGGAGAAGATTAAGTTAGAGGTGCGTTTGTTCACATCGAGGAGGAGACGACGAGGACGACGGCTCTCGTTTCTTTGATTTTTGGACCGAAATTTTTGTTTAATTTTCCCCACGCAGGAGAGGAGAGGAAAACCTCTCTCTGTTGTCTCTCTTTTCTAAAGCGCGCGCGCGCGCTCTTCTTTTGGCGAGAGAACAACGCTGACATTTATGATGCTCTATTTCTTTCTCTCACTCAATCGTATGAACACGCTCGCGTTTTTTTGTCACTCTCCTTCAGATGGAAGGAACGTGCTCGGGACGGTACGGATTCATCGTCTGCATTACGCACATCGAGAGCGTTTCGGAAGGGATCATCACGGACGACGGCACGGCTCGAGCTAAATTCGCGGTGGAATACGACTGCGTCGCGTATCGGCCGTTTAAGAACGAAGTGTTGGACGCGGTGGTGACGCAAGTGAATAAGTTTGGTTTCTTCGCGGAAGCTGGACCGTTACAGCTGTTTGTGAGTAATTCGCTGGTTCCGGACGACGTGAAATACGTGACGGATGAGAATTGTTACAAGTCGGACGATGGACAGATTACGATTGGGGTAGATTGCGAGGTTAGGGTAAAGATTGTCGGGATGAGAATAGATGCGAACGATATTTTCTGCATAGCCACGATTAAGGAAGATTACTTGGGGCTGATCGGTTACGCGGAGGGGGACGCGGCGGTCGGCGCGGTATAAATATTTAAACAACAACAACAACGACATTAGAAGAAAAGAATACACGAAAAAGAATACACAAACAGAACGACACGAACCTGATTTTTAATGCAATCAAAGATCGATATTATATTAGTAGCAAAAATCATGCGCACCCGTCCTGAGCGCAGCTTCCTGTATTACATTTTTTTATTTTACATTTTTGAATGCATCGATGGCCGCCCTCTCAAACTACGCCGGCTTTCCTTTGAGCTTCGAACAACTCAATGTCAAACGCCAAATATCGGTTTATTTGTTCGATATCAGGTTCAGTCGCGCGTATAAACTCGTCGTAATCGATGGTGCCATCTTTGTTCGTGTCCATGTGCTCGGCTAATCGTTTCGCGCTCCTCTCGGTGAGCACGTTCAAATCGCCGTTGATCACCTCGTCTAAAGATAACATGAGATCCACAAACTGCGCGTTGGCTATGGATTGATGGTGCGTTCCCTCGTTTCGCTCGTCTCCAGAAACGGCGATAATCGTGTGCCACACGTGATGCAACTCTTTCTGGTATCCAGTGAACAATTTTGAAATCGATTGCTCGATGTCGTCGTTCCACACGTCGTTTATTTTTACCTGCTCTTCTTCTTTGCTCCCTACATCTCCTCCTTTTCCGTCTCCTCCGGAGAGCTTCTTCTTCACAGATGCGATCGATTGTAGCTCTTTCTCAGTCGCAGCGCTTTCTTTTTTTTCCTTTTCCTTGAGAGATAAAACGCGATTGAATGAACGACTCAAAGAAATCATTTTCTCGATTTGCGCTCTTCGTTTCGACGATCGATCTTTCCACAAGACGGAAACCTCGTCGTTTCTTACTCTCGCGCTCGTTGATCCAGGCGAAGAAACAGCAGCTGGAGACAAGTTTCCTCCTTCATCGCTGACGAACTCTGCAAACATGGCGCCAAATTCGCCTAGATCGAGCGTCCCAGAATCGTCCGTGTCGAACGCGTTGAACACGGAGAGAATTTGCGCGTTGGAAAGCACATCTAAGCTTGGAATGTTTCGAATGGCTTTCGTGAACTCTTTCGAGTCTACGGAACCAGAACCGTCCACATCCATTTTATGGAATGCCGAGGTCAAATTTTTCGCCTCGTTAATCAGTGCTCGTCGAAGTTCATCCAAAACTTCTTCTTGCCACTCTCGGCAGCCAGATTTCAGTCTCGGCGTGTACCGGGCTAAGAACTCTGGAAACTTCACGTAAACTTTCTTAAACGACGACGAAGACGCTTTTTCCATGGCTTCCAGAGATTGCATGGTCTTTTTTGGTTTCATAGAGAACAACCCTCCGGTGACGACTTCGTCCACACTGACTAACATTGGAAACATTTTCCTCCACTGCGAACGGAGCTTCAAAACCGTTTGTAAACCATCCGCCCATTGTTCGCGAGTGATTGTACCTCTCCCTTTAATATCTATGCTCGACCAATGGTCGAACAGTTCTCTCTTGCGCTCGATTATGTACTCGCTCGCTTGCATCGCAGCCATTTGCAGAGCGCGTCTCTTGTCTCCTTTTTTGCGGTGAAACGATACTTTATGCCGCAAATCGACGTTTAAACAGTCCTCGTTTTTCCACGTCAGAGCAAATTTAGGTTGCGGGAGCTTATCGTTTCGTTGAAAACGAAGCACAGCGCCTCTGTTTCCGGACTTTCCGCAGTAGTTACTCGCTGAAAATACAGTAAAAAGTCGAGCGTCGTGACACGTCTCGACACCGCTCGCGACGCATTGGTGCGAACGCACGACGCACGATAACTTGTTCTCTCTAAGGAATTCGTGCGTGACGTTCGCGCCGAACAAACCGCCCGCACCCCGAGTAGAATCTTCCACGCCGACGAAATCATCGCTTGGGTGTGGATCTGACCAGATCATAGATTTACAGATCAAATATTCTTGTTCGACTTTTAAATCATATTCATCATCGCTCAGTTCCTCTTCGTCATCCTCTTCGTCATCGTCGTTATCTTCGCCTTCCTCGTTACTATTACCTGCTATGTTTCCTCCTCTTTCTTTGTCGCGTTCTCCTTCGTTTATCTTCTTCAGCATCCTCATTCTTCTCATCAACTTCTTCTGCTTTTTTATGGCCAACCGTCTCGCGCTCTTCGATTCGAAGAAACTCGGTCCTTTCTGAATTTGCTCCAACCGCTTCACGGAAACTAAAGATCCATCCGGTTCCATCGGCGGTCCTCCGTGACAGACAAACGCTTCATCGTTAACGATCGTACATATCGGAAACCATCTGAAACACTCGTGAAACGCTTGAAAGACGCCGTGGTCGTATTTTTGCAAACACTCCTCCTCGAAGCCGCCGAAAATGTTAATGTGCGGATCCTCGTGGTTCCCTCTGTTGACGTGCACAAACTCTGGATGTTGCAACTTCATGGCTAGAATCAAAAGCACAACCTCGCACCCGTTCCCTCCTCGGTCGACTAAATCGCCGTTAAAAACGTATATGTTCTTCTCTGACGGCATGCCGCACAACTTCAACAGGTGCAACAAATCCTCCAACTGTCCGTGAATATCGCCGACGACAATCACGAACCCGTCCTCGTCTTTGTGCGAATACACTCTGCACACGTTCGGCTCGCGAGAAAACAACACCGTCGCGCCGGTAATAATACTCATCGCGTCCGTCATGGAAAATTTATCCTTCCCGTGCTTCAAATCCTCCACGACCGCGTCTAGCGCGTCCGGAGAAAGCGTCGGGACGTCGTGCTCTTGGATTAAACTCGAGGACACTTTTCCCACCCTCTTCCCAATCGTCGTCGTCGTCTCTTCCGGAGTGCCACTCTCACCGCTACCGTTACTACTATCATCACCACCAACACCAACCGAAAAACCATCGCCTTCTCCTCTTCCTCTCCTCTTCCTCTCCTCGTACCTCGCGCGTAACTTCTCCAAAAGTTCCGCGCGTTGATTGATTCGCTCCTCGTCGAAATTTTCCAAGTGCTCGAAAAACGTCGCTCGTTTTTGCTTCCTCTTCGCCACGATCGATTTGAACGGGTGCGAGAGCGAATCCAGGATGGATATTTTTCGGTTGCGGATCATCTTCTTTCGTTTTCTCTCTCTCTCTCTCTCCCTACTGCTCACTCTCTCCGACGAGAGGAGAGAGGAAATAACTAACGAACGCGCTTTTGTCGTTCGTAATTAAATTTTACATCGCAAACGAGGTCGTTTAGGGTTAAGGTTTAGGGTTTCAGAAAAAAAAGAGAACGATTTCTGGGGAAAATGAAGACGTCGTCCTTCACTTTCCCCAGACGCGCTTTGCACCAAACGACCACCATGTTCTCGCGACAGCACCAGCAGCACCAGTTGTGCTCGTCTTCTTCCTCTTCTTTCCGAGGAGGAAAAAACTCGACGATGATTAAAGCGAGACAAAGAGTACGAAGAAGCGATAAAGTTTTATCAATCGTTTCGCTTCGAGGAGGAAAGAAGAACGAACAAAAACCGATCGAAAGTAGTAATCCAACGACAGGAGCGGAACAACAACAACAACAACAACAACAACCGGCTCAGTATTACCCGCCGATGCCACCGGCACCGCCGCAGTACCAACCGGTTCCTGTGCAATATCAACAGCCGCAAGCAGATTCAGGCGCGGCGATGTCGGATTTAGCGCCGAGTGGAAACCCGAATCCGGCGGCGGTTCAGCAGGTGGTGCCGCAGCAGCAATACTACTACGCGCCGCCGCAGCCGGCGAAGGAGAAAGGGTCGATTCCACCGTTCGTGTACGTTGGTTTGGGCGTCGCGTTGGCGGTGATTGTCCCGAAGTTTTTAGCCGGGAAGAAGCAAGATATGCAATCGATGATGATGCAGCAGATGATGAAGCAGTTTACGAGTCAAGCGGGCGGAGGGATGCCTGGCGCGGGGATGCCGGGGATGCCGGGGATGCCTCCGAGCGGTGGATTTGGGGGCGGGGACGCGTTTCCGCCGTTTCCGGGAATGCAAACGCCGCCGCCGAAGCCGTCCGCGGCGACGCAAAGGTACACGGATACGACGGCGACTCCGGTGACGACGCCTTCGAGTTCTAGTTCTAGCGCGGCTTCGACGACGACGACGACTTCGTCTTCTTCTTCCAAGAGAGGTTCGGCGACGAAGACGGTGGATACGGTATCCGATGCGGAAGAGAAGAAAGCGGAAGAGTCAGAGTTGACGTGGGTCGGTGAGTCTTCTTCTTCTTCTTCTTCAACTGCGGCGAAGGAAGAGGCGCCGAAGAAGGCATTTTTCGAAGACGCCGTGGAAACGGAAGCGAGCACGTCCTCGAGTAGCAGCAATATGTTCCAAGACGCCGCGGATATGCCGGATGAGGAAGACGACGAAGCGTCTTTAGAATACATGAAAAACATGATTCGAAACCCGGAGATGCAAAAGTTGATGTATCCGTACCTCCCGGAGTTTATGCGTAACCCGGAGACGTTCGAGATGCTCTTGAACAACCCGCAATACAAGGATCAACTCAAAGGTATCATGAAATCTATGAAATCGAGCGGCGCGATGCCGGGCGGTGGTATGGGCGGTGCGATGCCGGACATTAACTCGCCGGAGGTGCAAGAGCAATTCGCGGCAATGGGCATGAAACCTGAAGACGTATTGACGCAAATCATGCAAGATCCAGAGTTGGCGAGCGCGTTCCAAAACCCGAAAGTGCAAGCGGCGGTGATGGATTGCTCGGCGAACCCGATGAATATTACAAAGTACCAAAACGATCCGGAAGTCATGAAGACGTTTGAAAAGTTAGCAAGTTTGTTCCCTCAAGCCGGAGGAGGCGCCCCGCCGCCGGGCATGTTCTAAAAACTGTGAGGAACGAAGAAGAAAAAATCTAATAATAGCGCCGTGTTTTGATTGTCATTTCATTCTAAACCCATCCTTTAAAAAATTATCATTATAAAAACTACTTAACTACGCGCGCGCCCGCTTAAAGGAAAAGGGTCAAAAATACTCAACACCGCCGCTCTCGCGCGCCGCTAATCGTTCGCGAGACTTTGCCAATCGCGTCGGTAATAGTTGGCTCCCGTGGTGCGAATCCCTCCATCTCAACAGTTTTCTCGGGTTTTTCCCAAACACTCGCATGGCGACGTTTGTCAAAACACCTAACCTCGCGCACACAAACACTTGCGCTAAAATCGTTAAAATGAAGAACCAAAAATAAAACGATCTCCAATTCTCTTTTTGTTTTCTCATTTGTTTCCTCTTTTCCCTCTCTTTTGAACCCATTCTAGATTTTCGACGCGCGTTTCTCAGTTGTTTCTGAATCTCTTGCGTCGGTTGTTTGACGATGTCGTCCTCTCCGAAATCGTCCTCGTCCTCGTCCTCGTCAATCACCACCTTCCCTTTGTTCCGTTTCATCTTCTCCAACCTCTTCGCCTCCGCGATTTTCTTCTTCTTCGCTAACACTATCTTTTCCCGTCTCTCCTTTTCCTTCTCAATCATCCTCTCCTTCTCTAACATTGGATCTTCAATCTCCGGCACGTCTTCGCTCCCAATGGGCAAATCCTCCGTCTGATCTTCTCTCACCGGATAACAATGCATCCTCGCCGCGGCGTCGTCGTCGTCGTCCTCATCCTTCGGCGCGTCTCGCGCCACGTACCCAACGTCGCACTCGCACGTCCCGTGTCTCGCGTTGCACCTCGAGTTCTTCGGGCACCGATTGAAACACGCGTCCTCGTTCCCGTCTTCGGCCCACTTCGCGCCGCGTTCCCACCTCGCGTTCGCCGCCGCGCGTTCGTCGCAACACAACTTTTCCGTCGGTGCTTTATCTCCTCCGTAGTGGATGAGTTTGCCTAAAAAGCTAGATTCGCACTCGTATTCCTCTCGAACGGTTATTACCGCGTTCTTGTTGTTGTTGTTGGTCGTCGTCGTCGCGCTTCTCGGACATGTCCGCGACCAGGAACATCTGGTCCAGAAACACCCCTCGGGAGCTTCTCGCTCTTCTGCTTTTCGTCGTCTTCGTCTTTGCCGTTGCTCCTTCTCCTCGTTTTCTTCTTCGTCTTCGTCTTCTTCTTCTTCTTCTTCTTCGTCGTTGTCGTCCTCGTTCGTTCCGAGCAGCGCTCTCGCTCTTCTTCTTCCTCTTCTTCTCTCCGGGAAATAATCATCATCATCCCCTACGTGTTCGAACGACTTTGACGCCAACGCGTCGCTGCTCTTCGCGACGACGACATCTTTGCCGCGAACGACAGAACGACAGAAAAACAACAAAAACAACAACGCGAAGAAGAAGAAGAGCATCATCGATCGAACGAGAGGAGGAAGAAGACGTCGCGATGGCTTCATTTTTTGTGCGTCTTCGTAGTATCTATCAAATCGCGCGCACACACTTTTGGGGAAAATGGGGAAAGAGAACGCGTCAGAAACCCCCGCGCGAGGCGCGTTGTTTCAACGACACACGGAGAGAGCGCGACGACGACGAGAGCGTGAAGACGGAGGACGGGAAGATGTCGACGTTCTCCTCGTCGTCGAGGGCAGCGGCGAGAAGGCTCGCGCGCGCGCTCTCGTCGCGCTCCTCTTCTTTGTCGACGACGACGAGGAGTTGTTCTGCTTCAACTTCCGCGCTTTCGTCGTTGCAACAGACGACGACAGGCGTCGACGAGCGCTCAAACGATGGACGACCGAATGGAAGAATGACAACGACGAAGAATTTTCGTCTCTTCGCGCCGTCGTCGTCGTCGTCGTTTCTCGGCGCTTCGTATTCGTCTTCTTCTTCTTCGTCGAGTTCTTCGTCGTTCGAAGCGTGGAAAGCGCAAAACTTGAAGCATCTGTACAATCGAATACCGATCGAAAACGTCCGAAACTTCTCCATCGTCGCGCACATCGACCACGGGAAATCGACTTTAGCGGACAGGTTGATGGAATTTTGCTCGGCGATCGAAAAGAGGAAGAAGAGTAAAACGGGGGCAACCTCGCAACTGTTGGACCGTTTGCCGGTGGAGAGGAAGCGAGGTATCACGGTGAAAGCGCAGAGCGTGGCGCTGCTGTATCGACACTCGAGAGAAAGAGAGAACGACGACGAAGAAGAAGAAGAAAAAGGAAAAGATGATATTTACGCGGACGCGTCGAAGTGGTACTTGCTGAACCTGATCGATACTCCCGGGCACGCGGATTTTAGCTTTGAAGTGTCTCGCTCGCTGAGCGCGTGTCAAGGGTGCGTGTTGTTGGTGGACGCGACGCAAGGGGTGCAGGCGCAGACGGTGGCGACGTTTTACCAAGCGTTCGAGAAAGATTTGAAAATAGTGGCGGCGTGTAATAAGATCGATTCGCCGCTGGCGGACGTGGAAGGGAGCGAGAAGCAGATGGAGATGATTTTTGGGATTGATAAAGCGTCGAGGATTTCGGCGAAGAGCGGAGAGAACGTGGGGGAAATTTTAGATAGGATCGTGGATGAGATTCCGCCGCCGACGATGACGGACGAGACAATTTCATCGTCGGAGGAAAGTAATTTTCTTCGAGCGTTGTTGATTGATTGCGATTTTGATAAATATCGCGGAGCGGTGAGCGTCGTCCAAGTCGTGGACGGCGAGCTCAAAGTGGGCGACGCCATCGAGTCGTTCGAGTCGGGAAGGAAAGCGGAAGTCTTGGAAGTTGGCGTGCACGCGCCAGAGATGACACCGTTGAAATCTCTTCAAAAAGGGAACGTCGGATACGTGATTACTTCCGACCGCGACGTCAAGGCGCAACGGGTAGGGGATACATTGTTCAACCGAAAAGAACGAAAACGAGAGGCGGTGACGCCTTTAGTCGGATTCAAAATGGCAAAACCGATGGTGTTTCAAGGCATTTTCCCGTCCTCGGCGGATGACTTTGAGAAATTGCGCGAATCCGTGTCGCGATTGACCTTAAACGACGCTTCCGTAGAGGTGTTTCCTGAAGTTTCTGCTGCGTTAGGTCCGGGCTTTCGATGCGGATTTTTAGGATTGCTCCACGCGGAGGTGTTCACGGACCGATTGCGAGAAGAGTTTGATTCTGACGTCGTCGCCACGGCGCCGACGGTACCGTATAAACTGACCAAAATGATCAACAAGAGCAGCGCGAGAGAGTTCGCGGAGAATGCAAGCAGCAGCGGCGACAACAGAAGTGAGCTCGATCCCGACGATCAAAAAATCGAAGGCGTCAAATCGGTCACCGTCATCACCTCGCCTCTCGCTTTGGAAGCTAACGCCGGTCTCCCGCGCGACACGAAAATCCAAGAACGTTTGGTAGAGGCGACCATAATAGTTCCCACTGAATACACGGGTAAAATTCTCGAGCTATGCAACGAGCGCCGCGGCGAGTCCTTGGAACATTCTCAACTCGACAGTCTTCGAGCAATGCTCCGCTACAAACTCCCGTTGGGCGAAATCGCCTCTGATTTCGCCGACGAGCTCAAATCTCGCACCAGCGGTTACGCCACCTTCGATTACGAACTCGCCGGTTGGCAATTCGCCGACATATGTCGCCTCGACGTCCTCGTCAACGGTGAAGTCGTCGACGCCATGGCCACGCTCTGCCACCGCTCCAAAGCCGTCGACATTGCCAAAA
>Ga0181560_10002453_pt1 | contig 17240 bp, 11 predicted proteins | sample 011ome_20_FD_133751 | JGI IMG/M metagenome (GOLD analysis project Ga0181560, IMG submission 133751) | Coastal salt marsh microbial communities from the Groves Creek Marsh, Skidaway Island, Georgia - 011509CT metaG (megahit assembly) | ecosystem: Environmental > Aquatic > Marine > Intertidal...
GAGGCGGAGAACGCAATCACCAGCACATGGTAAGTGGTGACATTGCTGAGGTCGGGTTCCACACCCAAGCGGCGCATCACCCACATCAGAGTGACATAAGCGGGAACGATCCATAACAGTGGCTCGATCAACCACATCTGGAGCGTCCAAGGTGACCCCAAGATCCACACCTCCACCGCGAGCTTGCCAATGTAAAGGCCGAGTAATCCATGCCAGTGCCCGCTGAGCATGGACATCAATTTGATACCTGCTGGCAAGAACAAAATACTGGCGCTCGGAAACAAGTCGAATCCACTGAGTACGTTAATTTGTACCCAAAAAACCGCCAAGTAAAGCAAAGAAAAAACCAGTATCAGCAACTCATGCTCCAGACTTTGAGCTACTGATTCTACAGATTTTGGTTAGCACAAGTTGACGGAGCAAATCATCTTGCATCACATATCTGAGTGGCAAGGCGGCTGGCTTAGCTTAGCCAATGCCTAGCGCCTCAGCGTTGTGGTCGGAGCCATGTGAGAAAGTTGGACACCACCCGCGACGCCTTTGGTGTGAAAAAGCAACCGTGGCGGGGAAACCGATTGGGTCATGGGCGACCCAACTGGGTCTCACTCGCATGGCAAATGGCAATGCGGGGAGATGAAACAATCTGGTGCCTCGAGCCGGAATCGAACCGGCACGACCCGTTAAGGTCGGCAGATTTTAAGTCTGCTGTGTCTACCAATTTCACCATCGAGGCACAACCCACATTATCGCTTATGTTTTGCAGTGCTTCTTGGAAGCACAGCGTGCTCTAAAACGTTCAGCGCATGCCCATGCGTGGTTGACCAAAGATGTGTTTGGCTCGCGCCGGTAAGGCACGCAGGTATGGCGGGCTTGCAGCCACTTGTCCACCCAACTTCGCCGCCACCTCCCATGGCCATCGGGGGTTGAACAAGACGGCTCTGGCGACCGCTACCAAGTCACACTGGCCTTGTACCAGCGCTTCTTCAACTTGTTCAGCTTCGGTGATCAATCCCACGCCGATCGTGGTCAAGCCTGTAGCCTGTTTGACTTGTTGTGCGAAGGGCAGCTGAAAGCCGGGAGCCGCTGGGATTTTTTGCGCCACCGAGACGCCAGCCGTGGAGATGTGTGCGAAGTCCGCACCGGCGTCTTTGAGCGCTTGAGCCAGTGCGATGGTTTCCTCTGGCGTCCAGCCCCCCTCTGCCCAGTCGGTTGCTGACACGCGAAAGCCCAATGGTCCCTTGAAAACCGCACGGACGCGCTCAAATGTCTCGCGCACAAAGCGCGTGCGGCCTTCGAAATCTCCGCCGTAGGAATCGCTTCTTTGGTTAGACAGCGGAGACAGAAACTCGTGCATCAAGTAGCCATGCGCCGCGTGCAACTCGATGGCATCAATGCCCATGTCCTGGGCACGCTTGGCCGCGTCCACAAAGGCCTGAATCGTGGCTTCAATCTCTTGCTCCGACATCGCTTTGGGCGGCAACTCTCCCTCGGCATGGGGTATAGCAGAGGGCGCCAAAGCCTCCCAGCCACCTGCATCCAGAGGCAGTTGTGCGCCACCCAACCACGGCGCCGCGCTGCCGCCTTTGCGACCAGCGTGCGCCAGCTGAATGCACACGGGCACTGCGGGCGCCTGCGCGCGGGCACGCTTCAAATGGTGCTCCAGCGCCTCGGCTGTGGCGTCGTCCCAAATACCCAAGCAGCCTGGGCTGATGCGCCCCTCTCGAGTCACAGCAGTGGCCTCTAGTATCACCATGGCCGCACCGCTGTTGAGCAAATTGATCCAGTGGCTTAAGTGCCAGTCGTTGGCCTGCCCCTCCTCAGCTGAGTATTGGCACATGGGCGCAATCACCAGGCGGTTGTCCAATGACACTTGGCGCTCGGCTTGCGCACCCAGTACAAGCGTGGAGAAGGTTTGACTCATGGAAACACTCCGAAAACATCTGGATAAACAAAGACATAGTATTGTTCAAGGGCAGGCGCACCAGTGCTGCCTGCGTGACTGGCGCATGGGTGATAGTCAGGCCACCCCGAGTGTGCATAGACTGATTCGTCGAATGTTTGATTGAACAAGAACCAACTTCATCCGGAGCCCAACATGTTAGATCCACAAGCGCAGCGGCTGCTCGCACTGATCGAAGAAAAAGGCATTGCCCCCACCCACACTTTAGAGCCAGTGCAAGCGCGAGAGGCCTACGTGCAAAGGCGGTTCGCCACGCAACGCCAACCCGCAGAGGTCGCGCACGTTGAAATGCTCAGCGCGCCCGGCCCACATGGCGAGATACCGATGCGGCTCTACCGTCCCGCCAATGCACCTGCGAAAAACGCTGGGGCACTCGTCTACTACCACGGTGGCGGATGGGTGATCGGCGACCTAGACACCCACGACAGCTTGTGCCGAGATCTGGCTCTGCAGGCAGACTGTGTGGTTATTTCGGTCGATTACCGGCTCGCCCCTGAGAACCCCTTCCCCGCAGCGGTTGACGACTGCGTGGCAGCGTTTCAAAACGTGGCGATGCGAGCTGACGCGCTGGGTATTGATGTCAAAAAGATCGCAGTTGGTGGCGACAGCGCAGGCGGCAATTTAGCGGCCGTGGTGGCGCTGACGCAGCGAGACGCGGCGCGCCATCATGCCGACACACCCTGCCCATGCTATCAATTGCTGATCTACCCAGCCACCGATATGCGGGCCATCTCAGACTCACACACGCGCAATGGCGAAGGTTACTTGTTGACAGCTGAAACCATCGGCTATTTTCGAGGTCACTACTGTCCAGAGCCCGCCACTTGGGAAGACTGGCGCACGTCCCCTCTGCTGCACCCCGACTTGAGCGGCTTGCCGCCAGCACTGGTTCTCACCGCTGGCTACGACCCCTTGCGAGATGAAGGCCTGCAGTATGCCAACGCCCTATCGAACAACGGCAATGCGTGTCAATACGTGTGCTTTGAGCGCCAGCTGCACGGATTCGTGCCCATGTGCAAAGTATTGGACGAGGCCAACTCTGCCGTTCACCTGTGCGCTTGGAGTCTGAAGCAAGCATTGCAGGCTTAAGTCAAACCGGTCGCCCCCCGAAAGGGCGAAGCGCTTCAAGTCCCGCGAGCTGGCGCTCGCGGGCTGCACCAGTTGCGGCTCAACGAAACTCAGTGCAGGTGCCGAGGCTTGCGGCCTGGTCCATGCCCACCACCGAAACCGCGTGATGGACCGCCCCATTGGGTAGCGTCAATCAATGCTTTGTAACGTTGCTCAAACAATTGATCGATGGCGTTCACCACACCACCGAGCTCTGATCCGTCGAAGTGGCGTTCCATCATGTGCATGACGTCATGCACCATCATGTCACGCTGCACTTGCAAAATGGCTGCGGGCGATGGGCCGACAAAACACATCAAAAAATCATCGCGTGACTCATCGCCACGCTCGACTTGGCCGTCATCAAAGTCCGAGTCGTAAAAAGACACTTCGATCGCAGCGCCCCGCTCGGCTAAGTCGTTCAGGCTCATGCAGACCTCTTCGATGATTTGCCGAAAGTCATCATCACCAGAGACCGTCCAACACATCTTGAGTGAACGTGAGTCCTCGTCCCAGCTCAGCCCTGGCTCTTCTTCATAAGCGCTGCGTGCGCCTTCAGTAAAGCTAGAGCTGCCTGCGTAGCTCCACAGGGGTTGCAAGGCCTCTTGCACCTGCGCTGCGGTCACACTGGTCTGCATCAGCACTTCGCCGTGCACGTGAATATCGAGAGGAGCGTGTTGATTGGACATAAAACATCTCTTGTGAAACCGCTGACACCACATCTTACATGGATGTCTGCCGCCTCGGAAAGCCCACTCAGCGAGCCTTTAGGTAGCGCTGCTGTACCAGCCTCGTCAAGGTGAAGTGGTCACCTCACATCTTGAAGAAGGTCAAAAAAAAACAACCGACGTTCGTCGGTTGCTTTTAGGTGTTTGGAGGCGCGACCCAGAGTCGAACTGGGCTAAACGGATTTGCAATCCGCTGCATAACCGCTTTGCTATCGCGCCAAAGTGACAAGCCTTAAATTATAGAACACTTTAAAAAAGGCCGAGGTATCGCCAAGCCCTTACTCAATGCTTGACCGCGGCCGAGCCTCCGCGCTTCTTCGGTGCAGCAACTGGCGTTGCAACTGGCGCCTCTAGGGGCTCGGGCAATCTCACAAGCGCGAGTTCAAGCACCCGATCAATCCATTTAACGGGAATGATTTCAAGGCCTTCTTTAACGTTGGCTGGGATTTCCTCTAGATCTTTGACGTTCTCTTCAGGGATCAGCACGGTCTTGATACCACCGCGCAATGCCGCCAGCAGCTTCTCTTTGAGCCCGCCAATAGCCGTCACCTCACCACGCAACGTGATCTCACCTGTCATGGCAACCGTTGCTTTGACCGGAATACCTGTCATGGCTGAAACCATCGCCGTGGTCATGGCCGCACCTGCACTGGGACCGTCTTTGGGCGTCGCACCATCGGGCACGTGTATGTGCAAGTCTTTCTTCTCGAAAGCCTCTTCTGAAATACCCAGGCTAGCCGCCCGGCTGCGCACAACGGTGCGCGCGGCCTCGACCGACTCTTTCATGACATCACCCAAAGATCCGGTGCGGGTGATGACCCCCTTACCCGGTGCCATAGCGGCCTCGATGGTCAACAAATCACCACCGACTTCGGTCCATGCCAAGCCCACCACTTGTCCCACTTGGTCTTGCACTTCAGCCCGACCAAAGGTGAACTTGCGCACGCCCAAAAACTCACTCAAATTATCCGCATTGACCACCACCCTTGGCATGAAGCGTTTGAGCAACAAGCCTTTGACCACTTTGCGGCAGATCTTTGAGATTTCGCGCTCCAAAGCGCGCACACCGGCTTCACGCGTGTAGTAGCGAACCACATCTCGAATCGCTGACTCTTGGACATCAATTTCTTCAGTCTTAAGCCCGTTGTTCTCTGTCTGCTTTGGCAACAGATACTGCAGCGCGATGTTGACTTTCTCGTCTTCGGTGTAACCCGATAAGCGGATGACTTCCATGCGATCCAGCAGCGGACCGGGGATATTCATCGAATTGCTCGTTGCCACGAACATCACGTCGCTGAGGTCAAAGTCGACTTCGGCGTAATGGTCTTGAAAGGTATGGTTTTGCTCGGGGTCTAACACCTCAAGCAAGGCACTGCTGGGGTCACCCCTAAAGTCAGCCCCTAGCTTGTCTATTTCGTCCAACAAGAACAACGGATTGCGCACCGAGACTTTGCTTAGGCTTTGCAACACTTTGCCCGGCATGGCACCAATATAAGTGCGCCTGTGGCCGCGGATCTCGGCCTCGTCACGCACACCACCCAATGCCATGCGAACGTATTTGCGCCCGGTCGCTTTGGCAATCGACTGTCCCAATGAGGTTTTGCCCACGCCGGGTGGCCCCACCAAACAAAGAATCGGTGCTTTGACCTTGTCGACGCGCTGCTGCACCGCCAAATACTCAAGAATTCGCTCTTTGACTTTCTCCAACCCAAAGTGATCTGCGTTAAGAACCTCTTCAGCGGAGGGCAGGTCATGCTTCACCTTGCTGCGCTTGCTCCAAGGCAAGCCCAACAACACGTCAAGGTAGTTGCGAACAACGGATGCCTCGGCAGACATTGGCGACATCAATTTGAGCTTTTTGAACTCGGACTCGCATTTTTTTCTGGCTTCTTTGGACAGGCGCGTCGACTTGATTTTCCTCTCAAGCTCTTCGAGATCTGCGCCCTCTTCACCCTCGCCCAGCTCTTTTTGAATGGCCTTGACTTGCTCATTCAAGTAAAAGTCGCGCTGGTTCTTTTCCATTTGGCGTTTGACGCGCGAGCGAATCCGTTTATCGACATTCAAAATGTCAACTTCTCGCTCTAATTGAACAAACAAGTTGTTCAAACGCTCGCCTACATCTGCCAGTGCGAGCACCTCTTGTTTGCCATCCAGTTGCAATGGCAGGTGGGCGGCAATTGTGTCCGCCAAACGGCCGACCTCGTCGATGCTGGTGATTGAGTTCAGGATCTCTGAAGGTATCTTTTTATTGAGTTTGACGTATTGATCAAACTGCTGCATCAACGCTCGACGCAATGCCTCAATCTCAGAGTTTGCCGGGACCGATTGGTCCGGTACCAATGGCGTGACCGAAGCAGTGAATTGCTCGCCATCTTCGGACAGCTGATTGACAGTGGCGCGCTGCAGGCCTTCGACCAACACCTTGACCGTGCCATCTGGCAGCTTCAGCATTTGCAAAATGTTGGCCACGCACCCGGTGTCGAACATGTCTTCAACAACAGGCTCGTCTTTGCTCGCTGTCTTTTGCGCAATCAAAACAATGCGGCGGTCGGCCGACATAGCCGTCTCTAAAGCCTTGATGCTTTTGGCGCGCCCCACGAAAAGCGGGATGACCATGTGCGGAAACACCACCACGTCGCGCAGCGGCAAAAGGGGCAAGTCAACGGGCTGAGAGGGCAGAGGTTCTTGACCAGACATATTTGATTCCTTGATTCAAGGCCTAGCAGTTGAGGGCGGGCGCTTTATTTTCAAGGCCTGCGCTGTGCACCTGCTCAGGCTCAGGCTTTCTTGGCACTTTCTCGATAAACCAATAGCGGGGGCTGACGCTCAAGGATGGTGGACTCGTCAACCACAACACGCTCTACATCTTGTGCGCTGGGCAAGTCGAACATGGTGTCTAGCAGCGCCTCTTCCATCAAAGACCGCAGGCCACGTGCCCCTGTCTTGCGGGCCAGCGCCTTTTTCGCCATCGCTTTGAGTGCGGCTGGACGAATTTCGAGCTCCACCCCCTCTAAAGAAAACAGCTTGCTGTATTGCTTGACCAGGGCGTTCTTGGGCTCGCACAAGATCTCAACCAAAGCGTCCTCGGTTAACTCTGCCAGGGTGGTGACCACGGGCAGGCGCCCAACCAACTCAGGGATCAAACCGAATTTCACCAAGTCTTGCGGCTCAACTGCTTTGAACGTCTCACTCAATGAGCGTGTGCTTTTGCTTTTGACATCTGCGCCAAAACCGATGCCAGACTTTTCAGTGCGGTCTTCGATCACCTTCTCTAGGCCAGCGAATGCACCGCCACAGATGAACAACATGTTGGTGGTGTCCACTTGCAAAAAGTCTTGATTGGGGTGCTTGCGCCCACCCTGGGGTGGAATGGAGGCCATCGTGCCTTCAATCAGTTTCAGCAATGCCTGCTGGACCCCTTCACCAGACACGTCGCGGGTAATCGAGGGGTTATCTGATTTGCGCGAAATCTTGTCGATTTCGTCGATATAGATGATCCCTTTTTGGGCCAGCTCAACGTTGTACTCACAGGCTTGCAACAGTTTGACGATGATGTTTTCGACGTCTTCACCCACATAGCCAGCTTCGGTGAGCGTGGTCGCATCAGCCATCACAAAGGGCACATTGAGTGACCTTGCCAGCGTCTGCGCCAAGAGTGTCTTGCCAGAGCCGGTTGGTCCAACGAGCAACACATTGCTCTTGGAGAGCTCAACGTCATCTTTGGTGTGCGCAGTTTGGTGGCGCAAGCGCTTGTAGTGGTTGTAAACCGCAACTGACAAGGAACGCTTAGCCTTTTCTTGGCCTATGACGTAGGCATCTAGTTGTTGCTTGAGCTCAGCAGGGGTGGGCAAGGCGCCCTCTTTTTGGGCAGTTTTCAGCTCTTCAACGGGCAGCTCATCACTAATGATGTCGTTGCAAAGTTCGACGCATTCGTCACAAATAAATACCGATGGGCCAGCGATGAGTTTTCTGACCTCATGCTGGCTCTTGCCACAAAACGTGCAGTACAAATTTTTTTCTTTGGAGCTGCCTTTTTTTTCCGCCATTCGTCTCTGCCTAAAAAGTAATTCTGTCGATTCAGCCACATGATACGACAAGCTCTAGAGCGGAAATCAGAGCGCTTTGCCCGACGCACGCGCCCCAATCAGTCATGTCTCAGCTTCAGATTACTTATCGTCTTGCGTGGCGACAGCGCTGCGCTTGTCGATGACCCGATCGACCACGCCATAAGCGTGCGCTTCGGCAGCAGTCATGAAGTAATCGCGCTCGGTGTCGTTTTCAATGCGCTCCAATGTTTGGCCGGTGCGCTCTGCCAAAATTTCGTTCAGCAATGCTTTGATGCGCAGAATTTCGCGCGCATGAATTTCAATGTCAGTGGCCTGTCCCTGCGCACCACCCAAGGGCTGGTGAATCATGATGCGAGAGTTGGGCAATGCAAACCGCTTGCCCTTCTCGCCAGCTGCGAGCAAAAACGCCCCCATGCTGGCTGCCATGCCCATACACAAGGTCGAGACATCTGGTTTGATGAAATTCATGGTGTCAAAAATGCTCATGCCAGCGCTCACTGAACCGCCAGGTGAGTTGATGTACAAATAAATGTCCTTGTCTGGGTTTTCACTCTCAAGGTACAGCATTTGCGCCACCACCAAGTTGGCGCTCTGGTCGTTGACAGGCCCAACCAAAAACACCACGCGCTCTTTGAGCAAGCGAGAGTAAATGTCATAGGCACGCTCGCCACGACCTGACTGTTCGATGACCATGGGCACCATGCCCAGCGATTGAATATCCATTGCGCTCATGAAACCATTCTCCAGAAAAATGTGTCCTGCGGCATTCACCACTGAGACCACACTCTACACATAATCGGCGACCCTTGAGGGCGTGCGGTAAGTAAAAAAAGGCGGGGAGGCCCGCCTTGTTTCGCGATCGAGTCCAGACTTCAATCAGGCTTGGCCCATCAGCTCATCAAAGTCCAATGCCTTCTCGGTGACCTTGGCTTGACTCAAGATGTACTCGGTCACGTTGTTCTCTAGAACAACCGCCTCTACTTCGGCCATGCGATTGGCATCGCTCTGATACCAACGGATCACGTCAGCGGGCTGCTCGTAGCTACCCGCCAGCTCTTCCAAATGCGCCTTGACTTGCTCGGGTTGCGCCGCCAAGTTTTGGGCGCGCACCACCTCTGCAACGACCAAGCCCATGCGGACACGGTCTTCGGCTTGGGTTTGGAACAGCTCTTGTGGGATGGGCGCTTGATCAGCATCTTTGACGCCACGCTGCTTGAGGTCAGCGCGTGCGCTCTCGACCAAGCGCTGCACTTCGGCGCTGACGGTGGCCTTGGGCAACTCGAGCTCGCTGGCTTGCACCAGCGCATTGAGTGCGGCAGATTTATTGCGGTTGAGCAAACGGGCCTTGACCTCGCGCTCAAGGTTTTTGCGCACATCAGCACGCAAAGCCTCAACGGTGCCCTCTTGGATACCCAAGGACTTGACGAACTCGTCATCGATCTCGGGCAAATGTGCGGCTTCGAGCTTGTTCAAAGTGACCAAGAAGTCGGCCGTTTTGCCGGCGACGTCTTTGCCGTGGTAATCCTCGGGGAACGACAGCGGGAAGGTCGTGCTTTGGCCCACCTGCATGCCGCGCACGGCATCTTCAAATTCTTTGAGCATTTGGCCTTCGCCAACCAAGAACTGAAAGCCCTCGGCTTTGCCGCCATCAAAAGGCACGCCGTCGATTTTGCCCTCGAAGTCAACCGTCACACGGTCGCCATCTTGAGCGCCTTCGGCTTGGGGGCGCTGCTGAAAAGTGCGGCGCTGCTTGCGCAAAATGTCCAAGGTGCGATCAATGGCCGCATCGGTCACTTCGGTCGTCGCTTTTTCCACCTCAGTTGCCGACAAGTCACCCACTTTCACCTCGGGGAAAACCTCAAATACGGCGTCAAATTGCAGCTGGCCCTCTGGGGCGCCTTCTTTTTCAGAAATTTCAGGCTGACCTGCGACGCGAACACCTGCTTCCATGGCTGCGACGCTAAAAGCGCGACCAACCACTTCGTTGGTGACTTCGTACTGCACCGACATGCCGTAGCTTTTAGCAACCACGCTCATGGGTACCTTGCCTGGACGAAAGCCAGCCATCTTGACTGACTTGGCCAAGCGCTTCAGGCGGGTCTCGACTTCGTTGGTGATGTCGCTGACGGCCACTGTCAAAGTGATCTTGCGTTGCAGGCCCTCTAGCGTCTCAACAGTAATCGCCATTTTTATGTTCTCCTAAATTGGCAGCTTCCCCGAGGCCTGCCATTTGCAGCCTCGTGGAACAAAAAATCAAGTGGTGCGCGGGGGGGGACTCGAACCCCCACACCCTAAACGGGCGTCAGGACCTAAACCTGGTGCGTCTACCAATTTCGCCACCCGCGCTACGGTCACATCGTCTACTTCGAATGACGCGTCGACTGGACCAGTCCACGATCATGCAAGCCAACTATTGTAATCTGCTCTGGGTCGATTCTTTTTGCCTTCAAAATGCGATCTATGTCTGCACCGCCCGCCATCGACCATTACGAAAACTTTCCAGTCGCCAGTTGGCTGTGCCCAGCCCGCTGGCGCGCGAGTGTCGCAGCGCTTTATCACTTCGCTCGCACGGCCGATGACTTGGCTGACGAGGGCAGCCTGAGTCCAGAGCAGAGACTAGAACACCTCAGTGCCTACCGGCAAGATCTGCAGCGCGCCCAAGGCGGCAAAGACCCCCAAAGCTGCTGGGCGGCGACCATTGAAACGATGGCCGCACACACGCGCCACCATCAGCTGGATTGGACTGAGTTGTATCGGCTGCTGGACGCGTTCGAGCAAGATGTTCGCTACACAGCTGAACAGCGCCGATATGCCGATATGCCTGAGCTTCTCGCGTACTGCCGAAATTCGGCCAGCCCCGTCGGGCGTCTGATGCTGCAAATCATGGGGCAATCAACACCCCAAAATCTGCAAGCCAGCGATGACATATGCACGGCGCTGCAACTGATTAATTTTTGGCAAGACTTGGGGCTCGATCTAAGTCGCCAGCGCCATTACATTCCGCAAAGCACCTGGTCTGCCCTTGGTCTGCCTAAGCACACCGATATTCGCCAAGTCCCCGCACAAGTGGCCACAGAGGTGGTCGAGGGCCTGGTCAATCAAGCGCGCGAACGGATGGTTCGGGGCGCTTGGCTACCCACGCAGGTACCCGGTCGCATGGGGTGGGAGTTGCGAGGCGTGGTGCTGGGTGGCCTGCGCATCACTGAGCGCATCCAAAGCCTCGGTTACGCCACCTGGCGGGTGAGGCCAGTATTGGGCGGTCTTGACCCCTTGAAGTTGGCTTGGCGCGCGCTGAAATACCGGGCGTTTGTGGGCGATTGATACGCACCAAAACAAACCGCAGCGCAAAAAATATCCCTGTGTACCCAAAGAAATCTCGCAGCCAACCCATGGCCAGATAACGCAGGGGGCACAATAGAGCCCATCGCCTCGACAAAGGGCTGGCCCCTTCACGATCTGTCTCAACCAACCAAGCTTCACTATGCCGTTCGTCACCAACCGATTTTTTCATGGCGCCAATGCGCTGGCATGTGCCATTCTTGCTGCGACTTTGTCCCCCCTCGCGGTGGGGGCAGATTTGCGGATCAAAACACAGCCTGTGGCAGAGGTTTCTGTCTATCCAGAGCACTCAGTGAGCGCCGAGGTGGTGGCCAAGAACGAGGCCAGGGTATCTTCCCAGCTGGGTGGCGTTGTGCAGAGCTGGACGGTGGATGTCGGCCAAACGGTTAAAAAGGGCGCTTTGCTCGCGACCCTTGACCCAGCGGATTGGCTCTTGGCACGCGACCAAGCGCAGACCCAACTGCGGGCTGCACAAGCGCAGTTCGCTTTGGCCAAGCGCCAAGCCCAACGCGCACAAGACTTGAGCGAACAAGGCTTCTCCTCTTCCGAATCGCTGCAACAAACACAAACCCAAGTGACCGTTGCTGAGACGCAAGTCAACGCGGCTCAGATTCAGCTGCAGCAGACTCAAAGGCAGCTCGACAAAACCCGAGTGGTTGCCCCATTTGATGCAGAAGTTGTCGATCGCCGTGCCCAAGCTGGGGAGTCTGTTGGGGTTGGAACAGTGCTGTTTCACTTGGTTCAACTTGATGGCCGTGAGCTGAGCGCAAAGGTCAGCTCGTCCCAAATTGACTCTTTGATGAAGGTCTCTGCTGCCGTTTGGCGCCATGCAGGGGGCGAGGTGAGCGTCAAGCTGCAAGGCGCCAGAGCGAGCCAAGCCTCGGACGCAAAGTCAAGGCTTCATAGCTTGCGTGTCCCCTTGTCAGATGCCGCGCCAGTAGGCCCAGGTGCCAGCGGAAACCTGATCTGGCGAGACAGTCAGCCTCACTTACCAGCCCACTTGTTGGTGCGCCGTGAAGGGACGCTGGGGGTCTTCATTGCCAACAACGGCAAAGCCCAATTTCATGCGATACCTGCGGCCCAAGAAGGACAGCCGGTCGCCAGCGATTTGCCACCGCAGACGCCTGTTGTGACAGCCGGCCAGCAAGGTCTGCAAGATGGTCAACCAGTCAACCCCTAAGGGACGAACAGCATGAAGTTTTACGCCAAATTGTTGGCCAACCACCCGTTGGCCAACATCGCTTTCGTGGTCACGATGGTGCTGGGGTTGATCAGCTACACGTCCATGCCGCGCGAGCAAGACCCCGAGATCAACTTCAACTGGGTCAACATCACTTCGGTCTACCCGGGCGCCACCTCAGATCAAGTCGAGCGTCTGGTCACCAACCCGCTTGAGGACGCGATTGACGGCGTGCGAGATGTGCGCTTTGTCAGCAGCAACTCGAAAGAAAACGTGTCCAGCATTTTGGTGCGCTTCTACGACATGAGCGAGCGTGAGTTTGACAAACGCATCAATGATTTGCGGCGCGAGATTCAAAACAAAGCCGCCGCCGAGTTGCCCAGTGTGGTTGAAGAGCCGCGCATCCTCGAGATCACCACTTCCAACGGATTCCCCACTGCTCAAGTCACCGTGATCGGTCAAGCAGATGACGAGGTGCTGCGCCTGCAGGCACGCCGCATCCGTGATGATATTGAGGCTTTGCGAGGCGTGGACCAAGTCTTTGCCGCCGGATTGCGCGACCCTGAGATACGCGTGATACCTGACCCCAGCGCTCTGGCCTCCAGGGGGCTCACGGTGGCCGATGTCGCTGACAGCCTCAACATCTGGTGGCGCGATACCGCAGCAGGCACCCTGCAGACATCGCAAGGGGCCTGGTCCATCAGCATCAAGGGCGTGAGCACAGACCCAACTGCCTTGCGCAGCGTGCCGATTGTTCGCCAGGGACAAACACTCAATGTGCGCTTAGGCGATGTGGCAACGATTGAGCGCGCCCGAGCGCGCGCCACGCAGTTGGCATCGGTCGACGCCCAGCCTGCGGTGAGCCTCAGTGTGACCAAAAAGGCCAACGTCAACACGCTCGACTTGGTCGCTGAAATCCGCACTTACATCGCTGAACAATCGGACACTTTGGCGCAACAAGGCATCACCGTTGAGCTCAGCGATGACCAGACCGTGCCCACGCAAAAAGCCATCGGGGTGATGGAGACCAACGCCCTATACGGCGCCATTTTGGTGATGGTGGTTTCTTGGGTCTTTGTGGGCTGGCGCATCGCCTTGCTCATCACCTTGGGTATTCCGTTCTCGTTGTTGGCCACATTCGCCGTTCTCAACGGCATTGGCTCGACCGTCAACGTCAGTATTTTGCTGGGCGTGGTCATCGCGCTGGGCATGCTGGTAGACGACGCCGTGGTCATGGCAGAAGCGGTTTATTACCGGGTCACGCGGGGCGAGCCCGCACTAGACGCCGCAGTCAACGCATTTCGCGAGGTTGGCACCCCAGTCTTGGCTTCTGTGGCGACCACCATGGCGGCGTTTTTGCCACTGATGTTGCTGCCCGGAATCATGGGCAAGTTCATGTTTGTGATTCCGTTTGTGGTGACGCTGGCACTGGCGATTTCTTTGATCGAGGCATTTTGGATGATGCCTGTACACATCAGCGCCATCGGCATCAAGCCCAGCCAAGGTGACCCCAGTTGGCACGATCGCTTGAATACCCGCATTCGCATGACCTATGGCAAAGCGTTGGCCTATGTGTTGCGCCGCCCCAAGCGCTCGGCCGCCGTCGCGGTGTTGTGCGTCACAGGGGCGATAGGCTTGATCGGCTCTGGCGTGGTGCGGGTTCAATTTTTCGCGTTTGATCCGATTCGGGTGTTTTATGTCAACGTAGACATGCCCACCAGCGCGTCACTCGACGACACCTTGGCCGCCACACAACGGGTCGAGCAAGAGGTTCGCCAGCGCCTTCAAGGCGTGGGGGAAGGGCTTGAGGCGCGCTCGGTGGTCAGCCGAGCCGGCCTGAAGTTCACGGACACAGAGCCCCTGTATGGCGACAGCTACGGACAAATTTTGGTGTCTCTCAACCCACGCAGCGAACAATCGCGTGAGGTCGTTGAAGTGGTTGAAGCCATGCGAAGCGATATCGAGTCTTTGGGTGGACCGGGTGCGAAGAGCTTCACCGTGCTCTCTGGCGGCCCACCCGCAGGCAAAGCCATCAGCATCAAGGTGCGCGGTGACCGCTTTGAAGACATCGAGCGAGCCAGCGAAACACTCAAGGGTATTGTGGCCAAGATCCCTGGTACCACCGATGTTCAAGACGACAACTTGCTGGGTCGACCTCAGATGGTTTTGGTGCCCAAATCGCAGGCCATGGCCGATGCTGGTGTCAACGCATCAACGGTGGCACGATTGATTCGACTGCAAGTTGATGGCGAAGTGGTGGCGTTTACCCGCGAAACAGGTGACAAACTTGAATTGCGTGTCATCGGACGCGACAACCAATTGCCCGTGAGCAGCACCCAAGCCTTGTTGGACAGCGAAGTGGCGCTGCCCTCTGGCGTGGTGATGCGCTTAGGTCAGTTGGTCGAGCCGCAGGCTCAGCCCACGCGTGCGGCCATTCGCCACTACAACTTCTTGCGCACGATCACCGTATCTTCCAACCTTGACAAAACTGTCACCGACACAGGCGCCGCCAACGATGCCATTCGCGCGGCTTGGAGCGAGGTGGCAGCCCAGCACCCTGGTGTCGGATTGGATTTTTCGGGTGAGCTCGAGGACATTGAGGAAAGCCTAGAAGCCATGAAGGTGCTTTTCTTGCTGGGTCTGGGTTTGATCTATCTGATTTTGGCAGCACAATTCAGCAGCTATTGGCAGCCATTGATGATCTTGGTGACTGTGCCTTTGGCGTTCACTGGCGTGGCCTTCGGACTGGCCGCCTCGGGCAACCCACTGTCGCTTTACACACTTTATGGCGTCATTGCTCTGACTGGCATCGCGGTGAACTCGGCCATTGTGCTCATCGATGCGGCGAACTCGCGCTTGAGAGCGGGCATGGATTTGATGCACGCCATCATCCACGCAGCGCGCCGTCGCGTGGTACCTGTGCTGATCACCACCACCACCACCATTGGTGGCTTGGGCTCGTTGGCTTTTGGCTTGGGTGGCAAGAGTTTGCTGTGGGGCCCTGTAGCGGCCAGCATCGTTTGGGGCTTGGCGTTTTCAACGGTGCTGACCTTGTTCATCGTGCCGCTGTTGTACGCGGCGTTCATGCGAAGGGCCAGTCGGGCCGCTAAGCACTGATTGGCCTCATGACACCGCAAGCCTACGTTCAAGAAAAAGCAGCTCGCTCAGGCAGCAGCTTTTACTACACGTTTTTGTTTTTGCCCAAGGCCCAGCGCTCTGCTATCACTGCGTTTTACGCGTTTTGCCGTGAAATCGACGACGTGGTCGACGAGATCACCGACTTGCAAGTCGCCCAAGTGAAACTCGGTTGGTGGGAGCAAGAGGTGCACAGGCTGGCGCAAGGGCAGCCCACGCACCCTGCGACCCAAGCCTTGCTGCCGCATTTGGCGCCTTACAGCATCGAAACGCACAGCCTGTTGCAAGTCATCGAGGGCTGTCGCATGGACTTGTCGCAGACTCGGTACTTGGACGAGGCCGATTTGCAGCGCTACTGCCATTTGGTCGCCGGCGTGGTAGGCGAGGTGGCCGCACGCATATTCGGTCAAACCCAAGCGCAAACCACCCAATATGCGCACCTGTTGGGGCAAGCATTTCAGTTGACCAACATCATTCGCGACGTGGGTGAAGACGCCCTGCGCGGCCGCATTTACCTGCCAGCATCTGTGCTCAAGGCGCACGGCGTGAAAGCGCAGGAAATCTTAGAGCGCCGATACTCTGATCGCTTCACCGCCATGATGGCAGAGCAAGCAGCGCGCGCGCATGCGCTCTACGACCAGGCCATTGAGACCCTGCCGGCCCAAGATCGCCGTGCGCAAAAGCCTGGCCTGATGATGTCCAACATCTACCGCAATTTGTTGCGCGAGATCGAGAGGTCTGACTTCCGCGTGCTGCACCAGCGCATCGCCCTCACCCCCTTCAGAAAGCTATGGCTGGCTTGGAAGACACAGGCCTTGGGTTGGGTCGATTGAGTCACCCCGCACCGCTTCGCACTGCGGTGATTGGGGCGGGCTGGGCAGGCATCAGTGCGGCCATCGCTGCCGCACAGCATGGGCACCGCGTTTCGTTGTTTGAAGCGGCCAGGCAACTCGGGGGGCGAGCCAGAGCTCTGCGCCTCGTGACGGACCAAGGCCAGCCATATGAGCTCGACAATGGGCAGCATTTGCTCATGAGTGCCTACGCCTCGACCTTGTCTCTCATGGCGCAATTGGGTGTTGACCCGCAGCGTGTGCTGGCCGACACCCCGCTGAACTTGCGTTGGCCTGATGGCACAGGCTTGGCCTTGCCGGCGCAGCTGTCGAGCCAGCCTGCGGCTTGGCAATTGCTCAAAGCGGTGATCGCAGCCCAAGGTTGGAGCGCCCGCGAAAAGCTCTCTATGCTGATGTGGGGCGGCTACTGGCAGGCCCGCGGTATGCGCTGCTCCGCCCACGCCAGCGTGGCTGATTTGTGCACCAGACTGCCCACCAAGTTGCGCCAGCAGTGGATTGAGCCCCTGTGCATCAGTGCGTTGAACCTGCCCATGGCGCAGGCATCGGGTCAGTTGTTCCTGAATGCCCTCAACGACACGGTGATGAGTGCCCCCAGCCAATGGCGAGGCCTCACCCCTAAAGTGGCGCTCGATCAGGTTTTGCCAAACGCGGCTCACCGCCGGCTGATTGCCGAGGGACACGATGTGCTGTTGGGTGAGCGCGTGACCCAGCTCAAGCGGGAGGCTAAGGGTTGGTATGCCAACGGCTGGGGGCCCTTTGATCACGTGGTCTTGGCCACCGATGCCCATGCTGCCGGGGGCCTGATTCGAGCAATCGACACCGAAGAGGCACGAGCTTGGGCAGCCTGCGTTGAGGCGATCGAACACACGGCCA
>Ga0181560_10002454_pt1 | contig 17239 bp, 8 predicted proteins | sample 011ome_20_FD_133751 | JGI IMG/M metagenome (GOLD analysis project Ga0181560, IMG submission 133751) | Coastal salt marsh microbial communities from the Groves Creek Marsh, Skidaway Island, Georgia - 011509CT metaG (megahit assembly) | ecosystem: Environmental > Aquatic > Marine > Intertidal zone...
GCGGAGCGCCGCCTCGAGCATCGCGGCGGCGCGCCGGCGGAGCGCGCGCCACTCGGGCGACGCCGCGCGCGCCGCCGGCGCCAGCGGGTCGGGCGGAGAACAACGGTGTTCGTCGCGAGCGATGTCGCTCGCGCTTATGGAGACGGCCGGGAGAGGAGACGGAGGCTCGTGACGACGGAGGCTCTCGTCGTCCTCGTCTTCGCGTCGATTCGTCGGAAATCCGCCGGGGCGTTCCTCCCGCGCCAACCCGAGAAACGCGTGCGCGGCGGCGACGCCCGGGACCGACGCGACGGCGCCCAGCCACCTCTTCGCGAGGCTCGCGGGTCGACCGAGCACGTTCGTGGCGAGGTACCCGGCGTGGAACCCGGCGAACGGCTCGAGCGTCGCGTCGGTGTGCGACTCATCCAGCCCGCGCGTCTCCGCGGCCAGCAGGTCGGCGTCGACCACGCCCGCGACGGCGCGGCGCGCCGCGACAGCGAAGGCGCGCGCGACGATTCGCGTCTCCGTGGCCAGCGCGTCGTCGTCCGCCTCGGGATCCGCCAGCACGGCGACGATGGTGCCCTCCCTGGACTCCTGAGTCGCCACGGCGAGCCCATCCAGCCGAAACACCGAGCGCGGCGCCGCGATGCCGCCGGCCAGGCTGTGCATCGCACACAGCATCGCGCACAGAGGCCGCGTGCGGACGCGCGGTGCGTCGCGATCCTCGGAGAAAGCGTTGACCAAGCACCCGGAGGTCTTCGTGACCACCACGCACCCGCGCACCCGCGGCTCCGGCGGCTCCGGCGCTGCCGAGTCGCGGTCGTCGGTGCTCACGGACACCATGGACTGCCGCACGGGCTGAGACCGGCGCCTCGACCCCACGCGGGCCGACATCGTTCGATGCGCGGGCGACGTGCGAAATGGCGAGAAACAACGACAAACGCGAAAAGCGTTTCGGAAATGTTTTCAGGCTCTTTCAAAAATCAACTCTGTGTTCCTTTTCGCTCCAAGGGACGCGACGTCTGTCCCCTCACGCCTTCGCCTCTCGCTTCTTCTCCTCCGCCATCTTTTTGAGCTGCGCGCGCATGGCCGGGCCGAGCGAGGCGTACGCGTCGTCGTCCATGGTCACCTTCTCCGAGGCGGCGACGTAGTCGGGAAGCCGATCGAAGTTGAGGTAGCGGTAGGTGTCGGCGGCGGTGGCGTCGAGCTGCCCGGCGTACTCGAGGTACTCCTCGGGTGTGGGCAGCCTGCCGATGATGGCGGCGACCGCGGCGAGCTCAGCGGACGCCAGGTACACGTTCGCGCCCTTGCCGAGTCGGTTGGGGAAGTTGCGCGTGGACGTGCTGACCACGGTGGACTTCTCGGCGACGCGCGCCTGGTTGCCCATGCAGAGCGAGCACCCGGGCATCTCCGTGCGCGCGCCCACCGCGCCGAAGGTGGCGTAGTAGCCCTCGGCGGTGAGCTGCGCCTCGTCCATCTTGGTGGGCGGCGCGACCCAGAGCCGGGTGGGCAGCTGCGCGCCGTCCGCGTGCGCCTTGAGCAGCTTACCCGCGGCGCGGAAGTGCCCGATGTTGGTCATGCAGCTCCCGATGAACACCTCATCCACCTTGTCGCCCATCACCTCCGACAACAAGCGCGCGTCGTCGGGGTCGTTGGGCGCGCACAACACCGGTTCCTTGATGTCGTCCATGTTGACGTCGATGGTGGCGAAGTACTCCGCGTCCGGGTCGGCTTTCAAAAGCTTGGGCTCCGCCAGCCACGCCTCCATGCCCGCGATACGACGCTCGATCGTCCTCCGGTCGCCGTAGCCGGCGTCGATCATCCACTTGAGCATCACGATGTTGCTCTCGAGGTACTCGCGAATGGGCGCCTCGTCCAGCGCGATGGTGCACCCCGCCGCGCTGCGCTCGGCGGAGGCGTCCGAGAGCTCGAACGCCTGTTCGCACTTGAGGTGCTCCAGACCCTCGATCTCCAGAATGCGCCCGCTGAAGATGTTTTTCTTGCCCTGCTTGTCCACCGTGAGGTGCCCCTCCTTGATGGCGTAGTACGGGATGGCGTGCACGAGGTCGCGCAGCGTGATTCCGGGCTGCATCGTCCCCGAGAAGCGCACGCGGACCGACTCGGGCATGTCCAGCGGGATGACGCCCGTCGCGGCGCCGAACGCCACCAAGCCGGAGCCGGCGGGGAAGGAGATGCCGATGGGGAAGCGCGTGTGCGAGTCCCCGCCCGTCCCGACGGTGTCGGGAAGCAGCATGCGGTTGAGCCAGGAGTGGATCACGCCGTCGCCCGGGCGCAGCGACACGCCGCCGCGGGTGCGGATGAAGTCGGGGAGCGTGTGGTGCGTCACCACGTCCACCGGCTTGGGGTACGCCGCGGTGTGGCAGAAGGACTGCATGACCAGGTCGGAGGAGAACCCGAGGCACGCGAGGTCCTTCAGCTCGTCGCGCGTCATCGGGCCGGTGGTGTCCTGCGACCCCACCGTGGTCATCTTCGGCTCGCAGTACGTCCCGGGCAGGATGCCGCCGTCCACGCCGCACGCCTTGCCGACCATCTTCTGCGCCAGCGTGAACCCCTTGGCCGAGCCGGGCGGGTTCTGCGGCAGGCGGAACACGTCCGACTGCGGCAAGCCGAGCGACTCGCGAGCGCGGGTCGTGAGCCCGCGACCGATGATCAGGTTGATGCGCCCGCCCGCGCGAACCTCGTCCAGCAGCACCTCGGTCTTCAGCGCGAACTTCGCGATGACCTCCTCGGTGCCGTGCCGCTTGGCGACGCCCTGGTACGGGAACACGTCCACGACGTCGCCCATGTGCATGTTCGAGACGTCCATCTCGATCGGCAGCGCGCCGGAGTCCTCCATGGTGTTGAAGAAAATCGGTGCGATCTTACCGCCGATGCACAGACCGCCCGTGCGCTTGTTCGGCACGTTCGGGATGTCGTCGCCCATGAACCACAGCACCGAGTTCGTGGCGGACTTGCGCGAGGACCCCGTGCCGACGACGTCGCCCACGTACGCAATCTGGTGGCCCTTCTGTTTCAGCGCCTCGATCTGCGCGGGCGCGTCCGTGATGCCCTCGCGCGGGTTCTTGAGCATCGCCAGCGCGTGCAGGGGGATGTCCGGCCGCGACCACGCGTCGGGCGCGGGGCTCAAGTCGTCCGTGTTGGTCTCGCCCGTCACCTTGAACGTGGTGAAGGTGATCTTCTCGGGCACCTCCGGCCGGCTCGTGAACCACTCCGCCTCCGCCCAGCTGCGCATCACGCGCTCGGCGTGTGTGTTCCCGGCGCGCGCCTTCGCCTCGACGTCGTGGAACGCATCGAACATCAGAAGCGTCTTCGACAGCTTGTCCGCGGCGCCCTCCGCGAGATCGTCCACGTCCAGCGCCTTGATCAGAGGCGCGATGTTGTATCCGCCCTGCATGGTGCCCAGGATGTCGACGGCTTTCTGCTTGGACACCAGGGGGGAGGAAACGGTGCCCTCCAGCACCGCGGTGAGCCAGCTCGCCTTGACGTACGCCGCCTCGTCCACGCCGGGAGGCACGCGGTTCTCGAACAAATCCATCAGCGCAGCCTCGTCGCCCTTTGGGGGGTTCTCCAGCTGCTCCACGAGAGAAGCCACCTGCTTCGCGTCCAAAGGCTTGGGCGCGATGTTCTCCGCCGCGCGCTCCGCGACGTGCGCGTCGTACTCGGTCAGGAACGTGGACGCCGCGCGCGAGGAAAGCGCCGCGCAGGGGGGGAGGAGCGAGGAGGGGTTCAGCGCGCGCGCGCCGAGCCCACCGCGCGCGGCGGCGAGCGCCGCTCGGCGCGCGGACGAGGCCACGGGCGCGATCAAGGTGGCGACCCCTCTGGATGCCCCAGAGACGCCCACCTTGGCGCAGGGGCGCGCCAGCAGGCGGCGCACCGCGCGGCCGTTGCGAAGCATCGTGGCTGCGGTGGGGTTGGGGCGAGACACGACGGGAGAAGAGAAACGCGACGGTCAGTCTCGGGTTCTCGACGCGAGGAGCGCCGCGGCCCCGCGAGGACGCACGCCGCCCGAACTATGGGGGAAGATGGACAAAAGTGTCCATCGGGATGTTGAGAAATATCAGGCGATCGATCGAGAACCGGCGCGCGCGCGGCGATTCAGTCGTGGGGCGCGCGCGCACCTCGCGTGTCTTCAAACCGGAGACGAGCCTTTCGGACGGGACGGTCGGGCAGTCGCCGCGTGCGCGTCCAGTTCTGCCGGGGGGAGGAGAGAAAGCGCGAACGCGCTGCGCTTTTTGCCTGATTCGTTTTCGGGGCGGGTCGGCGGAGGTTTGAGATTTTTTGGGCGACGCTTCGGCATGTTCGGCTGTTCGCTCGATCGGGCCCGGGCGCCGGGAGATTCTGGGATTCGCGGCCCGTCGCCGCGGCAGCCACCCACGTCAGACAGATAAGTCGCGTCGCTCATCACTTCGCCGTGCTCGTCGCGCCGCGACCGACGCCCGTCCCGGCCCCGCCCGCACGGAGGCTCTCCGTTGACCCGCACGCCCCCGCACGACCGCGATGTTCGCCGCGGGTGTCGCGACTCGCCCCACGGGGCTCGCGTTCCGCGCCTCGCCCGCCTCGGCGCGGATAGCGCCGGCGCGACCCGGCTCGTCGTCCCCGCGCGGGCGCGCGCTGGTGGTGCGCGCCGGGAAGAACCAGAAAGTGAAGAAGATGAAGGCGAGCAAGGTGAACAAGAAGCGACAGGAGTTCATCGAGGCGGATAACGAGAAGGACCAGCTCGCCGCGCAGATGCGCGCGGCCGCGCGCGCGGCTTCCCTCGTGTCCGATCCCGATCGCTCCGCTGACGACGACGCCGGCCGCGCGCCCGGCGCGTCCTTCGAGGACAAACTCGCGGCCGTGCGCGAGCGTGGCGCGGCCGCGCGCGAGGCGAAGGCGGCGGCAGCGCCCACGGTGATGGACGAGATCATCGCCGGCGGTCAGGGCGGGAAGAAGCTGGGCTCCATCTACGACCGCGCGCCGGAGGCGCCCTCGGGGATCACGCTCGGGCAGGTTGGCGGCAAGACGGAGGAGGACGACGAGTTGAACGGGCTGGTTCGCGTCGCGTCCGGGATCCTCGCCGTGGGGCTGCTTCTGGTGTTCCTGCCCTCTGACCTCACCGCGGGCGCGCCCGTGCCCCAGAAGCAGCTCACGCCGGAGGTGCTGGAGCAGGTCAAGGACCGCGCGGCGGAGTACGAAAACCAGCTGGCGTCGGCGGACGCGGGCGAGGTGGTCAAAGGGCTGCGGGGCGCCGCCGAGTCGTACGTCGTGCTGGAGGACTACGCCGCCGCGGCGCCTCTGCTGCAGCGCCTGAACGAGCTCGAGCCCTCCGTGGAGAACACCGGCAACCTCGCGGACGTGTGGCAGGCCGCGGGCAAGCCCGCGAAGGCTGCGGAGGCGTACCGAGACGCCGTCGCCGCCGAGTGGTCCGGCGAGCGCCCGAGCCCGACGCTGCTCAAGGGACTGGTGGACGCGCTCTCCAAGGATGGGCGGCACGGCTTAGCGCTGAGCTACGTGAACGACTTCCGCGGCAAGGGCACGACGGACGACGTGGACGCGACGCTGCTGGAGGCGCGCGTGTACAGCGAGTGGAAGGGGCACGGCAAGGACGCCGAGGCGGCGTACGCGAAGGTTATTGCCGAGCACCCGGAGGATTTCCGCGGGTACCTGGCCAAGGGGGTGTTTTTCCGCGAGGTGGGCAAGCCCGGCGAGGCGGACAACCTGTTCAGGCAGGCCAAGAGCCTGGCGCCCAAGGAGATGGCGGACGTCGTGAACGTCGTCGTGCAGCAGGCGAAGCAGCAGAACTGAGCGTCGTACATATCAGAGGAGTGACGACACGTGCCCGTCGCGAAACGAAAGAATCCTCCTCTTCTGCCTCTGAAACGCGCGAAGGCCCCCCGATTTCTGATGTGATTTGGTCGTTCGTCCGCTTCGTGCCTCGTCCGCTTCTGGTGACACTCTGTCGCGGTTTTTATTTTCGCGCGATTGTTGCTCCCGCGCGCGCACTTCGACGCACGCAGCACACGCGCATCGGACGACATGGCGGCGGTTCAGTACTTCGGCAACGGTACGGACGCGTCCCCTCACCCGCGGCGCGCAGATTTCGCTCGGAACCCGCCCGTAACGCCGTTCGACGGAAACCCTACTCGATTCGTTTTCGTTTTCGTGCACGGCGCGACCGCATCTGACCACTTCCCCCCGACCCGTCCCGACGCGCAGCTGCCAAGGTGTACGTGGCCACGGAGGCCGCCATCGGCATGGGCCTCGGCCTCGTCGCCGGTGCCGCCTGGAAGGTACGCCTCGAGACCCGCGAAATTCGAACCCCGACGCGCACTCGCGGGCCCGCGGCACCCCGCGCGCCTCACCCCGGCTGAGACGAAAAAATATCCGCACGGACCGCCGAGTGCTTTGCCACAAAACGTTCGAACCCGAGGCTGACCCGACCCCCGCGCCTCCTCCCGCAGAACTGGCACTGGCAGACCAAGCGCGAGGTGGAAGCGTTCTACGCCAAGGGCAAGTGAACGGTTTCTGGCGCGCGCGTAGAGCGACGACGCGACGACACGCGCTCGGCGAATGTAACGCAGATCGAGCTTCTACTACTGTAGTCTACGTAGCTACTTTTCAATTACACGCGCGCGCCGCTCGACGACTCGACGACGCGCGCTTTCGGATTTTACGGATGCGCCCGTCGTCGCGGCGGCGCAACCACGGTGACGACGTCACTCGCTGAACAGCTTTCTGATGTCGTCGAGGCGCGCGGGCAAGAGCGTCACCGGACACGCGCCGTGTTCGCGGATGTGCGCGGTCAGGCACGCGTGGCAACACACGTACCCCGAGCACGCCGGCGCCGCGGGCGCCGCCGCCGGCGACGCGCCGCACAGCGGGCACGCGCCCCCCTCGAGGCGCGGCGCGGCGCCGTCTGGGTGCGGCGGCGGCACCGGCGGCGGCGGCGGCACCGGCAGCGCGAGCGAGCCCGCGACTTTCTCCTCCGCCGAGCCGTACCACCACTCCACCAGCTTGAACCCCACGACGCACAGCATCAGCCCCCCCTGCGCGTAGTCCGCGGCGAAGTGGCGCGCGCCGAGCAGAGGCGGGCCTAGCGCGCGCGCCGCCAGGGACGGGCGCGCGCGCGCGCGGGCGACAGCCTCCGCCCGGGCCGTCTCCAGCTCCAGCCGCCTCTGCATGGCCTCGCGCGCGGACGTGCGCGCGACGCGCACGCCCACGAGCGCCAGCGCGGGGTCGTGCGTCTCGCCGCCGCCCAGCAGGAACCGCGTCCAGTGCGCGAGCGTCGCCGCCTCCCAGGCGGCTTGCGCGAGCGGGAACGCGCGCACGAAGAGGTTTTCGACGCCGGCGCGGCGATAAAAACGGTGGCGCGAAAAACGCGAAAAACGCGTCCGTCGCGGGTCCGCCACCGCCGCTTCGTCACCGTCACCGTCACCGTCACCGTCACCGCCGAGCGTTCGGGAACGGCCCCGCGCGCTCGCGGTGAACCGCCCGAACGCGCGCGTCAGCCCGCGCCGCGTCGCCAGCGACGCCTCGGCGGCGGCGGCGCGTTCCGACGACGCCGACGTCCCCTCCGACGTCCCCTCCCGGGCTCCCCCGCCCGCATCCGCGCCCAGGATGGCGCCCGCGACGGCGTCCGCGTCCGTGGCGTGCTCGAGCCCGCGCGCGCGCGCGAGGCGCGCGTACAGCTTGTCCAGCTTCGCGCGCGCGTAGGGAACCCCCACGAGGAGCGCCACGGACGCGATCCTCTGCGCCTTGGTGATGCGTCTCGCGGCGCTCTCGCGGGGCTCTCGCCGCGACGCGGGTTCGGTCCTCTGGGCTCTCGAGCCACGCGCGCGCGTCCTCTGCAGGCCGTACAGGCCCTCTGCCAAGGACCCGTCGCTCGTGGCGAAGCTGTGCCATTCCACCAGGAGCATGAAGAGCGCGAAAGCCTCGTCCTCGTGGTCCAGGAGCCGCGCCAGCGAGGGGCGGCGGGACACGAGCACGCCCACCGAGTACACCAGCGCGGCGCGCAGCGAGGGCACGAGCTTGTCCGCGGCGACGAGCTCGAAGAACGTGGGGCGGTCATCGCCCCCCTCCGACGAGGAGGGAACCTGCATCGCGCGTGCCCTTCTGGAAGACGACAACCGGCTGACGTGTTGTTCGTTTTCTCGAGTGTTTCGGTGAAACGTAGTTTCGTACGTGCATTCGGTGCCGCGCCGCCGACGCCATGTACGGCGGCGGGCGCGGCGGCCGGGGCGGGGGGCGGGGCCGAGGTGGCGGCCGAGGTGGCGACTTCGGCGGGCGCGGCGGCGGCGGCAGAGGCGGTGGTGGGCAGAGATGGTGGGACCCGGAGTGGCGCAACGCGAAGCTCGCAGCCATGCGAGAGGAGAGCGGTCGAAATCGCGTGGCCCTCGATGAGCACGCGTCGCTCGAGGACATGCGCGCGATGTTGCGGGACCCGTCGCGCGAGGAGATCGTGATGCGCGAAAACGTCGGCCGCGAGGGCGCGGAGGCGGTCGAGCGCCTCGCGCGGTCGCTCGGGCTGCACTTCAAGCCATACGGCAGAGGTACCAACACGGTGCTGGTGGTGAGCAAAACGCCTCTCCCCGACTACCGCGCCGACCTCGACGCGAGGCGGAACGCGACGCGCGACGTGGAGATGTCGGACGACGCGCGGCGCGTGGTTGCCGCCGCGCTGGAGCGCGCGGAGACGCACCGACCCGCGGCGACGAAACACGAACAAGTCCAGCGACTCGGCGAGGAGTCCGAAGACGACGTCTTCGCGTCGTCTTCGGACGCCGCCGCTTTCGACGCGGCGGAGGCGGCGCGCGAACGGACGCGTCGCGCCTCGCCTCGCGCGCTCGCGTCCGCGCTTGAGCGCGCGCGTCTCCCCGCGGCGGCGCGGCGCGACGCGTTCCTCGAGGCGGTCGCCGCGGACCAAGTCACGGTGGTCTCCGGCGAAACCGGCTGCGGAAAAACCACGCAGTGTCCCCAGTTTGTGCTGGAGCGCGCGCTCGCCGAGGGCCGCGCCTCGGCGACGTACGTCGTGTGCACGCAGCCGCGGCGGATCAGCGCGGTCTCGGTGGCGGCTCGCGTGGCGCACGAGCGCGGCGAGGCCGTGGGTGCGACCGTGGGGTACCGCATCCGGCTGGAGGCGCGCGTATCGCGGGAACGCACGCGGCTGGAGTTTTGCACGACGGGCGTGCTTCTTCGGCGTCTGGCGAAGAACCCGACGCTGCGGGGCGTGTCGCACGTGTTCGTGGACGAGATCCACGAGCGGGGCATGCACGAGGACTTTCTGCTGATCGTGCTGAAAGACCTCTTGCCGAAAAGGCCGGACCTGCGCGTGGTGCTGATGTCGGCGACGATGGACGCGGGCGCGTTCGCCAACTACTTTGACGTCCCGCCGGGCCGCGCCTTCCACGTTCCCGGGTTCACGCACCCCGTTCGCGAGGCGTTCCTGGAGGACCTGCTGGCCGGCACAGGGGACGTGTTCGGGGGAGCGAACGCGATCTCGCCCCCCGTGGTGATACGGGACCGGCGGGACCAAACCCTAAACCGCGGGGAGCGGCCGTTCGGGGACAAAACCGGGCGCGGGCGTGGGCGCGGGCGCGGGCGCGGGCGCGGGAGATCCCTTCGGGAAAGGCTTTCGGGAAAAGAAGCGCCGTCGGTTTTTCCGACGGCTTCGGAGAAGGCGCTCGGCGAGACCGTCGCGGTTCGCGATGGCGATTTCCCTAGTGAGTGGTCCGCGTACGCGCCCGACGTCGTCGCGAGCCTGCGGCAGTGGACGGCGAACTGCGCCGCCGACGACGCGCTCGACGTCGAGCTCGTGCGCGACGCCGTACGCCGCGTGGCGGCGCTGGCGGAGGAGACCGAGCGACGAGAAGAGAGGGAAGCGAAGAGCGCGCGCGCGCGCGAAGAGAGCTTCGTCGCGGGCGCCGTGCTGGTGTTCCTGACCGGCTGGGACGATATCGTGAAGGTGCGCGACCTGTGCGCGTCGGACGAGGTTCTCGGCGACGCGTCACGGTTCCTGATCCTGCCTCTGCACGGGCAGATGCCTTCCGCGCACCAGCGCGAGATCTTCGATCGGCCGCGGCGCGGCGCGCGCAAGGTGATCCTGGCCACGAACATCGCCGAGACCTCCATCACGATCGACGACGTCGTGTACGTCGTGGACTGTGGCAAGAGCAAGGAGAAGTCGTACGACGCGCTGAACGACATGGCGTGCCTGCTGCCCGCCTGGATCAGCAAGGCGTCCGCGCGCCAGCGCCGCGGACGCGCGGGGCGCGTTCGGCCCGGCGTATGCGTGCGGCTGTACACGCGCGCCGCGCACGCGCGCATGGCGGACCACGCCGTCCCGGAGATGCTGCGCACGCCGCTGGAGGAGCTCGTGCTGGCGGTGAAGAGCCTCAGCCCGAACGCCGAGGCCGCGGCGTTCGCGGCGCGCGCCATCCAACCCCCTCCAGCGCGCGCGGTGGCCAACGCGATCGATCTGCTCGTCGCCGTCGGCGCCTTGCGCCGGAGCGACGAGACGCTCACCGCGCTGGGCGCGCACCTGGTTTCCCTGCCGGTCGCGCCGCGTCTCGGGAAGATGCTGGTGGTCGCCGCGGCGCTCGGGCAACTCGAGCCCGCGCTCACGGTCGCGGCGGCGACCGCGACGCGCGGCTTCTTCGTCCTGCCGCTGGATGCGAAGCGCGCGGCGGACGCGTCGCGCCGCGCCTTCGCCGGGGACGCCGCCAGCGACCACGTCGCCACCGCTCGCGCGTTTGAAGAGTGGCGGAGCGTGTTTGCGAAACGGGGCGCGAGCGCGGCGCGCGCGTTTTGCCGCGAGCGCTTTTTGTCCCGCGACGCGCTCGAGCGCGTCGCCGAGGTGCGGGAACAGCTCCGGTCGTTGTTGCGGACCGCGGGGTTCGCGCGTCGCGAGCCGCCGTCCGCGGGCTCGGCCGGATCGAGTCACGATGAAGCGGGCGCGTTGGACGTCGAGGTGTTCCGAGCCGTGGCGTGCGCCGGCTTGTTCCCAAAAATCGCCGCCGTGTCCAGACGGGGGCGCCGCGTCGAGCTGAGGACGCACGAGGACGGCCGCGTGGAGTTCCACCCCGGGTCGGTCAACGCGCAGCCCGGCGCTTCGTTCCCCTTCCCCTGGGTTGTTTACGGCGAGAAGGTCAAGACCGGCGCGGTGTACCTGCGCGACAGCACGTGCGTGCCCGCGTGCGCCGTGCTGCTGCTCGGCGGCGAGCTGGAGGCGGCGCCGCTCGAGCGGGACGCCGCCGCGATGACTTTCCGCGACGAACGCGTACGCGCCGACGATCGACGATCGACGATCGATCAACCGATTGATCAAACCCTCGATCGCGTTCGCGTTCTGAACGGCGCGTACGCGTTCGTCGCGCCGAGCGCCACGCTGGACGCGATCAAGCGGCTCCGAACCGCGCTAGACGCGACGCTCCGCGAAAAAGCCGAGAACCCCGCCGTCGACGTCGCGGCGCGGGGCGCGGCGCTGGTGGGGGCGGTGCGGGCGCTGATGGCGGACGAGGCGCGCGCCTCCGCGCGCGAGGCTGTGGCGCATTCAAAAAATTCTTTTCAAAAAATTCCGAGGGACTGGCCGTGTCCGCGCGGGTGCGGCGTGGTGTTTGCGGCGAAGAAGAGGTGCTTCAGATGCGGCGCGGCGAAGCCGGAGGCGGCGGAGACGTGACGCGAAACGTAGCTACGATACGAATAGTAAAAGAACGCCTTTTCGATTCGATTCGTTTTTTACAGATTTCACACGTCTGAACCTCGATGCCTTTGAACGGCGCCGGGCGGTCGGCTCTGTGCGGGACTGTGGCCGGTGACCTTCCGATCGGGTCCCTGTCCCTCGACGCGCTCACTCGCCCTCCGCCTTCTCCGCGGGGGGGCTCTCTTCCTTGGGTTTCGGGGGCGGGGGTTTCTTCTTCTTGGGTTTCTTGCCGATGCCGATCTGCGAGGAGGGAAGGGGAGGTCAATGCCGCGTCGGGGATGGGGAGACGTCAGGCGGGAAACGCCGCCCGTCGAAAAACCCACGCGAAAATCGGGTCGACGACGAGGGGACACGCGGGTCCCGGGACGCGCGTTTCGCGTGCCGACCGCGCGTCGCGCGCGCTGGGACGACGGTGGTGGCCACTTTTAATACGCGACTTCGGTCACGCGCGGGACTTGTCGACGCGTGGGACACGCACCTCGTGCTCTATGTGTCCGATGTCGTCGTCGATGTCCGACTGCTTCAGCAGCGGCTGGAACGCCTCGCCCTTGGGCCCGCGCGCGCGAGCCATCGGCGCGCACGACCCGTCCTCGTTCCACCGAGCCATCGGGCGCCGGTAGAAGCCGGGGTAGATGGCGAGGTCATATTCGTCCAAAGCCGCGGCCGCCATCGTGCGTGTGCGCTGCGGAGTGCCGCCAAACGCGGCTCAACCGCCACCGAAGGCGTCAAACCGCGCGACTGATTTCCACGGATTTCAACTCTCAGAACACCTGCGCCGCGATCCGCCGACCGTCTCGGAAAGCCGTCTCGATTCCGAGAGCCCCTCGCTCGCACATCATGAGTGCGCAGCCCTGCGCGTTGCCTCTCTCTCCCCGCACGTTCCCGCGTCCTTCGCGCGCATCCCCGAGGTTGCGCGCGATGCCGACGCCGTCTGCGGCCGCCGAGGGCGTCGGCACCGTCGTCTCCCCCGCGTGGCTGGCGGACGCGGTGAAGGAAAAAGAGCGACGCGTGCGCGTGCTCGATTGCTCGTGGTACCTGCCCGCGATGGCGCGCGACGGGATCGAGGAACACGCCGCGCGACGCATCCCCGGCGCGCGATACTTCGACGTGGATGCGATCAGTGACCCGAGCAGCGCTCTGCCGCACATGCTGCCGAGCGCCTCGCAGTTCGCCGCGGCGTGTGACGCGCTGGACGTGCGAAACGACGACCAGATCGTGGTGTACGACGGCGCCGGACTCTTCTCCGCCGCGCGCGCGTGGTGGATGTTCAAGGCGTTCGGACACGACGCCGTCGCCGTGCTGGACGGCGGCATGCCTGCGTGGCTCGAAGCGGGGCTGCCGCTGGACGAGGCCACCGTGGATGATGCCACCGTGCGCGCGGCGGCGGCGGCGGCGGCGGCGGCAGCGGATTCCGCGAATGCCGAAAAGAAAAGCGCCGACGAGCTTCGTTTCCGCGCCGTCCTCGACCCCTCGCTGGTTCGCTCGAAACAGGACGTGTTGACCCGGTGCGTCGAGCGCGACGGAAACGCGAAAAAGGAAAGACTGGTGGACGCGCGTCCCGAGCCGAGGTGGAGAGGCGCCGCGCCCGAGCCCAGGAAGGGCGTGCGCAGTGGCCGCGTGCCCGGGTCGAGCTGCGTCCCGTTCTTCTCGCTTCTGGACGAATCCAAACGCGTCAAGTCCGGCGCAGCCATCGAGGCGACGTTCGCCGCCGCGGGCGTGGACTTGAGAGACACGTCCACGCCTCTGGTGGCGAGTTGCGGGACGGGCGTGACCGCGTGCGTGCTGGCGCTCGGCGCCGCGCTGGCCGTGCCGGAGCTCCGGCCGAAAGGACTTCCCGTCTACGACGGGAGCTGGACCGAGTGGGGCGCCGAGGACAGCGGCTGTCCGGTCGAGACGGATTGAACGTCGCCGCCGCGTACGCAGCGGACGCCGATCGTAGCGCTATCCTTCAGGTACTCTACGTACTCATGCACTCCTACGACGACGCCGTTCGCGTCCGATACCGCTCGTCACCCGTATCTACGGAGCAGATTTCTTGACGCAGAGCAGCACCGTGCGGTCGAACTCCGAGGCGGCGTGCATGTCCGCGTCCCGAAGCGCGGTGACGCGCTCGAACCCGACCGTGGTCCTCAGGAACTCCGCGTACAGCGACGGGCGCAGCGCGATGGCGAGGAAGTGCGCCCTCGTCTCCTCCGGCATTCGCTGCTTCTTGAACGCCTGCCTGTAGCTCCGCCACGGCTGGGGCTCGACGATGAACACGCCCCCGGGAGTCAGGGATTCGTGCACATCCATGAACAACCGTTTCAGACCCGCGTCCCCCCGGTTGAGCTGGATCCACTTCGTGACGGACAGACACAAGACGGCGTCCAACGATTCGCGCGCGAAGAGCCCTTTGCTTTGCGAAGAGTCCTCCTCCGGCGCCGTGACGTCGCACCTGGAAAACGACACCGCGTTCAGCGCCTCCGCCGCGTCAGCGAGGCGCGCGCGCGTGTTTTCGGTTTCGGTTTCGGTTTCGGACCGCGGACGTCCGCGATCGTCCGCGATCGGGTCGCGCGGCGCGTCGTTCGCGACGGACGCGACGCCCGACTTCGTTCCGTCTTCTTTTTCCTTCTTCCGTTCGTCCTCCTTTCTTTCCCTCGCCAGCCTCTCGGCGGCGCGCTTGAGACGCGCCAGCTTCTCGCGCGCCTTCTTCACGAGGTGCGGATCGATGTCGACGCCGAGCATCTTCGCCGGCTTGCACCGCACGGCGATGGACAGACCCACCAAACCCTCGTTGCACCCGACATCCAAAACGCGTTTGCCCGCGAACCACTCGTCACGAAAATGCGCCACTCGGTGGTCCTCCAAAGTCTCGCCGACGCGGTAGCCGTAGTACCGATGGTAGTTGCCGTACCGGAAACACCGCGTCTCGCGCTTGGACGGTCGGGGCGACGCGCCGAGCGACAAATGCGTGCCGGTCGGGGGGGTCGCGGCAACCGGCTGGCTGGTGGACGCCCCCCCGGCGGACCGCGCGTGCGCGCGCTCTTCCAGGTGCGCTGATTGTTGCTCGACGAGAGGAACGTCGGCGGTGCGCCCCGGGGTGGGCGCGGCCTGTGCCGCCCACGCCTCCAGCCCCGAGGCGAGAGCACTTCCCGTTTCCCGAGCCTCTTCCCTCGGACGTTTCGTCCCCACGGCCACCGGCACCGGCTCGGGGGGCACCGCCCCTTCCCCGGTCGCCGCGCTGGACGACGCCATGCTGGCGCACGCCCGAATGCGCGAATCTCGCGACCAGTGTCGGCAGACGCGGCGAGAAAATTGACAGTCGATGCTGACGAGCGCAAATTCATTTCTTAAAAAACCCGTCGTATGGCTTTTCAGTCTGCGTGTAACCGGCCCTTCGGCCGACTTTTGTGTACGAGTAGTAGTACTCGCTTTCGCGTTAGTTTGTTTAGGCCGCGCCCCCGACGACGCCGGACACCGCGTAGCGCGACGCGTCGCGTTCAGGCCGTGCGACTCGCCTCGTGACCGCGCCGAGGCTGAGCGACCGCTCCCGTCGCCATGAGCCTGAGGAAAGGCTTGAGAGAGCTATGGGAGGACCTGATGTCCTACCGCACGCTCAAGGTTGTGAAGATCTCGGACCAGCGTTTGGCGTACGTGCACAAGACGCTCATGGCGTCCATCCTGGTGTACAGCGCCATCTCCATGGTGGGCTCGCACACGTACATGCTCAAGGAGAAGCCCCGGATGTACGTCGCGACGACGGTGGACGACAGCCTGCGTCTAAGTAACTTCACGCTGGCCACCGCGGCGTACTGCGACGTCGCCGACACGGATTTCGCGGGGGACACGTTCGTGGCGGAGGGGGCGTACCTGGACAACCAGTGCGCGGAGCACTTCGCGACGTCGCAGCTGACGCGTCTGACGGACGCGGGCGCGTTCGTGGGGACGCACGTGCAGACGCAGGACTGGACGCGCGCGTGCGATGACGACGCCACGCTCACCGGGTGCGTCCTGAACGACGACGGCGACGCAAAGAATTACTTCCCCGCCGACGTCGACGCCATCGCGCTGCAGTTCCGGCCGACGTACGTCACGTCGTGGGGCGTGAGCGAGCCGCCGACCACCATCTTCGCCATGGACGTCGAGGGCGAGGAGGTGGACTACTTCTACGCCTACGACGACGACCCGGACAAACGCACGCCCAAGTTCACGATTCAGGAACTGCTGACTTTGGCCAACGTCAGCTTGGCGGATAACAACCCGGTGTACGTCTCGGCCAACTTCACCGGTCGTTTGCCGTCGTACAGATTAACGGGCGTGCGCGTGAACCTGGACTTCACGTTCAGCAACTTCCGGCCGATGTCGGAGGGGCGCCCGTTCCACTTCGAGCCACAGGCGAAGATGTCCGTGAGCGTCACGAGCGCCGGGTCGTTCGTGGGCACCGGCGCGGACATGTACTACACCGGCGCGCACGGCACCTTCGACTCCGCCGGCACGCGCGTGGAGATGCGCGGCGTCAAGATCGAGTTCCAGAGCAAAGGGCTGATGGGCGTGGCGGACGGGTACACGGGGATGATGGCGCTCATGTCGTGCTTGGTGATGGTGGGCGTCGCGACCGCCATCGTGGACGTCATCGGCGCGTTCATCTACGACTCGTTCAAGGATGACAAGATCGAGGACGACGGCGAGCGGCAGCACCTCGAGCACATGATCCTGAACATCGAAACCTCGGGCGTGCCGTTCAAGCACGACGACCTGCAGGTGATGCCGAACGTCTCCGTGAAGGACTTCCTGCAGATGCTCCAGAAGGACATCCTGAAGCTCAGCACGCTGGCACATCACATGTCCCGCGACCTGAGCCAGGCGGGGCTGAACCGGCACACCATGGACATCGCGTCCGTGGACGCGAGCGCCAACGAAGCCGCGCGCTTCCACTGCGCGCTCGTCGGGCCGGACCGCTCGGAGGTGTACCTCACCGGCGGGCCGCAGACGGTGGGCCGCGGGCACGGCGGGAGCCACAGCAAGCGCATCTCGCACAAGCAGCTGAGCGTGGTGGCCAACACGCACACGGGCGTGGCGATCGTGCGCGGCATGCACACCAAGAACTGCAGCGGCGTCGCGCTGGGGGGTGGGCCGTGGCAGGCGCTGGGGATGGACGACGAGGTGGAGCTGATGAACGGAGACATGGTGGCGCTTCTCATGGACGAGGGCGCGGACGAGGACGAGACCACGGTGGATGGCGTGTTCGTCTACCGCGTCACGCTGGTGGAGAACAAGAAGCCGCCCGGCGCGGGGTTCTGGCCGTTCTGGTGACGCGCGAAGCGCATAGGTTCTAGCTAGCGAGCGCGCATACATGTAGCGAAAAAATAACACCGTCGCGTGCGCGTCGAAAACCGAAGCGATAATCTCGTCCCAGTTGCTCGATGATGGATCTAGGCCATCGAGGCAATCGAACCCTAAACCATTGAATTAACTTTTCGTTTCGGTCCCGATAAATGGTTCGGTGTGCGTCATGTGCGTGTGCCGAAACCGATTTTTAGTGAAACCTCACCTTGGAACCAAAACACTTTTTCGCGCGTAATA
>Ga0181560_10002457_pt1 | contig 17231 bp, 10 predicted proteins | sample 011ome_20_FD_133751 | JGI IMG/M metagenome (GOLD analysis project Ga0181560, IMG submission 133751) | Coastal salt marsh microbial communities from the Groves Creek Marsh, Skidaway Island, Georgia - 011509CT metaG (megahit assembly) | ecosystem: Environmental > Aquatic > Marine > Intertidal...
CCCCCGCAGAGGAAGCGCGCGTGCGCGCCATCACGGACGTCGTCCAGCAGATGATCGCGTCCGTGAAGTCCGGCAAGGTGATGAACCTCAACGCCGTCAAGAACGCCGCCGCGCGGAAATACGGCCTGCGCCGATCGCCCAAGCTCGTCGAGCTCATCAGCGCGGTCCCGGACGAGCACCGCGACGCGCTCCTCCCGGCGCTGCGCGCGAAGCCGGTGCGGACCGCGAGCGGGATCGCGGTCGTCGCGGTGATGTCCAAGCCGCATCGGTGCCCGCACATCGCGACCACGGGGAACATATGCGTCTACTGCCCGGGAGGGCCGGATTCCGATTTCGAGTACTCCACGCAGTCGTACACAGGGTACGAGCCGACGTCCATGCGCGCGATTCGCGCGCGGTACGACCCGTACGTCCAAGCGCGCGGGCGCGTGGATCAGCTGCGGAAGCTCGGGCACAGCGTGGACAAGGTGGAGTACATCCTCATGGGCGGGACGTTCATGAGCTTGCCCGCGGAGGTGCGTTCTATACAAACGTTTTTCACCCATCGCTCGGTTTCAACACTTGATCGCGTGGGTCCCTTTCAACTGACCGATGAATCTTTTTTGTATGGAACGACCCTCATCACAGTACCGGGACTGGTTCGTGAGGAACCTGCACGACGCGCTGTCCGGCGCGAGCAGCGCGTCCGTCGCGGACGCGGTCGCCGCGTCCGAGCAGTCGAGAACGAAGTGCGTCGGGCTGACGATCGAGACGCGGCCGGACTACTGCCTGTCGCCGCATCTGCGTCAGGTGGGTTCTATACAAAAGTTTTTCACCCATCGCCCGGTTTCAACATTTGATCGCGTCTCCTTTCAACTGACCGATGAACATTTTTTGTATGGAATGGCCCTCAGATGCTTCTGTACGGGTGCACGCGCCTGGAGATCGGGCTGCAGTCGATTTACGAGGACGTCGCGCGGGATACGAACCGAGGGCACACGGTCGAGGCGGTGCAGAAGTGTTTCGAGCTCGCGAAGGACGCCGGGTTCAAAGTCGTCGTGCACATGATGCCGGATCTGCCCAACGTTGGGATGGAACGCGACCTGGAGTCGTTTCGCGAGTTTTTCGAGAGCCCAGACTTTCGCACAGACGGCTTGAAGCTCTACCCGACGCTCGTCATCCGCGGCACCGGTCTGTACGAACTCTGGCGCACGGGGCGATACCGCAACTACGCGCCCGATCGCCTCGTGGACCTCGTCGCGCGCGCGCTCGCGCTCGTCCCGCCGTGGGTCCGCGTGTACAGAGTCCAACGCGATATCCCGATGCCACTCGTCACCGCGGGCGTCGAGAAGGGCAACCTCCGAGAGCTCGCGCTCGCGCGCATGGGCGACCTCGGGCTCCGGTGCCGCGACGTGCGGACGCGCGAGGTTGGGATCCAGGACATCCACAGCAAGGTGAAGCCCGAGGAGGTTGAGTTGGTGCGTCGAGACTACGCGGCGAACGGCGGGTGGGAGACGTTTTTGTCGTACGAAGACCCGCGGCAGGACATCCTCGTCGGGCTGCTTCGGCTTCGGCGGTGCGGCGCGACCGCGGGCGCGACGTCGCCGGAGCTGAGAGGTCAGAAGTGTTCCATGGTGCGAGAGTTGCACGTGTACGGCAGCGCGGTGGCGGTGCACTCGCGCGAGCGAGGGAAGTTTCAGCACCAGGTGCGTCGTTTTTGTTTTCGCTCTGCGATGTTTTTTGTTTTTCAGCCACTCCTCGGGTTCAACGTTTGATCGCGGACCCTTTCAACTGACCGATGAATGCGCCTTAAAACAGGGGTACGGCACGTTGCTCATGCGCGAGGCGGAGCGCATCGCGCGGCGGGAGCACCGGAGCGCGAAGCTCGCGGTCATCTCCGGCGTGGGGACGCGGCATTACTACCGGAAGCTCGGGTACGAGCTCGAGGGACCGTACATGGTGAAGACGTTGCGATGATCGATGCACGGTAGCGCGCTAGCTAGTTGACTTAGGAGAACGGCGATAAATAAAAAAAGTCGCAAACGCACGAAACGGCCCGTCCGAGAACGCGCTCGGTCAACTCTCGCATTTCCCGATGCGCCGCGCGTCGTCGTCGTCGTCGCGCCGTCCCCCCGGCGGCGGGCGGGGACGACGAGGAGGCGACGTGGACATGGTCGCGGCGGCCGTGGCGCTGCAGGATCACCTCGCGCGGTCGCTCAAGATGGGCGCGCCGCGCGTGCGGCCGACCGCGCCGCGGCGTCGCGACGACGTTCTACTAGACGTCTCGTCGTCGTCGGGACGTCTTCCCCCCCGCGCCCGTCGCGAGAACGCGGACCCGAACGCGTCGCGCGCCGCCGCCGCCGCCGTCGGGCGCGACGACGGATGGCGCGCGACGCGAGACGCCGCCGCCGCGAAGCCGTGGACGAACGACGAGGACGACGCGAGCGCGACGCAGGCGATGCCTCGTCGGCGCCGTCGCCCGACCCTCGCGGAGCGCGCGGGATTCGTCCCCGCGCCGCCTCCGCCGCTGACGGAGGCGGAGTGGGCTCGCGCGCACGCGACGTCGAAGAAACGCGCGGAGTATCCGCAGTGCGAGGCGTCGTGCGCGATATGCCTCTCCGCGTTCGGCGGCGCGAGTCAGGTGTTGCTGCCGTGCGCGCACATCTTCCACGAGCGGTGTTTCGAATCTTTCGAGCGGTTCGCCGGCGATTCGTCGGCGTCGTACCATCGGTGTTGTCCCATCTGCCGCGCGAGCGCGCACGAAAAGCGGCGCATTCGCGACGGCGCGGCGTCCTGGCGTCGCCGCGCGGCGATCAAGATCCAGACCGCGTGGCGGCGGCGCCGGTGCGTGCGATGGTACGCGAGGGTGCGCGCGTCGATCCCTCCGAGCGATCCGATCGCGAAGAGGGCGTGGTTCGCGGACAAAGTGCGCGACGTCGTGCGGGAGGACGTCCGCGCGATGCGAGACGTCAGGAGAGACGCGGAGAAGCTGTTCGAGGCGATCGCGGCGAGGAAGGGCGAGGCGTACGTCGCGCCGTCGTACCTTCTCGACGGCAGCGACAGCGACGAAGTTGCAGGAGACGACGACGACGGGGACGGGGACGACGCGCAGCTGTACTCCGACGTGCAGCTGTCGCTCGCGTTTGAACACGCCGCGCGCGAGGAAGCCGCGGAGGACGCGGCGGCGGGCGACGACGGCGTGGATTGGGCCGCGGTGGAGAGAACGACGAGCGATCGCGCGCAGGCGGACTGCCCGATATGCTTCGCGGCGCTGCGACGGAGTCGAGAAGAAGACGACGCCGGCGACGGCGGCGACGCGCGGCATCGCGTCGACGCCGCGCCGCTCGCGCTTCTCGACTGCTCGCACTGTTTCCACATGAAATGTCTCCGAGCGTTCGAGGCGTACAACAGCGCGGTCGGGCGCGCGCGGACGTGCCCGATGTGCCGCGGCGAGTACAAGCGTCGCGCGGTCGCGTAGAAGAAGTGGTAGCGCGTTAACATAGTCTACGTATATGACGAGTAGTCCTTCGTCGATCCGCGGTCGTAGACCGGTGTCGTCGCGGCGTTCGTAACCTTAGGGCCGTTCTATACAAGCGAATGTCGAGGTGGAGTTGAAAGGCGTCAGTTGGAGTTGAAAAGCGTCGAAGGCGGGGATTGAAAGCGAGGGATGGGCGGAGAGATGCGCCGGCGAAAGTCCTTAAGGATCGGCGTCCACCTCGCGAACGCGGTCGTATGGGGACCAGTGTATGGGACGCGCCTTATTTTCGTTCGTTCGCGTCGTATCGCGCCCCCCTCACCATTCACCCGACGCGACGTCGTCGTCGTCGTCGTCGTCCTTCGCGTCGTCGTCGTCGTCGTCGTCGTCGTCGTCGTCGTCGAATCCGTGCCACAGCGCCTCGTCGTCGTCGCTGCCGTCGTACGCCGCCGACTTCCTGTGCGCCGCCGTCGGATACGTCTCGTCGAACTCCTCCATCGTGAATTCCTCCTCGTCCGGCGCGTGCGCGGCCAGGAGGTACTCGAACGTCTCCCTCTCGCCGTGCTCGAACGCGCTCACGACGCAGTCGTCGTCGATCTCGCACCCGTTCTCGATCGCCCATCGAAGGACGCGGAGATGCCCGCGCCTGGACGCCTCGAACGTCACGAACGGATCCCACGCGCACCCGACGGATCGGAGGTACTCCAGGCACTCCAAGCTCCCCGCCTTCGCCGCGGCTTCGCAGGAGGACAGCGCGGGGTCGTCGAACCACGTATCGTGCGCGTCGTACGTCGTGAGCCATCGAAGGACGTCGAGGTGGCCGCCGCGCGCGGCGGCGGCGGCGACGCCGTGCTGCCACTCCATCGGCGTGCCGCCGGGGGGGGCGACGTCGGGGGCGCCCTGAGAGACGAGCCCGGAGTCTTGCTCTCGGACCCACCGCAGGACTTGGAGTTGCCCGCCGCGCGCGGCCGTGCGCGCGACGCTCGTGAAGTCGAATCCTTCGCTCTCGTGCGTCGTGGAGAAGCGCCCGAGCGCGTGGAACACGATGGGGACGCCGCAGCGGCCGCACGCGCAGTCTTGTCCGCGCTCGGCGACGACGTGAACGGGCGACGCGTGACCGGCGACGTATCGCACCACGTCGAGTCGTCCGCGCCGCGCGGCGCGCTCGCACGTCTCCCAGCGAAGGACGCGGTCGCCCTGCGTCTCGAGCGCCCATCGCAGCGTCGCGACGTCGCCGTTCTCGGCCGCGATGTGGCGCACGCGGTCGACGTCGATCGGGCAGCGCAAGCGCGTTCGCGCGTGCTTCAGCACGGGCAGGTTCCCCCGCACGGACGCGCACGCCTCGGCGACGGACTCGGTCCACGGGCACCCGTCCTTCTTCGCCCACGACAGCATCGCGACGGAGCCGACGAAGTCCTTCACGCGGAGGTCGTCGCGCCGCGCCGGCGCGCGAGCTCGCGCGGCCTCGCGCGCGCCCTTGGAGACGCGCGCGAAGAGGAACAGCGACGTCGGGTCGAGCCCGGAGAGGACGAGCTCGAGGACGTCGGAGGGGAGGACGCCGAGCCTCGGCCCGAGCGAGGACGGCGGCTCGGAGGTGTATCGCCCGCTGCGCGTCTTCATGCGCGCGGGAGCGAGACGGCGGCGCGAGAGCGCGGGGCGTGGCGCGCGCGCGCGGAGGAGGAGTGCGCGCGTCCGCGCGTCTCGCTTCCGGAAGAGGGACAAGAGCGAGAAGAGTTTCCTCGACGCGGCCGCCAGCTGTGCTCGAACACTACAGAAACAGAAGGACTAGACTAGGCTATCTACTCTCACCGACAACGACTCGTGGATGCTCGCGAGCGTCTCCTGATCGGCGACCTCGCGGTGGCGCGCACCTCGGGAACGTACGCCGCGCTCGTCCCTCGCGCGGACGGCGCTGGTATGGACGACAGCGCGAGCGACGCGACGCCGCGCGTCACGTCGTCGTCGTCGTCGTCGTCGTCGCCGTCGTCGTCGCTCGTCTCTACTCCTTCGTTCGCTCGGATCGCCGCGACGAGTTCGACGAGCGCTGGATTCGCGTCGCGCCACTCTCGATGATCCATCTTCAGCGTGTCCTCGTCGATCCACGCGGACTCGTCCTTGCTGCGAGTGTCGTCCTGCCACCCGTCGTGTTCGACCTCTTCGCCGTCGTGCTCGAACCCGACGACGAGTCTCAAATCGCTCAATCGCGCGACGCGCAGCCTCACCCTCGACACGTCGAACGCGTCGCCTTCGATCTCGAACGCGGTCTCGAACGCGCCCTTCACGAAATGCTGCGCGTACACCACCACGCCGTCGCCTTCGTAGCGCGGCGTCTCTTCTTCGCGCGCGACGAGATCGTCGGAACCCAACTCGAGCTCGCCGAGCGTCTCCTCCTCGTCGCCGACGACTTTCGCGAACTCGATGACGTTCTGGTCCGCGAACTCTGGAGCGTTGAGATGCACGAGGTCGTCGATGTCGTAAAACTCTGGCACGCGCAGACGCTCTGGAATGTTCCACGCGTCGTCTACGTCGCCGCCCCACCCCACGCCCAGAGAGTGCACGCATCGCGTGAACAGCGCCTCGCCCATCTCCAACCAGAAGTGTCCTTGCTCCTGCGTGATCGTTCCCACGACGTGCTCGCCGCCGTAGCGCGACGCGCGCGCGACTATCCGCGTCATGACGCGGATACAGTACGTCGTCTACCGCATCTCGCTCAGCCCGCGCCGCGCCGCTTCTTCACGGGGAAACCCGGCGGTGCGTGGCGATGTGTCGTCGTCGGACGACCTCGGACGGTTCGAAGAGGACGAAACTTTAGCGAAGGTTCAACTCCGGTCCGTCACACGCGCACGCGCACGCGCCGGACGATGCCTTCGACCGCGCCGTCCACCGCGCGTCGCCGCTAGAAGGACCAACCCTCCTCCCGCCTCGCCTCCGCCCGGCGGCGGGCATGTCTTCCTCGCACCACGACGCGCGCCCGCCGCACTCGCGCCTCTTCGTCGTCTGCGGCCGCGGCGTGCGCGAGGACGAGCTCGAGAGTTTCTTCGCCGCGCACGGCGAGATCCAGTCCGCGCGCGTCGTCGAGGCCAAGGGCGTCGCGTACGTCAAGTTCGCGCTCGCGTCGTGCGCCGCGCGCGCGGTCGAGACCCTGCGCGACGCCGGCGACGGCGACGGCGACGGCGGCGACGGCGGCGGCGAGGTGGGCGCGTCGTGCCGAGCGTTCCTCGGCGGATGCGAGCGATCGCTCCGCGTCCTCGTCGCGGACGACGGCGGAGGGAACGACCGCGCGACGGCGGCGGCGGCGGCGGCGACGAACAGCGGCGGCGGCGACGGCGCGTCCGTCTCCGAGCGCGAGCGCGGCGGCGGCGGCGACCTCGCGCTCGACCCGGACGACGACCCGCCGCGGTCGCGCCTGTTCGTCGTGTGCCCGAAGGGCACGACGCACGACGTCGTCTCCGGCGCTTTCGCGGAACTTTTACGCGGATTCGCGGATCCGTCGGAGGACGCGGATACCGTCTTGACCAGCGTGCGCGTCGTCCCGCACAAGGGCGTCGCGTTCGCGAAGTTCGCGCGGTCGTCCACGGCGCTGCGGTGCATGGAGGCGGTCGCCGCGAGCGGGACCCTGGGCGGCGTGCGCGTAAAGTGCATGCTCGCGGAGCGAAAGTCGACGACGGCGGCGGCGATGGCGGCGGCGGCGGCGGCGACGGGAGGCGCGACCCCCGCGGGGTCCAACAGCAGCCAGCACACCCCGGCCGCGTCCGGCGGGTCCGCCCGCGACGCCGCCGCCGCGGGGGGCGCGGGCGCGGGCGCGACGTCCGCCTCCCGGGTTCGACCCGCGAGCAGGTTCACGCGCGCGGGGAGCGAGGACCGCGGCGGCGGGCTCTCGCCGAAGCGTCGCCGCGGCGGCCTCGGCGGGAGGAAGCCGCCGTCGCCCGCGAGCAGCGCGGAGAGCGGCGGGTTGGGCGGAAGCGGGAAGCAGCAGCACTCGTCGTCGTATCCGCGGAGACAAGGGAGCGGCGGCGTGCCGTCGCCGCGGCCGCCGCCGCCGGACGGCGCGCCGCCCGCGCCCGCGGCCGCGGCGCCCGCGGCGGTTCCCGGCGGGGTATTCTTAGGCGAGGCGTGGATGGGCGCGGGGTCGGGCGCGATGCGCGGGACGATCGTGTTTCACCCGGAGATGGCCTCGGGACCGGGGCTTCACGGCGGAGGCGAGTCGCACTCGCCCGCGAGCTCGGGCGGCGCGGCGCCGTCGCCGCAGCCGCGCCCGCCGCCGCCGCCGGCGGCGTTTCCCGCGGGCGTCGTCGGCTATCCCTTCCACGGCGGGTTCCCGCCGGCGCCGGCGTACGCGTACGGGTACCAACCGATGCCGTGGCCGGGGATGGGGATGGGGAGGGGGATGCCGCCGGCTCCGGCGCCGCCGCTGCCGCCCGGGGCGCCGCCGTCGCCGGGCGACAGCGGCGGTCCGTCGCCGCCGCCGCCGCCGCCGCCGCCGCCGCTCCCGAGAGGCGCGCCGCCGCCGTCGCGCCGACTTCACCGACATCCTCAATCGCACGCTCAGCACGCTCAACCGCCTCAGCCTCGACCGTCGCACCGCATCTTCGTCGTCCTCGACAGGTCCGCGACGCGAGAGACGCTCCTCGAGACGTTCAACGCGAGGGAGTGCGCGGGCGTGGAGACCATCTCGCTGAAGACGGACGCCGCGGGGAAGTCCCGGGGGTTCGCCTACGTCACCTTCGGCACCGCGGAGGACGCCGCGGACGCGATCGCGCGCGTGGACGGCGCGGAGATTCCGCCGGGAAGCGGGAAGAGAGCGAAGGTGATGCCCGCGGAGGAGCCCGGGTCGCGGCGAGGCGGCGGCGGCGGCGGCGGCGGCGGGACGATGACGACGACGACGACGACGACGACGAGACCCGCCGCGAAGGATGCGCACGACGAAGACGACGGCGGGGGGTTGCGGCGGCAGCGACCGGACGACGACGACGCGCAGAGCGTGCAGCCGCCGCCGGGGAAGTACTCGCGGCTCATGGACAGCGGCGTGCGAGGCGAGGGAGGCGGCGGCGTGGGCGGCGGCGCGGGCGAGGACGAGGACGACGGCGAGGACATCGAGGACGGACCCGAGGCGGCGTCCGGCGGCGGCGCGCGAAACATGCACCCCGGCGACAGCAGCGGCGACGACGAGGACGACGACGACGACGACGACGCGAAGGCGCCGAGGGGCGAGACCGCCGACGTCGCCGGCGAAGACGAAGACGAAGACGCCGACGCCGACGCCGTCAAAGAAGAGATCGACGAGACGACGACGGCGACGACGACGACGGTGGATCTGGAAGCCCCCGGCGACGTCGCGCTCGCGATGCGCGCGGTATCCCTCGCGCCGCCCGCGCCGCCCGCGCCGCCCGCGCATCCCGCGCATCCCCGACCCGGATCGCTCTTCTTCTCGCTGTCGCTGCCGCTCCCCGCGCACGCGCTCCGGCACGTCCTCGCCGCGCACGGGTCGCTGACGTCGCTCGAGATGCGCGACGACGACCGCGGCGGCGCGGCGACGTACGAAGATCCGAACGACGCCGCGGCGGCGTGCGAGGCGTTGGACGGAACCGACGTGTTGGGGATCGCGCTCAGGGTGTCGTCCGAGCCGATCGCGGCGGAGGAGGAGGGCGAGAGAGAGGACGACGCGGACGAGGATGGGGCGAAAAATAAGGAGAAGGACGACGCGGGGGCGGGCTCGGACGGAGAGAGGGAGAAAGAGAGGACGAAACCTCCGGCGGCGGCGGCGGCGGCGGCGGCGGCGGCGCAACCGAAGAAACGCGCGCGGCGATAGATAGAAACGACCGACGAAAAACAAAACAAAGCGCAACTTCGACTACTCCGGTCGCGCTTCCCCGTCGCGACGACTCTTCTCTTCGACTTTAACCCTTCCGACGAGCGCCCACGCGCGATCGAGCTCACGCTGCAGCGTCTCGGATCGAGCCCTCAACGCCTCGGACCTCTTCTTTTCCACCGTCGCCGCCGCCGCGTGCGTCGTCATCTCCATCTCGAGCGCGCGGACGCGGGCGTTCGCCTCGCGCAGCGCGATGTCGAGAACGTCCACGTTAAGCTCGCGGCGATCCAGGAGGATTTCTTTGCCGTCGCCGCCGTCGCCGTCGCTTATCCTCGCGGTCGCCGTCGCTTTCCACCCCGCGACCTCGATCTCGAGCGCGGCGACGCGTTCCATGTTTAGTTTAGCGACGCGTGGCAGAATGTTCATGTAGAAGTGCTTGTTCAGACGTTGCTTTTTAGAAGAACCGTTCGTCGCCGCGGTCGCCGCCGCCGCTGGCGGCGGCGTCGGCGGTGGTTCCAATTTCCTTTTCTTCGGCGGCAGAGACGGCGGGCTCGCCTCGACGACGACGGGAGCGTTTTTCCCTTTCTTTACCGAGCCCGCGGCGCCGACGCCGGCGCCTGACGACCCCGAGATCACCTTCCCGTTCTTCGAGCCGATCTGCGTCTCTCGTGGCGACGCCACCTCGCCCGCGATGTGCCCCTCGATGACTCCCGCGGGTTTCTTCCAGTCCGCGCACTCCGATATTCCCACGTGCGTCATATACGTCCTCGCGCTCTGCGGATTTTCGAAGTTGCACTTCTCCACGATCTGCGCCAGCATGAGCGTTTTCGCGAGCTCCCGGGTGAGCGGCACGACCGTCGGCGACGTCGGCGGAGCGGCATCGTTCGGACGCAGCGGCGGCGCCCCCGGCGTCCCCGTCCCCGTCCCCGGCCCCGGCCGCGGCGAGGCGCCGAGCTCCTCGCGCGGGCGCGACGCCTCGGGCCCCGCCGCCGCGTTGGCGACCTGCCGCGCCTCGAGCGCGTTCGCGCGCTCGGAGAGCTCGTCGATCTTCGCGCGGAAGTCGCGCTCTAAATTGTCCGACGTGAGCATTATCTCGACGAGTTGGTCCCTCAAGGAGTCAATCTTTTCGGCGTCTCGCGCCGCCTTCACCGCGAGGCCGTCGACGGCCGCGGCGGACGCGTCCCCGCACGGGAGAGCCGCCGGGCGGTCCTTGGGCGGCTCCTTCTTCGTGCACCACCGCGCTTCGTGCATCACGAGCCCGGTCTTCACCCACGGACCCTTCTGGCATCTGGGACAGAAGAACGTCTTCGGCGACATGTTTGCTTCTTGTCTCATCAGAGGCCTCGAAGGTTGCAGAAACTGATACGGCGGCGTCGGATGCTGACGCGACGCCGTCGCGGTGAACACGTGCTGCTGCCGCAACACTTGGACACTCGGCGACGGCGGGACCCCGCCGTGGAAGTTGTAGTCGACGACGCCCACGGGAAAAAACGCCGGAGGCGGCGGCGGCGGGCGCGGCGGCGGGTGCGGCGGCGACATAAGAAATGGCGTGCCACACGCGAGCGGAAGCGTCTGGAATGCGGGCTCAAGGCGAGGGGCGATGAGGGGGGAAAATCGGATAATTTTTTTCCTCTCGCCGAGACCCGCGCCGCCGGCGCGAACGGCGTGAACGGCGCGAAGCCGCCGCTCGAACGTCTCCTTCTCCTCCCGCGAGAGCCTCACGCCGTGGGCGTCCCAGCAGTGCTTCTCCATCGCTTGCAGGTACTTGAACTCGCGCGTATCGCAGTGCGGGCACGGCACCTCGTTCGCTTTTTTGGTCAGACGGCGAACGAGGATCGTTCGCTTCTCGTTCGCTCGGTCCGACGGCGACGGCGCCATGTTCGAGTACGCGCGCGTGGACGGCTGCCGTTCGAGCTCCGCGTCCGCTTTTGAGATCAACTGGCGCACGACGCCCTTGAACGCCGGCGCGGCAGGTCGGTCTTCGGCGCGCGTCTCGTCCTTCTCGGTGTTCGTATTAGTCCAGTCGACCGAATTCGACCTCGCGGCCATTCGCCGCGCGAGCGACGGCGATACCGGCGGCGGCTCCGGGAACGCGTGCGCGAAGCCGCCGTCGCCGTCGTCTTCCCCCGCGGCCGTCGTCGTCGTCGAGGGATCGCCGCGGCACCGCGGGCAGTCCGCGGGCGAGACCGCTCGCGTGCGCTCGCGCACCTCGCAGTGCCACCCTCTCCCGCAATCCGCGCAACACCAGAGGACTAAGAATACGTCCGACGCGAGGAGCGATCGCGTGATGCACGGGTCGTCGTCCAACTCCGCGAGGACGCGCTCTCCGCGCTCCCCGTTCGCGCGGCACCACTCGATGAACGTCGCGTCCGCGTTCGCGCGCGGCATGCGGGGGGAGGGAAGTGGGGGAGCGAGGGAGGTTAGCGGACGGGAAAAGCCAAAATAACGACGAGGAAGACGAAGCGTCGCGCTTCGGGGACAAGACGTCTCGTACCGGCCGAAGCGATAGGGTTCCCGCGGCGCACAACGACCGACGCCGCGCGCGAGTCTTCCTCTCGCGGAGCCCGCCGTCGCGCATGTCGCTCGCGATCGCTCCGCCGCGCGCTCCGCCGCGCGCGCCGACGCCGCGCGGCGCGCCGACGCCGCGCCGCGGCGTCGCCCGCGTCGCCGCCGTCGCTGAGTCCGTCTCAGGGCGACGACGACGACACGGAAAAACGACGACGACGACGACGCGCCTCGCCGCGGCTTTCGCGCTCCGCGCGTCGCCGCTCGCCGCGCTCCGCCCTCTTCGCCGTCGCGCGCGCTTACCCTCCTCCTCCCCGAACCGCCGCGTCGCCACCGCGTGCTGGTCCTTAGAGGTGTCCCTCGCGACGTCCGCAGCGGTCACGCTCTGCGTCGGCGAGCTCCTCAGGTGCGTTCTATACAAAAGTTTTTCACCCATCGCCCGGTTTCAACATTTGATCGCGTTCCCTTTCAACTGACCGGAGAACTGTTTTTGTATGGAACGGCCCTCAGACGCGGCGACGCGCGCTCCTACGGCCACGCTATCTTCCTCGGCGTCTTCGGCAGCATGCAAGTCGTCGACGCCGCGCTGTGGTGGAACGACGCGCACGGCGGCAACGGCGCCGGGCTCGCAGGCTGCGACCTCTTCAATCGCGGGTGGACGCGCGTCGGGTTGGCGATCATATGCTTGGAGCCCGCGGCGGCGCTCGTCGGGACGCACGTCGTCGCGCGACGCGCGGTGCACCCGGTCGTCGCGGTCGCGTATCTCAGTCTGTTCGTGTTGACGCCGCTGGCGGGGACGTCGCTGCTGCGGGTGGTAACGGATGGGGTGGAGGCGTTACCGTCGTTTCCGACGGAGGCGTTTTTTTCGTCCGAGCAAATCGGCTCCGGGCCGCGGTGGCGCGCGCGCTCCGCGCCCGACGGCGCGGCGACGATTCCGGACAGCCCGCCTCCCTACGGCGGCGGCGGCGTCGGCGTCGGCGTCAGCGCGCTCGAGTCGAAGTCGCCGCCCTCGCCCTCGTCGACGCGCTGCGAGCTGTACGGCCCGTGGCTGTCGGTGTTGTTCGAGCTCGACAGCCCGTGCGTGTGTTCCGTCGCGACGCCGCAGGGTCACATCTCGTACGGCGGTTTGGATATCGTGTATCATAAGCTCCTCGCGCCGTGGGATACGGTGGCGCCGTGCTCGCTGAGCGACACGGCGGCGTCTGTTGATAACGCATCTTTAGATGGCGTTACTACGAGCGGTACGATGATCGTCGCTAGCCGCGAGATCCCCCTCGCGCTGAGGTTCCTGTTCCTCGCCGCGATGGCGGTGCCGTACGCCGTCTTAGGCGCGTTCTCCTCACACTGGTTCCCATACGACCGCGTTCGCGCGGTGTGCGCCGTTCCTCAAGGACTTTCGTTTCCCGGCGCATCTCTCCGCCCTCCCCTCGGTTTCGAACCCCATTCGCGATGCCTTTCAACTCCATCCGACGCCTTTCAACTCCACCCCGACTTCGCGGCCCTCAGTCACCCCGCGAGCGTGCGGGTTGACGCACGCGGGCATACTGACTGCCACGTGGCTCGTCGGCGCATCGTCGGACGCGGCGGCGAGCGTGTGGTGCATCGCGAACGTCGCGCAGGGGGCGCTCATGCTCGCGGAGCCGTCGCTCTGGCCGGAAGAGTTCGTCCGCGACGACGCCGCCGCCGCTTCGTCTTCCGTGAACGCCGTCGAGGGGGACGGGGACGGGGACGGGGACGGGGACGGGGACGACGCGAAGCGGGAGGACGCGAAGCGGCGCGGCCCCGCAGGACGCCGGTGGCCGCGGTACGACGCCGCGGCGAAGAAACGCGTCGCGGCGATGAACGACGGCGCCGGCCCCGACGTCGTCGTCGTCGGCAGCGGCGTCGGCGGCCTCGCGTGCGCGGCGCTCCTCGCCAAGGCTGGCGAGAAAGTCGTCGTCCTCGAGTCGCACTATCGCGCGGGCGGGTGCACGCACGCGTTCAGCGAGGTCGGCGACGGCGGCGACGTGTTCGACACCGGGATACATTACGTCGGGATGGGTCGGACGCTGCGTACTTTGATCGGGCACGTCAGCGCGCCCGGGCGACCGATGCGCTTCGCCGCGATGGGGTCGCCCGCCGCCGGGTACGTCTACGACGAGATCGACTTGGGACGCGAACCGACGCTCGGCGGCGGCGGCGTGCGCGGGAACGGAGATTTGAACCGTCACGAGGACGACTGCGGGAGTTCCATGAACCGGCATCATCGCCCCGGTCCCAGCGGTTGGGGCACGAGCTTCGACTTGGACGCGGACGAGGACTGCGAGGACGAGGCGACGCGGACCGAGGAGGCGTCGGCGTCGGAGGAATCCGAACCGGCGCGGGATGCGGACCGTCACCGGAGGGTCGTCGTGAAGCTGCGCAAAGACGCGCTCGCCGAGAGCCTCGTCGCGTCGTTCCCGCACGAAGAAGCCGGCATTCGCGCGTACGTCGACGCGATGCGCCGACCGCGCGGACCGCTCGGTATCCCTTGGCTCGTGTGCGCGAAGTTCGTGCCGAGCTCTTGGGGACGGCTCGGCGTCTCCGTCCGACGTTGGATGTTCGAACGCGCGGCGGCGGACGCGAGTCAGACCGCGTCGGACGCCGTCGAGAGGTACGTCTCAGGTGCGTACTATACACTGGTCCCCATACGACCCCGTCGGCGTGGTGAACGCCGATCCTTAAGGACTTTTCCCGGCGTTTCTCTCAGCCCACCCCTCGCTTTCAATCCTGACACACCTCGACGCCTTTCAACTCCAACTGACGCCTTTCAACTCCACCCCGACATCGCTTTGTATGGAACGACCCTCAGACCCGGCGCTTCGCGCGGCGCTGAGCGCGGGCCAGATGATCGACTGGAACCTCCCCCCCGACGACGTCGCGTGGCCGGTCGCGCGCGGGATGCTCGCGTACTACGAGTCCGGCGGGTATTACCCCGTGGGAGGCAGCGCGGGGATCGCGGAGACGATGGCGGAGGTGATCGAGTCGAACGGCGGCTTCGTGCTGGGAGGCGCGCGCGTCGGCGAGGTCGCGATCGATGCGGAGACGCGAACCGTCACGGGCGTGAAGATGAAACGTCGTCGCGGCGGCGACGACGACGACGGCGATTTCATTCCGTGCGGCGTCGTCGTCAGCGCGGTGGGGTACCGCGGGACGTTCGAGCGGCTCATCCCCGAGAAGGCCGCCGCCGCGCTCGGCGTCGACGAAATAAAAACCGCCGTCGCGCGCGCGGGGTTGAAAAACTCCCACGGGCACGTCTGCGCGTACGTGTCCCTGGACGGCACCCCCACCGAGCTCGGTCTGCGCCCGGCGAACGTCCACTCTTTTCCGGATGACTTAGGCGACGCGTACGGGTACGACGTCGGGAGGGCGTGCCGGGACTTTTACGCGAATCCGCTCGGCGGCGACGCGGCTTCCTCGGAGGCTGGCGGGAAAAAGGTCAAAAAACCCGTCGAGCCTCTGGTGACGATCACGTCACCGTCCGCGAAAGATCCGACGTGGGAACGCGACCACCCCGGACGCGCGAACGCGCTGCTCTTGATGGAAGGCATCGAGGACTGGTTTGAGCCGTTCAAGGACACGTCATGGGGTCGTCGCGGGCCCGAGTACGAGGCGTTTAAAGCCAGGTTCGAGTCGACGTTTCTCTCTCGGCTGTACGCGTTTTACCCAAAGTGCGAGGGCCGAGTGACGCACGTCGAGCTCAGCACGCCGCTCACGGCGGCGCACTTCATCAACGCCCCGGGCGGCGGGTCGTACGGCCTGGAGTGGACGAAGACGCACTTCGACCCGTGGCTCCAAGAAAACGCTTTCAATCCGTCCGTTAAGGGCGTGCGCGGGTTATACATGACCGGCGAGGCGATCGCGTTCGGAGGGTTCTACGGCGCCCTCGCGAACGGGTTCATCACCGTCTCGCACGTGATAGGGCTGCCTCGATTCTTTTGGTTGCTCGCCACGGATTCTCGGAAGACGCCGCCGGAGGTGTACGAGGACGGGAGGGAGCCGCCGGGAGCGACGACGGAGGAGGTGGAGGAAGAGAACGAGAAGGCGAAGGCGAAGGAGGAGGAGACGGAAGAGGAAGAAGAAGCGGACGCGAAAGCGTCCGCCGTCCAAAAAGTGTTGTGAGACGACGTAATGGTTCCCATACGACCGCGTTGGCGTGGTGAACGCCGTTCCTTAAGGACTTTTCCAGTCGATTCTCTCCGCCCAAAGACATAGTCGCGTCGTGTACCTTACGTGCTCGTCCGTCGTCGTCGACCCTACGCGCGTCGTCCCAGCGTCGCCACCCGCGGCAGCGCGCGCGCGCCCGGGCTCCGTTTCCCCCCGCTCCCCGGCCGCGGCGACTCTCTCAGAGCGCGCGCCGCCGCCACCGACGACGACGACGACGCCCCGCTCCTCTCCGACGCGTCCCTTCGCGCCGCAGCCCTCGCCGCGGGCCCGACCGTCCCGCCGACCGTCCCTGGCATCCCCGTCCCTGGCATCCCGATCCCCGGCGTCGCCGCGCCTAGCCCACTCGCGGCGCTCACCGGCGCGCGCATGAGCTCCTGATACAAGTTATACCCCGTCGCGCACGCCGTGACGAGCAGCGGACCGAGCACCGCGCCCTGCAGCGCCGGGTCGAACACGCACATCCCGCCGACGACGGACAGACCGACGACGTACGGGTGCACGACGCGTATCTCGCTCTGGTAGATGTCGATGTCGACGAATATCAGCGTGATCCAGTGCATCAACACGAGCGCGGCGGCTTTCGCGCCCTCTCCCTTGGCGAGGAGTCCGAGCGCCGCGGGGAGAGAGACGGACCACGACGCGAGCAGCGGGAGGATCGCGGTGAGCCCGGACGCGAGCGTGGATGTGTACACGAAGTGCACGCCGAACGCGCGGAACGTGACCCACGTGAACGCCGCGTGAAACAGCGCGAGCTTGACGCACGACACGAAGACGCCCCTGACGCCTCTCGTCAGCGACTTCACCGCGACCTCCTTGACGTGCGCGTTCACCGGGATCAGCTCCACGAGCCTCACCGCGGGGTCGGCCTCGCTGTTTAGGATGTGGAACAACACGGTGAAAAACACGACGGATTTCAAGACGTAGCTCAGCACGCCGCCGGCGACGCCGAAGACGCTGAAGGACGCCCTCGCGGCCCAGGACGTGACCTGCGCGATGCCGCGGCCGCCGCCGGCGACGATGTCCGCGGCGCGGTCTTGGAGCGCGTTTCTCGCGGCGGACGCGACGCGCAGGACGTCGTCCACGGACGCGGACGCGGCGCCCGCGCCGGCGGCTTTTCCTCCGCGTTTTTTGCCGCCGCCGCCGCCGCTGAAGCCGAAGAGCCGCCGGACGCCGCCGCCGCCGCCGCCGCCGCCGCCGCGCGCGCCTCCCGCCCCCTTCGCGCCGCCGCCCGCTCCCGCCGCGATCTCCGCGCCGACGTCCACGAGGTGCGAGAACGCG
>Ga0181560_10002465_pt1 | contig 17204 bp, 13 predicted proteins | sample 011ome_20_FD_133751 | JGI IMG/M metagenome (GOLD analysis project Ga0181560, IMG submission 133751) | Coastal salt marsh microbial communities from the Groves Creek Marsh, Skidaway Island, Georgia - 011509CT metaG (megahit assembly) | ecosystem: Environmental > Aquatic > Marine > Intertidal...
CGAAAAACGCGCGAGCCGCGCTGCGCGCCGAGATGCTGCGGTGGCACCCCGACAAGTTCGACGCGAAAATGGGAGGATTGATCGTCGAGGCGGACAGGGACCGCGTGCGCGCGAGGGTCAACGTCGTGGCGAGGATCGTCGCCGCGCTGTTTCAGGAGGCGAGGGAACGCACGTAGTACGCTACGTAGGATACCTTCGAGAGAGTCTATAGAAGAGTAATAACGACGAAGGTTTCTCGAGGCTGCTCGCTCGCGCCCCGCTTCGCGCTCGTCCTTCCGGAGCGCGGTCAGCACGGCCCGCAGGGGTGGTCCGTGACGGTGTCTATGACAGTCACGAGCTTCGTCGCGTCCCGGCACTCCGCCCAGATCGCGCGGACGCGCCCGTCCTGCAGCGCCCACCGCGGACACGGCCGCGCGCCCGGCGTGGAGTGCCTCTTGGATTCCCTCCCGACGTCCAGCGTCGCCTCCACCTCTTCCCGGGACACGAAACGGCAGTCCATGCGGCACGACGCGTGCTCCGAGAACTCGATCGGGCGTCGACGCAGCCTCCCTCTCAGGCTCGAGTCCGCCGCTTCCCGCGCGTCGTTCTCCCGCTTCGCCGCGAAACCCACCAAGCCGAGCATCGCGGCGAAAATAGCACCCACGCCCCAAACCCCCAAACCCGTTTTCTTGCGCTTGGGTTTGTTGCTCCCGTCGGGGTTCTTCTTGAACTTCTTACCCATCCGTCCCTTGTACCCGCCGCGGCCGCGGCCGCGGCCGCCGCCGGGGATCCTCGGCGGGGCCATCGCGAGTGCCCCGCGGGCGGTGATGAAGTGCACTTCACGTCGAGATTCTTTCGGGAAGGTTGTTTCTCTTTGTCCACTTTTTTGCGGACCGTTTTTTTTTCGTGACACAGCGCGTCATCAGCGAGCAACGAAAGCGGCATCGGAAGTATCGGTCCGAGGCGCGGGACTCCGTCGTCGCCGTCCGCCACACGCGCGCGCGCGAGGGGACCTCAGTCGTCGTCCCGTGGTCACAGGGTAGACGCGCGCGCGGTCGAGCAGGCGAGGGTTACTCGCCCTCCAGTGTAAACGACACGATGGAGTCCTCGCCGTTGGGCACGGGAGACTTCGCGGTGAACGCCGGGTTCGCCGCGCTCACGCTCGATCCCAACGACGCGAAGGCGCTGGCGTCGCCTTTGACCCCCGCGGAGCGCCGGTCGGTTGTCGCCGCGCTGGCGCACCGAGACGATCGGAGTTCCTGGCTCGACGGCGGCGACGAAGGCGGAGGCGCGGACGCCTCCCCCGCGTTCTCCCCCGCGGTCGCCGCGGTGGTCGCCAAGGCTGTGGCCGGCAAGATCCTGACCCTCGAGGAGAAGGGCGCGCTGCAGAGCGCCATGGAGGCCCAGGAGAAACGTCGGAGGGCGCGCGCGCGCCGCGCGGAGCTTGAAGACGCGGAATCGGCGCGGGACTTCGCGTTTCCCGTGGCCGTGTCGCCGTACGACCCGAAGACGCCCACGAGCGGATTCGGGTCCGTCGCGTCGAAACCCCTCGACGCGAACGAAAACGCAAACGCAAACGATTCGTCGGCGGTTTCGGTTTCTTCGTTCCGTTACCCCGCGATGACCGACGACAACACACCGAGCACCGGTCGCACCGACGGGATAAACGCGGTCCTCACGCCTTTGACAAACGCGTCGTCCGTCCCGAGCCTGCCTTCGAACTCGAATCTGAAGGAAGACGTCGACCGGAACCCGGTGCGCCGCGCCATGGCGGCGGCGGCGCGCGGCGACCGCCTCACCCCGAAGAGCGCCGCCGCCGTCGCCGCCGTCGACGCGCTGCGGGACGGGAAGGTGGTCAGCCTCGCGCGCCTCGAGGCGCTCGAGAAGATGGGAGGCGTATGCACGGGCGTGGTGGGCACGGACTCCTTCGCACGATCGCGGGTGGCGAGCGCGGAAGACCCGAAAGGCTTCGGGAGCCCGGTGGTCTCGAGAGCGCCGTCGACGCCGAGCGACGATCGCGACGCGATGAACGTCATCTACGCCAAATCCGCCGCCGGGGTGAAGCTCACGGACGAGGAGGAGGAGGTGCTGCGTCGGTACCTCATGGCCACACCCCCCGCGGTGCCGTCCGCGGTCGCCAGGCGGCACAAGCAGAGGATCATCGGGGGTAAGGCGCTGAGTCCTTAGTAGCTGTACGAGGTACCGCCGGCTCCACGCGTACCTTCGTAGCTAGTCTATGATAGTTGTCTAAACGTCTACAACGAACGCGTCGCCCCGCCCGGCATGAAGTCGCGCACGGCGTATTTCCCCAGGACGCTCTCGTGGACGTGGTACGTGAAACCGTCGATGCGACGAACCTCCATCAGGGGGAGGGACGGCGGAAGGTTCGGTCGCGCGGTTCGTTCGTCCGCTTCCTCTCCGACGTCCTCGACCCAGCCCCCGCGGCGCAACACGTCGTCCCTCTTCTTCTTCCTCCGACAGGGCTTCGCGTCGCGCGCGGCGTCGCCGGCGCCGTCGGCGGCCGCCGCGTCGGCGGGGCGCCTCGCCGAGGGCTCCTGGAACGTCACGTTGAGCAGCACGCGCGGCACGAAGCTCGTGTTGGCGGAGCCGAAGTGCCACACCTTGGTGTCCATCACGACCAGGTCGCCCGCGTGCGCGTTGGTCATCGGGACGGGCGGCTCGTCGCGCTCGGCGTCGAACGAGGGCGTCGCGCTCGCGCTCGCCGACGGTTCCCGGTCACCCTCTTCCTCGTCACGATCGTCGCAGCCCGCGTCGTCGTCGCCGACGGTTCCCTCGCGCCTCTGTGCGCGTAGCGAAACCTGTCGCGTGTTCTCGGCGACGCGAGCGACATCCGCGCCCCGCGCCGCGCCCGCCGCGTCGGCGCGCAGACGCCGCCACCAGCGTTCGCGCCTTTTCCTTTCGCGGTTTGTTTTTTCTGCGCCCTCGCGCTCCGCCCGCGTCAGGTCCAGCGCCGCGACGGCGTATCCCTCGTTGGCGGCGTCCACGGCGTCGCCGTGCATGAGCTGGATGAACAGCTCGTCCTCCTCGCTCAAGTCGCTGCCGCGGTACGCGCGCACAGCCTTCGGCGCCATGCGCGCCAGCCCCGCGCCGCGCGCGTGCGTGCCCGGGAAGATCACCGTCGGCCCCCCGGCGAGCGTCACCGGCTGCAGCGACACCCAGGACGTGAGCAGCGCGGGCAGTCGTCGCGTTTCCGGAGTCGTCGCCACGGGAGCTCTAGAGAGGTCCTCGTCCTCGTCCTCGTCCTCGTCCTCGTCCTCGTCCATGATGTCCGCGTGCGGGTCCTGTGCGAACGCGCCGGGGAGCGCGACCACCGCGGTGAGCTCCACCAGCCTGGCGTCGGGGGACAGGAGCGGTTCGCCGTCGGGCGATCGGCATCGCTCGGCGTGCGCGCGGACGACGGCGAGTATGGCCTGGCGGCACAGCGCACCGAGCGGGGTGCTGCGCTCGGGGTGCGCGGGGTCGTCCACGGGGAGGACCAGCAGACGCCGCCGGAACGACGAGCGTATGTTGGCCTCCTGGAACAGCGAGGAGGACGCCGAGGAGGCGCGTGTCCCGGAGGCGGCGGACGCGCGCGCATCGATATTTTTCTCGGTCGCGAACATCGCGCGCAGGGGGGTGGACCACCACCAGGGCTGCTTGCTGAGCTCGGAGAGCACCTCCCTGCGCAACGCGCCTGCGGAGGCTGCGTCGAGCGCGCGCGCCACGCGCATAAACCCGGACGCCTCCATCGCGCGCGCCGCGCGATGTGACGCGACTCCCCCGAGAAAACCTCGGGGCGGCCGCCCGCACGAAAACGAAAACGCACGCGTTGGGAACGTTGCCTGATCGACGGGCATGGCGAATCTGCCAGCTGCCGGCGGAATTTTTTTTTTGTGAAAGCCATCCGTGCCCAGCTGCAGCTCGGGTCGCCTGTCGCGGAATAAAATGGCCGACGTCACCGAGATCGGGGATCTCTCTCGGCTCCAGAGAGAGCCGCACGCGCGGGCGCGGAACGCCTGCCTCGAAACCCTCGCGGCCATCTCCTTCGGGCGCCACCACAGGCTCCGCGGGCGCGGCGCCGAGGATCGCGAGTCGGTCGCGCCCGCTGCGCCCTCGGTCGCGACGCAACCGACCCGCGTTTCTTCCAGAAGGGTCCCATTCCTCAGGATGGGATTTTTCAATGACAAGTCCGGGAACCCCGCGTACATCCTGGCGGAGAAGGTACGACGACACGGAGGCCACGCGCGTCTCGCGACTCCGCGGGTGGTCACCGCTCGCGCTCTACCCCGACCGAGCCGGGTTCTGCCGCCCGTTCCGCCCCCAGCGTCTCGTGTCTCTTCGCGAACGAAACGCGTCTTTTGCCGAATCCGAGTCTCGTCACCTCGAAGACACGCGCGGGTTCCTAAACCTCACGACAGTACGACGGAAAAAAAAGGTTCCAATCGACGCCTTCGTTTCGGAACGCGTCTTGTCTTTCGCGTCCGCCGATCGCGCGATGCCTCTCGATCAGGAGCTCTCGCCCGAAGCCGTACTGACCCCACCACGATCTCCTCATCACGACCACCTCATCACGACCGCCGCGCGCAGGCGACGAGCGCGCATCTGAACGGCGAGCCCGACTGGGGCGTGAACGTCGACATGTGCGACCTGGTCAACTCCAACTTCGCGCGGCACGGCAAGGACTGCGTCAAGGCGCTTAAGCTCAAGATCATGAAGAAGAGCGCGCCCGATCGGCAGATACTCGCGCTCATCGCGTTTGAGATGTGCATGAAGAACTGCGGGCAGGACTTCCACCTCATGGCCATCGCCAAGGACGTGCCGCACGAGATGGCCAGGCTCACCGCGGCGGCGGGCGTCGCCGAGGAGGTGCACGAGAAGACGCTCACGCTCATCCGCGAGTGGGCGCAGCAGATCAGGCACCCGCACCTGCAGGACGTGTACGACCACGTGCGTAGTAAGGGTGTGCGTTTCCCCCCCGAGGTGCTCGCGAGCGACGGGCGAGGCGCGGAGGCGGATCCGACCGACGGTCCGTTCGGGTCGCCGCCGGTTTCGGCGGCGGCGGCGCAGCCGCTGTACACGCCGCGCGCGACGACGGCGGATATCATCAGAGGTAACCTGGAGAAGATGGACCCCGCTGACGCGGCGGCGATCCGCGCGGCAGTCGCCGAGGCGGAGGCGGAGGCGGAGGCGATGGAAAGAGCGGAAAGAGCCGGCGAGGCGCTCGGGTCGCCGCCGTCCTCGCGTCGCGGCGGCGGCGTCGACTTCGGCGGCCGCGCCGGCGTGCTCCGCCGCGACGACGGGATGCCGCTCAACTTCGACCCCCCAGGCGCCGATCCCGCCGCAGGCGGGTTCGCGGGCTCGCCGCCGCGCGGCTACGCGTCGCTGGAGGAGGAGCCGCCGGGACACAGCCGGGGCCCGCCCTCCAGGCGTGACCCGGCGGACGACCAGCACGCCGCCGACTTGCTCGCGGCGCAGCGCGCCTCCGCCGAGGAAGCCGCGGCGCGCGCGCGCGCGGCGGCGGAGTCGGCCTCGCTGGCGGCCACGGACCTGTCCTCGCCGGAGGCGGTGGCCAAGCTCGAGCACGACCTGTCGGTCGCGGGCGAGACCGTGGGGAGCCTGCGCGCGGCGCTGGCGGCCATCGACGTCGAGCGCGACCCGGGCGCCGCCGCCGCGGGGCCGGTGGCGCGCCTGGCCGAGCAGTGCCGGCAGATGAAGCCGCGCGTGGTGGCTCTTGTGGAGTCGGCGACGGATGAGGGCCTGCTCATGGCGGCGCTGGCGCTGCACGACGAGATCGGGGACGTGCTGGACCGGCGGGACGCCATCGCGGCCGCCGCGTCGGCGGAGCCGGAGATGCGCGCCGCACTGGCGGCGTCGTTGGCGGAGGAGGCGGCGCGCTTGGCGCTGCGGGAGGGGGAGGAGAGGGCGCCGGCGGCTGAGCCTTCTCAGGCGACGGACGCCTTGGTGGATCTGTTCGGCGCGCCGTCCTCGTCCCAGCTCCCGCCGGCATCGACCGTCGACGCGTCGCTGGTGGACCTCCTATCTCCCGCCGAAACGGGAGCCTCTGGGCGAGGCTCAGGCTCGCCCGCGGCGGAGAAGGGGAAAGCCGCGGCGACGGTTTCGGACCCGTTCGCCGGGAACCCCTTCGCCGCGCCGGCGACTCCCGGCGGCGCCGCGGGACTCCTCGCCGACCCGTTCGCGGCGTCCGCAGCCTCCGGCTCGTCGAGCGCCGGAACCGCGGATACCGCGCGACAGCACGCACACGATCCGTTCGCGGCGGCGGCGGCGGCGGCGAGCTCTCCGGGGCCCGGCTCCGGAGACACGAACCCGTTCGCGGCGCGCGACCCGTTCGCGGCGGCGGCGAGCGCTCCGGGGTCGACCAACCCGTTCGCGGCGCCGAGTCCCGGCGGCGCGGGGTTCGGGGCGGTCCCCGCGACGCCTCCCGGGTCCGCGAGCGCGACGCGCGCGGTATCGAACCCGCTGTTCGACGCGCGGTACAGCCAGACGGGTGCGCCGATGGTCGGAGGTTCGAGTCCGGCGCGCGGCGGCGCCTCGGGCGAGATGAGGTCGCCGGCGCCCGTCCCGGCTCAGCCGGCGGCGGACCCGTTCGCCGCGCTGGCGGAGGCGGCGCGCTCGCCGGAGAAGAACCCGTTCGCGACCGCCGGGAAGTGAGACGCGTTTTTGCAGACTAAAAACGAGCGTCTCTGGCAGAGCGGAGAGCTGTCGGACGTATCATCGTGGGATGTATCATCATGACATGTAAACAAACAAACACACGAAAGAGACTCTTTCGCGACGACGCTACCGGTACCGCGCCGTCGCGGAGGAGGACGCGCGTATAGGATACGTCTACTCTCAGAACCACTCGCCGGAGTCCGCGGGCGGCGGACTCGCCTTCCTCATCTCGCCGCGCTTCTCGCCGCGCGGCGCGAGCGTGGCCTTGCCGGCGGGCAGCACACCCCCCAGCGCGAGCTCGGCGCGCATGAGCTCGGCCTTCATTTGGCCGGCGGGCTTGGTGGTGCTCTCCTCGGTCTGGCGCACCACGCTCTCGGCTTCGCGCTGGGCCGCGGCGCGCTCGAAGGAGGTGCGCCGGTGCGCTTCCCACTTGCGGTCCCAGTAATCGTGCGCCTCCTCCTCGCCGCCTACGAACGGGAGGTTCCCGAAGGAGTCGTTGTGCACCATCCGCGTCTCTGCGTTGGGCCTCGCCAGGCTGGCGAACACGTCGCGAAACAGGGAGGACATCGTGAGACGGCGGGGTCTTCTTCGCGTCGCGGTCGAATCTCTCGGCGTGGACGACGCGACGATTCGTGCGCTTTTGGCGACGAAACGGCGGGAGGGGGGAAGGCTTCCTTGTGGAGAGCGGGGGCGTGCGCGCGCGCGAGAGCGTGCGCTCGCGGGAACGCGAGGCGCGAGAACGTGAAGCGCGCGAGGAACGCGCGCGAGCGTGCTCGGGGGAGTGAGGCAACGCGGAGACAAGCCGGCGCTCGACGCGTTTTTTCCACGTCAGCTTGACGTGGCAATTTTTGGCTTTGCGAGAGAAAATTCTCGCCTCGGGCGTTTCGTTTCGTTCGTGGTGACGCGACTTCGGTTTCGGAAGAAGAAACGAAAGAACCTCCGACACTGCCACACGCGCACGCTGCACACGCACGCACCGCTCACTCCTTTCACCACTCGACAAACCCCCAGCATGGGTCAAGCCGCCACGAAGCTCGGCCACGGCGGTGCGTCTCCTCCCGCGCATGAAGCATTTCGGTTTTCCGACAAAGATATTCGCGCGAAAAGTAACATCAAATGAACATTTGGCAATTTTGGTCTCCTCGACGATGCCGTTCACGCCATGTTACGTCGTCGGAGCGTCATCACAGCAGGCACCACGCCGCGAACGCAGCGCGCATGACTCATTCTAAGCGCTCGAGCGCGTCTCTCCGAACGCACGCGCGCGAACGCACGCCTCAGGACGCCCCGCGTGTCGGAGCTCGCATGCTGACTCATCACCTTCCTCGAAATTGTCTCTTCCTCGATGTCGATTCCCATGGTTTTTCGGCGAAAAACGTTTGTTTTTTTCGCCTTCTCTCAGACGTCTCCGACATGGGCTGGGGCGTCCCCATGTACGACTCGGACGAGACCGCGCCGAGATCGCCCCGGTCCAGCATCGATATCGACCGCGCGGCGAGCAGACGCAGCTCCATCGATGAAGGGCGCGCGCCGTCCCGCAAACCGCTGGATCTGAAATACCTCCGCGACAACGTCAACGACGATCCGCCGCTGCGGTGACGGATCGTCGTTCGCGCGTCGTCGGGCTCGGGGTACGCGCGAAGCGCATCGCACGTACCCGGTCGCGCGGTGGCGTCTTCAAACGTCACCCTCCTCACGTCGACGCGAATACGACAATGATACGCATAATACATATTGTATGATACTGTAATATAGAGCATCGCCTAATACGTGTATACAGGTCCGCGACGACTCTCGCTCGTCGCGCTACTTTCTCTTCCTTTTGGGCGCGTCGTGCTCGGCGAGCGCCGCGCACGACGCGAGGAGCTGCGCGACGTTCGCCCACTGTTTGATCAGGAACCCGGGGAGCATCAGCGCCGCGACCTGCGTCGCCAGCGAGGCTCGGTGGTTCAAGACTAAGGTGACCGTCGGAACGAACCGTTTAAGAAACCCGATCGGGACGGAAAGGACGAGCGTCTCGGGCAGGACGTCGGCGAACGACGCCATCCCTCGCACCGCCGCCGCGTCGGTATCCGACAGCGCGAGCGCGCAGAGGTAGAGCACCTCCGCGCTGACGCAGCACACGCCCATGAAGATGCGGTTTGTGTAGTACAGGCGCAGGATGATGTTGGCGTTCGCGGCCACCTCCTTGTGGCTCTTCCTGCTCGCCAGCACGCTGGTGTACATCTGCAGCCAGTGCGATGCGATGTCGAGGAGGAGCAGGGCGAGGCACGTGAAGAACCACTCGGGGAACTTCGCGGAGAGCACCATGAGCAGACCCGCGGTGGCGAGCCTGTCCGTGACCATATCGAGCAGCTTGCCGAACTCCGAGCACTGGTCGAACATGCGCGCGAACCGGCCGTCCAGCTCGTCGCACACGAAGCTCAGGAAGTACGCGCCCAGCGCGAACGGCACGTCCTCGAAGGCGTACGCCAGCGCGATCGACGCGAGCACCACGCGCGCGTACCCGATCAGGTTGGGCACGTACACGAACACGTTCTCGTGCCTCTGGAAGAAACCGGGCCCAGAGCCTCGCGCGGGCGCGGGCGTGCGGCGCGTCTTGGCGGGCATCGCGGCGAGTTTCGTGGTGCGGACCCGAGCGCGGGGGGAAACGCGCGAGGGGAACTGACGGGGAGGCGAATGCGCGATTGCGACGAGAACGCGACGTGAGCGAAAAGGCGTTCGCCCGTCTGCCCGTCCGAGACTGGAGCCGGTGTGCCTACTGAAACCACGAGTTGTTTTTGAAATCTCGAGCTGTCTCGTCCGCCTCGAGCACACCGAGACGCGCGACGCACGCACACGCACGACCCGCCGCGCGTCTCGAGCGCGTCCGCGCCGCCCGTCGCCGTCCGACCGCGAGACCGCGCGCGCTCGCCCCGCACCGCCGCTATGTCGGCGGCGACCGCGCCGCGCCACGACGATCGGCACCTGGAGACCTTCCTCGGCGAGTGCGTCCGCGAGTCCCTGGACAACCACATGGTGTCCAACGCCGTGTTCCTGTGCGAGCGCTTGCACGCGGCGTCACCCGGCGAGCACACCACGCACCTGCTGGCGACGTGCTACCACCGAGCCAAGCAGCCCCACCGCGCGCGCGCGGTGCTCCGGGGCCAGACCTCGGGGCGGTGCCGGTATCTCCTCGCGCTGTGCTGCTACGATCTCGGGAGGCTTCCGGAGGCGGAGCGCGCGCTCGCCGGCGCTGCCGGCGGACGCGAGAACGTGCCTCCCGCGCGTGCATCTTTCCGAGGCGAAACCAAGGCGGGAGCGGCAGGATCGGACGCCGACTGCGTTCCGAACGGCGCCGCGGGGTTCTATCTGCTGGGCCTGGTGTGCAAAGAAACCGGCCGCCGCGCCGCCGCCGTCGCGAACTTCGCGACGGCGTTGTCCCTCGACCCGTTCATGTGGAGCGCCCGCGAGGAGCTCTGCGGGCTGGGCGCGGAGAGCGAGGCGCGCGACGCCGAGGCGCGCTTCTTCGGCGGCGGTGGCGACGGCGGCGCGCACGCGGGGTACCCCACCCTCCGCGAGCTGGGGGGGTACCTCGAGGCGCAGCCGGGCGAGACGCCGGACGAGAGGCGCCTTTCGTTCCAGGCAAACTTTTCTGACCGAAGAAACGCGCACTCCACCGCGCCGCGTCCGTTCGGGACGTTCCGCGCGCGCCCGGTGGTGCCGGACTCGGCGGCGCCACCGCACTCGGCGGCGCCACCGCACTCGGCGCCCGCGGAGACCCCCGGTCCGGCGCGCGACCTGCGTTTGGACGAACCGACGGCGATGACGGCGATGACGGCGGAGGCGCGCGACGTCGGGACCGACGCGCGCGTCGGAGACGCGTCGGGCGCCGGGCCGTCGAGCGCCGCCGCGCGCGCGACTTTCGGGACTCAGCACGATTTGGAGACGCCGTCGCCGGCGGACCCGGCGTCGGCGCCTCCGCCCGTCGGGAAAGGGCGCGGCGGCGCCGCGGGGTTCCCCCGGGAGAGCGAGCTTGAGGCTCAGCCCCCGGCGGCGCTCGCCGGGGAGGGCTCGGGTCCGGCTCTTCCCGGCTCGCGCGCGGGCGCCGGGGCGCACCGGCACGGCGGGCGCGGCGCGCGGCGCGTGTTCGTGGACGAAGGCAAGCTGCGCAAGGTCTCAGGGCGCCTCTTCGCGGACCCCGCGACGGAGGAGGCTGAAAAGTTGGCGTCGAACCCGCGCCGCAGCTCGCGGCTGGCGTCCATCGCCGGCGCGGCGGGTGACGCCGAGACTCCGGGTTTTTCCGGGTTCGTGACCCCCGCGCACCCGGGGGGGGACGAGACGCACGAAGCCGCGGAGGCTGCCGCGCCTGCGGTGCGCCGCGGCGCGCGCGGCGCGCGTGCCGCGGCGCGCGGCGAGTACGACCGCCGCGAGTCTCTGGACGGCGAGCCGAGTTCGCGTCGCTCCTCCGAGGAGCTCCCCGGCGCGGACGTCCCCGAGCCTAACCCCAACCCTAACCCCGCCGGGGGATATCCCCGGGGATATCCCGTCCCGGGTGACCCCCTTTTCGGACGTACGCGATTCGGACGCGATTCTCATAAATCCGAGCCTGTTCCTGTTCTGCTCGCGCCCGGGCGGTTCGCGGAGGGCGCGCTCGCGCTGCGCGCGCTGCTGGCGCCGCTGGCGGCGGCGGCGGCGCACCTCTCGATGTTCCGCGGCGCCGAGTGCGTGTCGGCGCTGTCGCGACTGGACCCCCGGCAGCGCGACACGGGGTACGCGCTGTGTTTGCTCGGGAAGGCGCACGCGGAGATGGTGGCGTACCCGGAGAGCGCGCGCGCGTTCGAGCGCGCGCGGCGCGTGGACCCGACCCGGCTCGAGTCGTGCGAGGTGTACTCGACCGTGCTGTGGCACCTGAAGCGCGACACGCGGCTGTCGCACCTGGCGCAGGAGTGCGTGTCCTGCGACCGCCTGGCGCCGCAGACGTGGTGCGCGCTCGGGAACTGCTTCTCGCTGCAGAAGGAGCACGAGACGGCGCTCCGGTTCTTCCGGCGCGCGCTGCAGCTCGAGCCCAAGTTCGCGTACGCGCACACGCTGTGCGGGCACGAGTACTTCGCCAACGAGGACTTCGAGAAGGCGATGATGTCCTACCGCGCGGCGATCCGACTCGACCCGCGGCACTACAACGCCTGGTACGGCCTCGGCGCGGTGTACTATCGGCAGGAGAAGTACGAGTTGTCGGAGTACCACTTCCGGCACGCGCTCGGCATTAACAGCCGCTCCTCCGTGCTCTTCTGCTACCTCGGCATGGCGCAGCACGCGCTGAAGCGCACGGGGGACGCGCTGGAGCTGCTGCAGAAGGCGGTGTCTCTGGACGCCAAGAACCCGCTCGCCAAATACGAAAAAGCCAGCGTGCTGCTGTCGGACGACCGGTTCCAAGAGGCGCTGGAGGAGCTGGAGGAGCTCAAGACGGTGGCGCCGAGAGAGGCGTCCGTGTTCTTCCTGATGGGGCGCATCTACAAAAAACTCGGCCTGGCGGACCAGGCGATGGTGAACTTCTCGGTGGCGCTCGACCTGAAGCCGGCGTCCGCCGACGTCAACCTCATCAAGAGCGCCATCGAGAAGCTGCACGTGCCGGACGACTCCGAGGACGAGGACCTGTAGGCGAGGCGAGCGAGCGGCGCGAGGTACCCGCGGTAGTCCGCCTTCTGTGGCTCGAGACACGCCGCTGGTTCGGGAGAACGAAAAAGCATCGTATCATCCGCGGTGGACACACCACGTCTTCTCGATCGATCACGAAGACAAAAGGGGGACAAAAGAGCGCTCTTTCGTTACACCCGCCGCCGGCGGAGGCGAAAAAACCGGCGCGTCGCGTCGCGTCGTCGTCGTCGCGTCGTCGCGATTTTCTCTCGTCAGTCTCGCTCCGAGATGGCGGTGAGGTGCTCCTCGATCTCCTCGACCGACAGCAGCCTGAACTTCCGATCATCGTTCGTGACGATCCCCACCTCCAGCTCCCGCGCCTTCAGGTCCTCGCCGAGCACGGTCTGCAGGCACCCCACCGCGGTCTGCACGGTGGTCCGCGCGTCGAATTCGTTCCCGGCATTCGGCCCCTTGACTTTCTTCTCCAGGAAATTCAAAGCCTCCTGTTCCTTGGCGCCCGCGCTCGTCGCTTTGTACCCGACGTAGTACCCCGCGGGGTCGTTCTTGTACAGGCACGGCCCCTTCTCCTCGTCGATGCCCACGAACATCAGCATCGCCGCCATCGGGCGCATGTACGCGTGCTGCGTGTACACCTGGAAGTTGTCCGCCATGCGGTTCGCCAAATAATCAACCGGGATCTCGTACCCGAACTCGTGCCGAAACTCCGCCGCCGTGTGCCGCGCCTTCTGAACCACGTTGCGGATGTCGGCTGTCGCGGAATGAACACACGCGCGTATATGTCGCGACACAGTTCGTGGTTCGTGTCGTTGAGAGGGTTTTACGGTGGTCAGTCGCGTTCAGAAGAAAGGAAACGAGCGTCGCGTCGTTCGAGACGGGAAGGCGACGCGCGCGCGAGCGTTAGGGTTGACGCGACGACGCCGTGTTTCGCGTTCGGGAGAAGAGCCTCGATCGATCGATCGATCGATGAGATCCGTCGTAGTCGCGCAGTCACGTACGTCCTTTGCCGGTGGCGCACAAGCCGATGAACTTGGTGATCTTGAACATGTGCGTCACGTCCGAGGCGTCGATGAGTTTGTCCTGTGGAACCAGAGGGCGGGGACGGTAAGCGGGCGTCGAGACGTCGCGAGAATGACGGGGTGCGAAAACGTCAGATCCGTCGAGCGGCGCGCGGATCTCGGGCGCGGGGACGCGACACGCGCGTGCGTACCGGAATCTTCTTCTGCGTCACCACGCACACGCTGTCCTTGCCCCGGACGCCGATGGACGTGATCCCCACGGACTTGATCGCCTTGAACGCGTACTCTGTAAAGGCACGGAGAGGGAGAAACGGGACGTCAGCGAACAGGCGGTGTGTGCACGCGTGCGGGGCGCTCGGATCCGACGGAGGGGCAGCGAGGCGACGAGGATACGGCGACGCACCGACTTGGTACAGGCGACCCTCGGGGCTGAAGATGGTAATGTGGCGGTCATACCCCGCGCCGCTGCCGCGCGACATCTTGGTCGGTCGAGTCGATCGCGCGCGCGCGACGAGTGACGCTCTGTTCGGCCGCACTACGGTTCAAAAAGGTGACACCAAGGGCTGGAACGCGACCGTCGGTGTTTGAAAGGCAGACTTGATCGTGTGTGCCGATCAGGAGAGAATCGCTCGGTCGGTCAAGAAAAAAATCAATCGGTAAAAAAACTTTCAATCGCCAATCGCTCACGCTAAAAAATGTGCCGCTATACAAAAATGTCACCGCCTACGCGCGCGCGTCTCAGAAGACGCACCCCGAGCGGTCAACGACGTTGCAGTGCACGACGTCGGCGACGTGCGCGGACCAGTTGGCGACCGGGCCGACGGCGTCCGGGCCGGCGCCGTCGGGGTTGGTGGAGACGGACTGCGCGAGGATCCCGAGCCACGCCAGCATCGCCAGGCGGCAGTGCTTGAGCTCCTTGATCTTGAGCGTGTCCAAGTCCTCGCCGAAGAAGTTGGCGGCTTTGCCCTCGGAGAAGTTCAGGGGGTCGAAGCGCCCGCCGGGGAACACGCTACCCGCGGTGACGTCGTCGAAGGGGTTCTCGAGCAGCCCGGTGCGGTAGCCCTCGGCGCCGCCCATCAGGACGATCTCCAGGAAGATGATCCCCAGCAGCGCCCCGTCGTAAGACGCCTCGAACTTGTTGTTCAGGTAGGAGATGGAGCACGAGTCAAAGGTGCACTCCTCGCCCGCCATGAACCAGGGCGTCCCGACGAGGTTCTCCTGCGCCCACGCGCCGGTGACGCCCAGCATCGCGAAGCGGCCGTGGATGATCTCCGCGGAAACGTTGTTCTTGTACTCGTCGTACGTCAGCGAAGTCAAAGGGCTCGTGCGCTCGGACATGGGGAACTCGCCCCATTCCTGTTTCGATTCGGCGATTTTTTTTTTTGGCGTTTCGGGTTTGGTCAGTTTTTGGCTTTTTCGTTTCTGCTGGGGGGCACTCGACCGTTCGCGACCCACGAAGGGGAGCAACCAGAAAAAAATCCGGCAGCCACTCTGTCGCGCCAACCGCCGTGGCTCGCTTTTTTTGCGCGCGGTCTCGCGGCGCGCGCGGAGCGCGCGCGCGGGGTGCGCCGCGGCTGCGGGCGCGAGCGCCGCGGCGGCGTGTGCCGCGCACGCTCGGTGCCCCCGCGAGTGACGAGACAGAGAGAGACGGGGCGGGCGGCGCCGCCCGGACGTACCGGGTAGATGTCGATGTCGCTGCGCCACTTGGAGTCCTTCTTGAGCGAGACGCGGTCCTTGGTCATGCGCGCGTACACCTTGAGGCCGGCGCGCGCCTTGACGTCGCGCGCGGCGGGCTTGGCGACCAGGCCGGTCGCCACGGCGGAGCGGAAGGATACGGCGGACATTTGGGTTCGGGTTTGCGGTTCTGGGGACGCACGCGGTGTTGTGCGCGCGCAAGGCGCGTCGCGCGATCTTTAACGTTTTTTCGTTGAAAAGTTCACAAGTGGCAGCGCTCGAAAAAGATCCCGCCCGATCGCGGGCGCCGTCGGTCGATCGAACGCGCGGGTCGCGCCGCGGGCTCGCCTTTCGCGTTGATCGACTCGGTTTCAAAAAAGATCTCGAAAATCAAAAGCGAGAGCGAAACGCTTTTTATTGGGCCAGGTAATCAAGACTGATTGCCCGTAAGCGGCAGCCGAGGCGCGCGTCGGAATCCCCGATTCGGCCGCGCGTTCGCGCGTGGTTTTCGAAGGTTCGTTTCGCGCTCTCGAAAGCCGCGACGCGAACGCGGACGATCCGTCGAGCGCTTCGGCGCGGCTGCGCTCGCGCGGGCGCGCACACCGTGGTGCGCCCGACTCACTCACCCACCACTCACATGTCCTCCCTCGCCTCCGCGCCGCTCGCGGGCGCGCTCCGAGCGCGCCTTCCCGCGAAGTCCCCCGCCTCGACCGGATCGACGCGCGCGGCGACGGTTCGTCCCGCGCGCGCGTCCGCGCGCGACGAGGAGGGCGAGGGCGCCCGCGATCCGACGCCCGAGCGCGCGCTGGCGCGCTTCGCGGTCGCCGCGGCGGCGTCCGTCGCGGTGGCGCTCCCCGCGCACGCCGCCGCGCCCGTCGCGCAGGTGGCGCTCTCCGTGGACGAGCAGATCGCCGCGGAGGTTAGCAAGTACGACGCCATGAAGGCGAGCTGCAAGAACGAGGCGTGCCGAACGACGACGCAGTCCTGGGAGGATGCCGCCGTGAAGAAGATCAAGAAGAAGAACGGCGTGGCGGTGGAGAAGCCCAAGGGCCAAGCGTACCCCGCGGCGCCCAGAACCGCCGCGCCCGCGCCGAAAATCGAGCCGACCGCGCCCGCGGAGGCCCCGCCCGCCGCGCCCGCCGCGCCCGCGCCAAAGGCGGAGACGCCGCCGGCGGAGGCCAAGGCGGAGGCCAAGGCGCGGCTGGCGGAGCGCCAGGCGGCGTCGGCGGCGGCGGCGGAGGCGGCGGCCGCGGAGAAGGCCGCCAAGGCGGCGGCCGCCAAGCAGGCCGCGGAGGATGCGGCCGCGGAGAAGGCCGCCGCCATCAAGGCCAAGGCGGCCGAGGCCGAGGCGGCGAAGCAGGCCAAGGCGGCGGCGAAGGAGGCGCCCAAGCCGGCGCCGGCGCCGGCGCCGGCGCCCGCCGCCAAGAAGGCTGCGCCCGCCGCCAAGAAGGCGGCGCCCGCCGCCAAGAAGGCGCCCGCCCCGAAGCGGTCGGCGTCGCCCGTGGACGCCGCGCTCGGCGACGCCGTGGTGCTCGCGCTCGCGGGCGGCGCGGGCATCGCGCTGGCGAAGCCCTCCGTGAAGGACAAGGCGCTGGGCGGCGACGCCGCCGCGGCGCTGGAGGAGGCGAAGGCGTTTGTCGCGAGCACGGAGGGCGTGGTGGGCAAAGCCGCCGCCGCCGGCGCGATTGTGGCGGCGGACGCGGCGGCGCACCTGCCCGTGCTCGGCTTCCTGCTCCCCGGCCCCCTGGAGTACGTGGGCGCGTGCGCCGCCGCGCTGCTCGCCGCGCGCTACTACGTCACGAAGGACGCGACCGCGGAGGAGGACCTCGCGTCGCTCGGCGCTCGGCTCCCGTCTGACGTTCCGGCGGCGGAGGACGTCGTCGCGCCGGCGCGCGCCGTCGCGGCGTCGCTTTCGCGATTCGCGAGCGACTTCGACTTTGACGTGATCAAGGGCGACATCACGGAGTGGTTCAACGGGCTGGAGGACCCCGTGGAGACGATCGCACCCCCCGCGGCGGCGCTGTTCGTGGCGAACCTCATCGTGTACGCCGCGCACGTTCCAGTCTTCAACTTTGCCGCGCCGCGCGCGCTGGAGCTCGCCGGGGTCGCCGTCGCGCTCGCCGGCGTCGAGAAGTACGGCGCGACCAACGCGCGGTTCCAGGAGGACCTGGGGAGGTACGCCAGACAAGGCGGGGACGCGGTGAAGCAGCTCATCGAGAAGTAAAA
>Ga0181560_10002467_pt1 | contig 17202 bp, 19 predicted proteins | sample 011ome_20_FD_133751 | JGI IMG/M metagenome (GOLD analysis project Ga0181560, IMG submission 133751) | Coastal salt marsh microbial communities from the Groves Creek Marsh, Skidaway Island, Georgia - 011509CT metaG (megahit assembly) | ecosystem: Environmental > Aquatic > Marine > Intertidal...
AGACATCTGCTGATGCGCCTGCTGTGACCGTCGTCGTCGGAATACTCAATACCATGACAAACGGAACTTGATCGAATTGCTCACTGAACGCGATTGATCCACCCATGCCTGAGTGGTTGCCACAGTAGTAATACAGGTCTGGAGTCGACGTGGTGACAACGATTTCTAGGTACGCACCCGCCTGTCCTGCTGTACCAGAGGTTGTAACGCCTGTGGTGTACGCTGACCCGCTGCTATGTGTTCCGTCAGAGGTTGTGCTCAAGGCAAACGGATGACCGCTCAGAGACGAGTCTGATAAGTCGAACCGGTAAGTTCCCTCTTCGTGCAATGACAGCGATGCTTGCTTTGTGCCATCGATGTAGTACTTGTTGCCCGAGCCGTCGTTCGAAACGGTCGCAGTAAAGGTTTTGCTTGCTTTCCCTGCATCAACAGCGATCGACGCGCTACCTGAACCCGCTCCAATAGCAGCCGCGACCGTAATCGATCCAAAAGCAGACACATCTGCGTTAGTGACCGCTTGCGCCGTTGCTAAAGCTTGTGTAATTGCGAGCGTTGTAAAGCTAACGTTTTGTGTTGCGTCTACCGAGTCGCCAACAGCTTGTTGAGCAACAACACCAGTTTCACCAATGCCTAACTGACCAAGAACACCGGCACCAAGGGTTCCTTCATTGCCAATAGTGGTTGTTGTCTGTTGCTCTTGTTCTGCTGAGAACGGAGCTTCAGAAAAAGCATTAAAGCCAAGCATTAATCTTCAGCCTGAAATATTCTTCCCTGCTCAGCGGTAGGAGCAGTGAAGTTAGAAGTGTATTTAGCAACGCCGTTTAGAATCTGCAGATTATCTAGGTAGCCAGTAAAGTAACCATTAGCACCAATGTCCCAACCAATTCTAGTGCCAACATTTGCACTGCCCTGCTCAAATGTTTCACTTCCAGTGTATTCAGTCCCAACCTCTGTCCCATCAACGAACATTTTAGTGGTTGATCCAGAACGACATACCGCTAAATGCACCCATTGATTTCGTGGCAGATCTCCAGCGGCACTTTGGATTCTGAAAGTAGTGTGAAAAAAGTTAACGGTCTCGCTACCTTGCGTTGAATAAATCGTCCATCCATTTGACCCAGATCCATTGCCACCAATAATTGTCTGGTTCGCCGTTGTAGCTGTGCCAGTCGAATACACCCACATCTCAACCGTGAAATCCCCGTGAAAATCAAAACGGTTGTCATCAGGAATCGTAACGTAATCGCCAGTCCCATCAAAATACATGGCCGTCGACCCAAATTTATATTGTGTTGTTGACGTTGCCGCATTTCCTTCAGGTTCTAAACGGAAATTTCCTGTCCTATCAAAGATGCCTGCGTTGTCCATAGGGAGGTACAGGTCTGCATTAGTATTACCAACTGGAGACGTTGGTGGTGTGAACGCTGATGTATAAACAGCATTGCCGACATCATATTTTAAATCAGCAACATATCCTTGGAAGTTTCGACCCAAAGTCCCCATATCGCCAATTAACATGTCAACTGTATTGTTTAAATTATCACTGGCAGTGAATGATATTTCTTGCTCGCCATCAACGAATACCTTGTTAGCACTCCCGCTTCGTGTCCATGCGATGTGATGCCATCCGTTATCCATGACATTTTTTGTGCCAGTGCCTAATACTGAAGTGCTGAAGCCAACTTGTAGCACACCGCTAAGTGGCTGTAACCATATCCCACCTGCGCCGCCGCTGTATTTTGAAACAAGCCCTTTATAGGACGCATTATCACCACTAGATGCATACACCCAAAACTGTAAGCAGAAGTCACCTGTTCCTGCACTGATTGCAGAATCATGGGAAATGACAACCTCATCACCAGTTGCTAAATAAACAGACCCTTTATTCGCACCAACGTCATACTCAGAATCTTGTGCATAGGGGTTGAAAGCATCTATTCTTAGTATCCGTGTCGATGTTTCAACAGCAGTGATGTCTCTGTTATTGCTACTCGTGTCTTTCCAATTTTTCCCATTCCACATAAAAATCGTATTAGTAATTTCGGTCAAAGGCTCTGTCGGAGGTGTGAATGCTGATGTGTAGACCGCCGTACCATTAACAATTCTTATATCAGCTAATCTACTTCCTTTATTCAAGGCGTATCCACCTGCCCTATCTACGGCGCCGAATACAATGTCTCCTAAGTTAATGTCTGCGGTGTTACTGCCTGATGCCGCAAGTTCACCGTCAATAAAAAGACGGAGAGTTCCGCTTTCTCTAGCTAAAGCAATGTGATGCCATTTATCTAAATCTGTATCTGATGATTTGTAACCCGAACCGTTTAGCCCAGCAAATGTGCCTTTTAATTCAAATACACTATTTCCCCATGTCTCTAATGCGTTAGACGCACCGCTTTCAATGCTTATTGGGCGGCAATACAATTCTTCAGTATATTGACGATAAAACCATAGTTCTGCTGTCCAATCTCCACTAGTGCCAGTTTGACTTGTGTAGTTTGTGTAAAAATACCCACCTGCCCGACTTGCTCCTTTATGGAAAGACCCCCAATTATTTAGATATGGATGGAAAGCTGTTTGAAGGGGATCGTTAGTTGACGTAACAGTTAACGCGTTACTTGACCGGTCAATGAATGTCTCATTGTCTAAACTATTCGTATCTGATGTTCCAATAGAAAGAGTAACGTCAGGCCAAAGGGCTGCAACAAAATTCAGCGTGAATGTTGAATTTGCTGTGCCAGTGTTAACACCATCACTAGCGGCAAATGTGACCGTCATTGTGCCACCAGATCCACTAGTGACTGGGGTAACAGTAAACACGTTATCGACATTAGTTGTTGTTGCAATGCCCGTGTCACCTGACTCAGTGGCAGACCAAGTCAATGCGAATCCTTCAGGGTCTGTACCGGTCATTGTGACGACTGTCGCCGTGCCATCAGTTGCTAGCTCGTATGTGGCACTGTTTCCTGAGACGGTAGGAGTTTGGTTCACTGTCGCAATTCTATACCAGCCTGAGCCGCTCCATATGTACAGATTGTTATTAGCAGTCACAAACGCCTGATCGCCAACTTGGTTCGCAGTCAGGGGCAAATCTGATGTGGCGCTATATGATGTAGTACCACTGACCTTTTCTGCAGGCATGACAATAAATACATCTTTCGATCCAGCGCCCCAATTAACAGCACTATTGCTGTTAGACGACTCAAATATCGTCGTGCGAGCAAGTGTTCCTGCTGTTTCATCCCATGTGCCCAGACCAATTTCCCAGTCTGTACCATCGGTGAGCTGATAGTAGGTTGTATCCCCATCCGCTAATGCAGACGCAAACGTCTGGAATCCTGTTGGCGCTGTTCCGCTGACAGTAATCGTTCCTGTGCCAGTCGTTGTCGTTGTCTCTTTGACACGGTTTTTCAGTCTAAGCGCCATCGTCTACTCCATCCCAAGACAGTGTTGATTCATTCCAGATATACATATTGCCGTCGTCGGGCTGTGTTACAGGAGCTTCCCAATTACACGTTGTGTTATTGAGCACCCAAGACGAGTAAGGTTGCGGAGGGATAAATGCATCCCTTGCCGCGTCATAGGTGTATCCAGTTGCCGCAAAGTTTTTTCGGATCGTGTCGTTGTAGCTTGTCTGTAACCAAGTCCCGCCAAACAAGTCTCTACACAAATTAACGCCAAGTTGTTCTGACTCATTGCCATCGGCATCCGTCAGTACGTTGTTATTAACAACGATAACTCGCACAACGGTATTGTTTAATCCTATTTCTGCAAAGTGAGCCATTACGCTGTAAAACTCCCCGATCCAGTGAATTCATAAATGTTGTAACCATTGACGGTATAAGTATTTGGGCTTCCAGTCGTGGTGAGAGGGGTTGCGGATCTCACCAAAACTACGCCACTTCCACCCACGCCAGAATCGCCAGTGTACCAATCACCACCACCGCCTCCGCCGGTATTTGCTAAGCCATCGCCGGTTTCGCCTGTTGGATATACTTCGTTATAATCTTCTCCATAGCCTCCTCCGCCTGCTCCGCCTGCTCCAGCGGCGGCAGTAGATGACCCGCCTCCGCCACCAGCTACATAGCCATTATCACCAATACTGGTTCCAAAATTTGTTGATAAATCAGGGCCGTCTCCGCCAACACCTGAATAAGCACCGCCACCGCCACCGCCACCAATGCCGTCACTACCGCCAGCGTTGCCTCCAGAAGCTCCTCCATCATTTCCTTGGGAGCCGTGGCTAGCGGTTCCTGCCGCATATGAGTCAGACCCGCCGCCGCCAGTCGCAAGGCTAGCTCCTGCATATGAACCAGCGCCGTATCCACCACCGTAGGCCGTAGTTGTTACGCCGCTTACCGTCATTGTTGTACTGCCACCGTTATTACCGGCGGTTGCACTATGGCCTACTCCAGCGCCGCCTGCTCCAATGCTGACTGTAGCTGTAGCAGAAAGATCATAATTAGTAAGCTGTACGACGCCACCGCCACCGCCGCCCGCTCCACGATAACCGCCGCCACCGCCACCACCGCCAACAAGTACGATATCTACAAAATTTGGATTGCCGATAGGCCATTCGTCACTCGCCCTTTCGACAGCTATTTCATTTAAAGTCCACACACCGGATGCAGTATTTGAAGCTTTGTTTGGTGAATTTCTAGCAGTCGTCAGTCTGCCGCCATTGAAAATAGGCATTACGAGATGTCCTCGTATGAACAAACGGCTTCTAAATCAGATGCGGCAGACGCTGTTAATCGCAGAGAGTCGCCTTCTTCTAAGTAAATTGGCTTTGAGATCAGATCAATTGTCGCATCAGCAGGAACTGAGATTGTCTTTGCAATATGGTACGCAGTCGATGATCGATAAATGTCTACATTGACATCTGCGTTGTTCGTACCATCAACATTTGACACATACAGTGCGTTCACTTTAAGAGCCTTGCCACTACCGGTTCCGTTGGTGACAATCGCCGTTGCTGATGTGCCAATCGCCTGAACTGCTGTTTTGCCAGTAATCGTCGTTGCATTAATTAAGTTTGGTGCCGCCACATTAATCTCCGTAAATCATGGACAACCCAAACGCTCTTGCTGGGTTGTTGTTGTGGAAAAGTTTGTTTGCTCCGCTGATATTTGATGCAGTTAAAGTGAAGGTGACGTAGTCATTTACTGCCGGACCTACTAGCGGGCCGTTTAAAATATCTGCGCTGAAGCTAGTTAGAGGCAATGTTGTGTTAATTGCGGAGTCTGGTATCCACATTAAAAACACGTTGTCGTCACCGTCAGTAACATGAACTGCTAATTTGCCATCTAATGCCCACCTAATTGAGCTAGGCCAAGAATCACTGTAATCGCCACCAACTGGTGTCACTGCGTCAAAAGACAATGAATTTGAAGTCGTTGAACTCACAGACGACAGATCATATGCAGTGTTTAAAAAAATCGTTTCTAAATACTCATCCGCCTTAGTTTGATACAACGCAGTGCCGTCATTGTTAAACCCAATTCCACGGAGATCGATGTTTGTCGGCGTAAAGGTATGTGTCGGCGTTGAACCTAGCGTGGTGATGTCATACGCAGTGGATGCTGTGAAGGTGTAAATTTTACCTAACGTGCGATCAGCAAAGAAAAATTTAGTGCCGTCAGGACTCACCTCAAGGCCAAGAATAAATGTGAAAGTAATGTTTGAATTCGCTGTCAGATCGTAGCTATCGATATCATTCGCATCGTAGGTGCTTAGGTTATAAGGGGTTGAACATTTGAACCGCTTCAAAACACCGTCATGGGTCACTAAAATTAGACTTGATCCACTGTCTGTCCAACGGATATCTCCCTCATTATTTGGGCTACCGTAATCTGTTTCATCAATAACTTCTGATCCAGAGGCAATGCTAAAATAACCTCCGTAGGCAGGGGAGTTATTCATCACATACTCATTGATGCCTAAACTTCGATTCATGATGACTAATCGAGTCGCATCTGGGCTGATTTCAACCCCGTAAGCCAACGCCGGTTCCGGACTCAATTCATCGTTTGAATTTTTAGGTTGGCCGATCATTGTATCTATATTGGCGACATTATATGCGCCAGTAACAACCGACTCTCCCTTCAGCGTAAACGTAAAATCGCCCACTGCAGGGATGTTAGAAAACAAAATATCTGTTGTCTGTTGATTGCTGTTAGGTACAACGGTGCCGGTGAAGTGCGTTCCAGAAGATAAGTCAAAGGTCAAACTATTTGGTGCGCCAGAGCTTGAGCTTCCTGCGCTGGCCGCTCCACTCTCTGTGATGACTCGTGACGCAGGCAGAGTAATGAAAACATCTTTAGTGCCAGCACCCCAGTCAACCGCTGATCCAGAGTTAGAGCTTTCGTAGACAGTAGTGCGAGCTAATACAGCGCCAGACTCAGTCCAAGTACCTAAACCAGTTTCCCAGTCTGTACCGTCCTCAATGACATAGTACGTTGTGTCGCCGTCCGCTAGTGCACTAGTGAAACTTTGAAATCCATCGACCGCGCCAGCAAGCGTGAAACTGCCGGTGCCGGTTGTTGTCGAGGTTTCTTTGACACGATCTTTCAGAACTAAAGCCATTTACTACTCCATAAAAAAGCGCCCCGTAGGGCGCTCTGTATTAGGTCGATGGATCATTGTTGATTGTCAACGGCGTGCTTACAGTGACCTGATAAGTACCATCGGTCGATTGCACAGTCCCTCCAAAATCCAAATACGCTAATAGCTGCGATGTGCCATCAGTTCCCGTATCTCGATACACTACTGCTGCAGTTGCAGCGACAGTTGCACTAGTCCATGAGACCGATGAAAACGAAATCTCGATATCGTGATTTGTTCCATCGACAGTAACAGTTGGCGTCGTTTCCTTGCCTCCTGCCTCATATCCTTCGTTTGCTGGTGGACTTCCGGTATCGGCAGCCTCGTACCCAGACCCTCCGCTAATCGTTGAGTAATACTCGTCGGACCCCTGAGATGGTGTGTACGACGATGTCACCAATACCATGTTAAAGGTATGTTGAGTGCTATCAGTCGCCGCATCATCACTGAAATCCATGTTTCCCGCGAGGATGTGTTTCCACGCGTTATCATAGACAAAAGAAGCCATGTTGCTTTCTCCGTTAATTAGTGAATAGATTTACCGTTGAACACTGACGGCTTTAATAGCCAAGACGGCGGTATTGCGTCGTAAGACGAGCGCCTACTTGTCCTTGGAGACCACGCTTGCGAGCATCTCCAAGTAACTTCTGGTACTGCTGGAAATGCGCTGCAGCGAGGTTTGGTTGACCCCACTCTTCCGTCAATTGACGTCGGAGTTTGCTCAGCGCACCTTCGCGCAACAGATCTGACTCCCGAGCAACGAGATTGTCGGGGACATCTGTCAGGCTTTGCGGCACTAACACCGCATACACCTCAAAGGTTTTCACAACATTCGGAATCGGATCGATGAACACTTTCAACCCGTCCGTCCAGAAATATTTTGGGTAACCTTCTTTGGCTTGAGTTCGCACATAAGATGGTTGTAAATAAACAGTCGCGTTGTTTTCCGTGCTATACACGCTGTATATGCGCTGGATCAACGCTCCACTAGGGACAGTTAAATCATAAGATCCTGTACCGCTAACCGTAGTGATAGAGCTCAGCTCTGAGGTATACAAAGGCGTCGTGCGACAGGCTTCTTGCGCCGTCAATAACAGAGCCCTCTCGATCGCTGGCTGTGGACACCCAATCAATTCACTGATGATGTCATTCGTAATATTAGAAATCGTCATGTACGAACCTCAACCTCATTTGCTTGTGGGCTATTCGACGCATCAGCACCACTGATAATCTTCATTCTGTCCATTGCACTTTGTTTTAAAGCGCCGGCTTTATTGAAGCTCGCGGAAGACGACTCTTTCTCTAAAGCTCTGCTGGCCGTCAGATCAACAACAGATGCCACATATGAATCATCGACAGATAACGTTCCTGTGAGGCTGACACTGTTCGCAGGAGTAGCTGACACCAGCACTCGCAAGGTCGCATCTGATGTTGGTTTTGGGTAAACGTACAGCCGACTCGGGTCGCGATCTTCGTAAATGTAATGCTTGATCTTGGCTCCAGATTCAGTTCGCCATGCCGGCGCATGACGATCGATCACTGACATTTTTACATTTGTCACAGTGTCGCCCGCTGAAGTGCCAAGCACATCAAGCACGCGGCGTGACGAACTAGGAAGCGTTGCAAAAAACTCACCCGCTGACACAACCAAATCCACTACAGTGGACGTCGAATCAGGACGCACATTGGCCACAAACTGCTGCGCCTCAGCAATAGCATTTAGCAGCTCAGTATCGCTCCATCGAATACCTGTCGGATCTTGTAGTAAAACCCTGACCCGATCGATGACTCCTGCAACGTTCATAAATTACCTCTAAATCAAACCAGCTAGCTTCGCGGTCTTTCTGCTGAACTTAATCCCATTTGGAGCAACGACAACGTCGTCAGCGACAGTCGGCTGCACTTCTTCGCGCGTATAAAACATCAGCATCTCATTTAATTGCGCTTTGGTTGCATTGGCGTTCGCCTTGATACCTTTATTGGCGAGCTGCTGCATGATTTCTGCTTTGGTGAGTTGCATATATCCTCGATGATCTTGACGGGGATCTTCCTAGCACGGCTTTTTACGCCTTCAAAAAATGATCCATGTAGTTCAATAAACACCTGTTGAACAGGCAAAAACGCCAAGTAAATATCGACGGGACCATTACCATTAGGCGACCCTGACTTTGATATCGCCCAGCCTCTGTCCCAATATGCTTTCTTTACGTTGACTGTTTTTATCTCGCCATCTTCATCGATCGCGAAATCGTAATCCTTGTTATCGATCAGAGGTGTCAATACACGACACCCCTTCTCGATATAGAACGCGAGACCAAGAGCCTCAACTGTTTGCCATCTTAATGACGACATCCTTGTCGACTCTTAGTCCCGTCCTACTTAGGCTCCGTCTCCGAGGCCGATAGCAACACCTGCGTCTGGGTGAACAGCCTTGAAGCCGTACACTTGCAGACCGCGCACGCCGTCACCGAACTGAGATTCCAGACGGATTGTCTCTGTCTTCACGAACTGTGATGCAAAACTCATGAACGCTTTCGTGCCAGCAATCGCAACTTTTTCAGATTGCGCGTTGGTTGAAAGATTGTTAGAGCTGTACACAGTGAAGCGATCGATCTGACCAACACGTCCATTACGCAAGATTGACTGAGCGTCACCTGCTAATGAAGCGTCTTTCAAATCAGATGACTTGAGCGCTGTGATTGCTGATGGAGGAAGAACAATGTAACGACCAGTTTCTGGCACGTTAAGTTCATCCAGCTTTTGACCGGCAAGCAAGATCAGATCCAAGATATTTGTCTTATTGACAGTTGTATCTGAACCCAAATTAGACAGGTCGATAGATGTAGTCGCAGCAGTTGCCATTCCGGCCAACACTTGCGTGTCGATTGCGATTTTCATCTTCTCAGCCGCGTCTTGCGTTGCTGCGTTGATCAAGTTGATGTCTGACTGAGCACCAAGTACATCATCGACTTTGAACGCATAGCTTTTCGCTTTGTCGACCAAAAGTTCGATAATGTTTTCACCCAGAGTCTCATAAGAGATTGAAGGTGACATTGGATTGTAGTCAGCAATTGTAATTGCTGGGGGAACACGGATGTTCACTTTGTCGCCAGCATTACGGATTTCGCCTTCATAGTCATTGTTCGTGACTTCTGAAAGCACGGTAGACGCATAAAAACGCGTCTGCAATTTTTTGGACCAAATTTCAGGTACGAAATTGGCCATGGTTCCTGTGATTAAAGCCATTGGTTAGTCTCCCAAATACAGGCTAGATGACACGTCCCTCTTTTAAAGCTTGATCAATTTCAAGCTCATGTTTGAGGTACTCGGTAGGTGACATCGCATCAATTTCCGCACGGCTCCAATTCTTCCTGCCTTCCGGTTTTGGCTTTGTAGATCGAGTCTTGGGCTCAGCGATTTCTCGCGCTTGCTCAAGGGTCTGCGTCACCGGTTTCGGTTTGACTAAGGTGTCCTTGTAACTGTTTAGAAGATCGACGACATCCTCGGATGATCCCTTCTCAACCACTTGTCGCATATACGACGGCTGGGCATCCAACCACTCCCTAAATGACTCGGTCTGTGCAACTTCAAAAGCATCCGGATGGACAGCCAAAATCGCATTCTGGTGTTCAAGCTTCGCGCGCTCTTGAGCGTCAACTTGAGAGTGATTTCTCATCTCATTCGTTTGACTCTTAAACCCTTCAAGCTCAGATTGCAGACGATGAATTTGTCCAAGCAACGGCTTCGCAAGATCAGGGTATTCCTCCGTCAACCGTGCAAGATCTGCATCGGTCGCGGCTGGAGCCATGACTTGCGTTTTTAAAGTTGCGACCTCGCCAGCAAGATCAGTCACGCGCTGTCTAAGAGTGTCGTTTTCACGCCTCAAAGAAGCCGTTTCTTGAGTGGCCTTGGTCATACGACGTTGAGCGTCTTTGATTCGTTTTTCAGCGTTCTGGATGGTTAACTGATCCGTTTCCGCTGACTTCGAGTCCTGCTCTGTCTCAGCTTCAGTTTCTTCAGTCTCATCTTTGCCAGATTCTTCCGCCTGTGGTTGTTCGGCTTCGGTCTCGGGTTGGGTCTCTTCATCGACAGTATCCTCTTCAATAGCCTCTTCAACCGTTTCAGCTTCTGCTGTGGCTTCCGGCTTTTGTTCGGGTGTCTCTGATTTGTCCTTCTGTGCATATAATTCAGCGTGTAGGCGATCTGCCTCTGCTTCCATATCTGCCAGCTTACTGTTTGCGAATTCTTCGCTCATACGTCTCTCCTGTGTGGGACGGTTGTCCGTGAGTCCACAAAAAAAGGCCGCGACCAGCGACCCTCTTTGCTACTGCTTTTACGCAGATTCTGCTTGGTCTGTAAGAATACAAACCGCTTCATAATTTACTTTTGGGCTCGGTGCTGTCTGAAGAAAAAACTCTCTTGCTTCAAAGCACTTCGCCATTGTCGTGTAAATGCTTACCGGCATGACTTTGATTTCTTGGTTGATAATCAACACAGCAACCAAGACCCAGCTCATGACTTACTTCTCTGCCAACTTTCTTAATCGGCTACGCAGTTCTAGCACTTCACGCAACACTTCACATCGGCCCTGCGCTTTCTGGACCGCTGACGGCTCCATCTGTTCCAGCCGGTCCCGCTCCACCTCCAAGCAATTCAGGAGGTATGCTTCCATTTCCGCCCATTGCGGGTTCTGCACCAAGTTGAGGAGCCTGCGGCCCCATTCCTCCGTTAGCTTGTTGCTGTTGGAGTAAAGCTTCTTGTAATCCAGCGAGTTGTTGCTGCTCAAGTTGTTGCTCATCAATCAATACCTTATCCGCTTCTAGATCTAACGATCCGGCGATTTGTGACAGCAACTCACGGCGGTCAACCAGATTCATGTCGACCTGATTAGTCGTCATCTGGAGGAACTGCATGAGGCGCTGCGAACGAATTTCTTTTGCAATCAGAGCACTCGATCCACGGGCATACACTTGCATGTCCCCTTTGACAGAATCGTCGTAACCAAACTGCATAATGAAGTTGTAATAGCTAGTCAGCAGCGGCGATGTCAGGAAGTCGTCAATATTCTTTACGACAGACTTCAACACAGTGTTCGCTGCGCTGAACAACATCGACATTCCTGCCGCTGTTTTGTTTAAGCCTTGGCTCTGCTGACCATGGGTATAAGATGGCAACGATGTCTCTTCATCGGCAAACCGGCGCATCATATCAATCAGTGTCGCTAACCCCTGACCGACCGCGTTTGGCTGATAGAACCTCAGCAAGGGCTGTGAAGGGTCGCCACCTGATCGCAACCATGTCTTCCATGGAGCTAGATCCGTTGGATCCTCACCCTCGGTCAGCAGATCAAGATTGACCTCGACCTGTGGCGTCGATGCTAACGCAGAGTTATCAATGTACATCCGCACAGCAGCATTTAAGGTCTCTTGCGAGTCGCGCATCATGCGAGCAATGCCAACACCCCAAAAACGGTGCGGGACTCGCTCAAACGGTACAGCTTGGTAAGGAATCTGTTGGACAGAGTTGTATGGGTTAAGACGGGCCATCAACACCCGACCCTCACATACCCAGACCTGAGCATAATGCTCCATGGTTGGGTTTTCCATCTGCACGCCAGCCTGCTCAAGCATGTCGCCGTCAATGACTCCCCAATACTCAAGCACCTCAAACCGACCTGACTCCGGATCAGTATCGATTCCGGCCAAGCGTCTACGCTCAATCTCATGTTCTAATAACGTGTGATTGCCGGTCTCATAAGTGCTGATCAATGTTTCAATGACGTCCTGAGAGAAACGCGGATTATCTCTATGCAAATCACGCAGCTGCTGACGGGTCAACGTATGCCGCTGAAAAACGCCCTGACAATCTTTAATTGATGTCGCGTATGGGTCTGGGTAGAAATCAAAGATCGAGACGAACTCTGAATGCGGACATGGCGTTTCTTCCGTCATGTGCGTCCAGCCATTCTCAGTCTGACCCCAACGCTCTTGACGCTTGATGTGCATGACAGCACCCTTCATCACGCCACTGCCGAACAAACACATCTCTAGCAGCAAAGATTTCACTTCGCCTTCAACGTTCTGCTCGACCATATAATCTTCGATGACTTCCGTCATCTTCTCGGCTGAACGCTCTGCCGATTCGTTAATTTCAGCGCGGACTTCATCTTTCAATTCATCCATTCGCTCTGTGAGCTCAGGCATCAACTGATTGGCAACTACCATGTCACCATTGGCAATCTGCACGATCTCTTGCGTTGCCTTTTTCTTGATCGCCATTTCTTTTTCAAGATCAAGAGTCGGGACCGGCGTTGGCGTAATTGTCCAAAAGTTGTCGTTCGGCTGAAACATCAGGTCGACAAGACGTGAATACGCTGACATCACTTTAGTGCGCGTCAGACCAACAAATACTCGCGACCGATTTGGGTTTTCCTGCAACGCCTTCTGCACATCATTCGAATATTCACCGTTGAAGGCACGCAGGTCTTCCAACCAATCATCCTCAATGTCTTCACGCTGAAGCTTATATTCCTGAAAACGATCTTGTAGCGCAGAGCCCAGTGAGTCGACAGTCGACGGAAGCTCTGCATCATCTTCGTATTCATACGCGCCGATTTCCGGAGTTTCGTATTGTGGAATCTCTTGCATTTAATACCCTGCTCTGCCTGCCGGTGTGAATTTTCGGCTTTCAAATGAATGCCGTTTCGGTAAGTGCCGCAACATTTCCCATGCAATGGCTAATGCCATCACCCGATCGTCATGACAGCCGGCCAACGCATTGGTTGAGCCGTTGTCTTCGACGACATAAGTTTTCAATTCTTGAATCGTGCTTGCATCTTTGATCTGAATATCATCGTCTCGGATCGCTGCGCTGAGCCGATCAATGATCAATGGTTTTGATCTCGCTGTTGTCAGCCAACCTAGTCGTTGGTTTTGTCTACCTTCCGACGTCCGATCCATGACCTCTTCAACATAAAGCGGCTGATAGCCGCCATCGCGTAACGCAGTGAGAGTCGTGAGCCCGTGGTTGTTTCGCTCAATACCAATGTAAGCCTGTCGATATCTTTTTCCGAGAAAGCCCGAAATACGTCCAAGTTCGTCTGGAGGAATGTGTCCATGCCACGACGCCACGAGCGACCCACGATCGTCCAAAACTTGTAGAACTGAATAGTCTCCGTGTGAGAGTCCTTCTGCAACGTCGCCTCCAATTACATATCTGCGCTCACTATTTGGTGGAGCCCAAACTCTCAGCTCGCCACTTTCATCCTGTTCGAAATCACCCTCTGACGTAATGCGATAACGCGTAGGTTTTTCCGTTTTGTCTTCCAAGCTTTCGACCAAAGCCGGCAAGAAAACTGGCCGACCCGAGAAGATGAACGCCTCCTCGGCAAAGAGCGGATATTCCTGACGGAAAAGATCTTCGCTTTTGAGCTCAAAGATTTTTGCGCGTCGCCAAGCGAGCTGTTCGTCATCGAGGCCAAAACGCTTTGCAATCTCACGCTCTTCCGCACTAGCTTCAAATTGCGGATCAGAAAGTCGATATTCGTGTTGCCAGTACCAAGGCACAAAGATCGGCTCGTATTCACCCTGACCTTGGCTAGCCGCCTGCCAAGAATCATAGAACGAACCACCGACACCGTTCGCGGTCGATTCGAGAACCACCCATGTGTCGTTCTGTGGCGGTACTGCCTGCAGAACGCCGGCCAATAGGTCATAACCGCCTTGAGGCCAAAACGCGACCTCTGAGGCGTGCAGAAACTGGATCGTGTTTCCCCGCCCAATCTGTTTGTTGCCAGCCGTGCCGAGTTTGAACACTGAATCAAGACGACTGAACCTGAGTTCCTTTGCGTTCGAATTCGATGTCTCTGGCTTAACCAATTGGGGACAGTGCTCATGATACCTCTTGGTCATATCAAACAGCGCTTGAGACGACGCCTCTTCATGAGCCAACACAAACGCTGTCGAACCTTTACGATGCGTTGTGAAGTGGTAAGCAAGCCCTTCAAGAAGAGTCGACGCACCCTGCTGCCGTCCCTTCAACAGAATTTTGCGGACTCGACCTCGTTCTTCTTTCTGCCGCATGCACTCTGTGAGGATGAACTGTTGTGCTTCATTCAGTACAAACGGGACAACACTCCCATTCTTCGATCTGATTTTTAAACATCGACTGGCGTAGTGTCCGAAATCGTCTTTGAGCTTCTGCCTGATCCGCCGTTCGCGATCATTCAAGATCGTCTAACGAGTCTTCATGGTTTGTGTGATTCACTTCACCATTGATATCAACCTGCTTCAGGTTCGGTAATACCTTATCAAGTATCTTGAAGTGACCATCTAATTTCATCTTCTTAACAGCGACCATGTCAGGGGTAATCCCTTCATCATTCAAAATCGCGTTAATCGCATTTAAATGAGTGGACGCCTGTATCTTATCGCGCACATCTTGGCGCATTCGCCGTTCTCGATCATTTACCCTAGCCATACGAAACTCCAGAATTAATTCGGCTAAGCGATTGATTCTGCGTATCAACTAGTCTCATAGGGTAGGCAACTGAGTCCATGAAGGAGAATTCAATTTCGCTCTGCAATAAGAAAAGCCGCACCCTGTATCACAGACTACGGCCATCAATATCACAAATATAACTACTTGCAGTCGGATACTCAACAACTTTTAGTAGTTAATTTATTCCGAAAAAAGGCATGAGGTCAGGAATGTCGACCTCTAAGTCCTTTTCGCTGTCGTTCCAAATTTGAATCGCATCTCGCTCGTATCTCTGTGGATGCGCAGCCACAAACTTTGCTAAAACATCATCAGCAGCTTGATTGATTAGATCCTGCAGCGTCAAAGTACTGTCTCCGAGCGATACACCACCGCTCAACAAGTCTTCAACGAACCGCACTTTGACCTCTTCTCTGAACGACTCTGAATAGTCCAGCATGAACAACGCCGTCACATCTTCAATGCGAGCGTCCTGTGGATCATCTGATTGCGACACATTCACGCGAATACTAGGAATATTCATGACAACACCTCCTCAACTTCGAATTCAACACCATGAATTCGCTCATTACGATACTCATCATTCACTGTAAAACCATTCCAAACGATGATCTCAACGACCTCGTCGGGGAGGTACTCAGAGATGCCGTCATAATCAATCAATGACTTCGACTTATGAACATCATCGAACTCTAACTGTCCGGCGTATTCGTCGCCATACTCGTTGTGCTCGAAATAATAGGGTGTAACGACACCCTGAACTCTTGTCACAAAAACTGAGAACTTCTCACCCTCATACCAAGTAAGACCTGTGTCTCTACGATGCAATGTAAATTTACTCATAATTGTGCCCTCCAATGAGCGTAGCTTAAAAGCTACACTCCTCCTTACAAATCAATCCAATGAGCGGGGCTTAAAAGCCCCACTTCTCCTTACAAGTCGGTCCAATGCCGTCACCGATTGAACTGTGCTTAGTCAGCTCGCGACCACATAAACAACACCGGCCAGTCTCACGACCGTAAGTCAGAGCCGCATTCTCAGGGTCTTTAGCCAATGCATTGATGCTGTCCATCACTTGCTCAGTGATTAAGCCAGCCTGCTTAGCTTTGAAATCAGGCTTGAACTCACCTGCTGGGGAGATTTTCCCGAGATAGTCGTAAAAACCGTAGTGACCGTCGTCATGCTTGACGTCGCCTGTCACATCTAGGAACCCAGCGTTGACGCCAGACTCTGATGCGAACTTCACGCGGATGCCGTGGTTACGGAAGATCGGCTTGGATTTGTACTCACCCTTAGCCTTGTTCAGAGCCGCAAACAACTGAGCGAACTGGTCACTGACCGCGTTCTCGACACGATCATTAGCGCGCTCCTGCTCACGCTTGGCCTGAAACGCATCAGCCTTCTTACGCATTGAGACAATCGCGGCCAGCATCTTGAACGTCAGGATGTCACGGCTATCGATTCGCTTGATCATGTCACGGGAGAAATCGCTCTTACCGTAAAACCCGCCGAACTCAACCTCGCCACGCAACCACAACATCGCAGAGCGCTCTTCGTCTGTGGTGTCTTTCAACCAAGCTTCGAACTTGGCTGACTTCTCAGCCGCACGCTTCTGCTCATTAGCTTTGCGAGTCGCCTTCAATTTCGCGCGGTGCTCAGCAGACGTCTTCCGCTTACCAGTGCCGTTACAGTAGAAACATTCGACATGACGTAAATTGACACGCCCGATCAACTTAGTGCCCTTGCCGTTACACTGCTCGCACTCAAACAACTGAGCATCAAGCTTGGTCTCGCCAGCTTGGAACGCGTGACCAGCATTTGCGTAGCCAGAAGTAGAAGAAACGGGACAATCCTGATCTAACTCAGGAATGCCCGCAAAAGGATCTGAAGAATTTACATATGACATTTGGGTGCCCTCCGTAATTGCCATATGTTTAGAATACTCCCATTGGAAGTAATGTCAACTACTTTTAGTAGTATTAGGAATCACAAAATATCAGGTCAAAACCCCAATACGTTTCGCAGTGCCAATGCTCATTCTTCATCACCAAAGCCATAGATGCCTCGACACCCCACGACGTTGGACCGCACTCCCAACAAACCCAC
>Ga0181560_10002473_pt1 | contig 17179 bp, 12 predicted proteins | sample 011ome_20_FD_133751 | JGI IMG/M metagenome (GOLD analysis project Ga0181560, IMG submission 133751) | Coastal salt marsh microbial communities from the Groves Creek Marsh, Skidaway Island, Georgia - 011509CT metaG (megahit assembly) | ecosystem: Environmental > Aquatic > Marine > Intertidal...
CGCGAGCGAGCGACGCACCTTCGCGCGTGGGCGCTGCTGGAGAAACGCGCGGGGAACACGACCGCCGCGCGCGCGCTCTTCGCTCGCGCCGCGAACGCGGACGCGTCCGACGCGACGACGTGGCTGCAGTGGGGCCAGTTTGAACGTCGCGTCGCGGGCGCCGCCGCCGCGCGATCGCGCTTCGCGTCCGGGTTGCGCGCGACATCGGCGACGCGCGACGGCGAGCCGCGGCAATTTCTGTACCAAGCGTGGGCGACGATGGAAGCGTCGGAGGGCGAGGTGGAGACCGCGCGGGATCTGTTTTCGCGCGGCGTGCGAGAGCACCCGAACGCGGCGCCGCTGTGGCTGGAGTTTGGGTTGTTCGAAGCATACGGCGCGGGCGGCGAGGGCGGCGACCCGGACGCCGCGCGCGTTGCGTTCGAGAGAGGCGCGGCGGTGGCGCCGCCGTATCCGCCCGTGTACGAAGCTTGGGCGGACCTCGAGGCGTCGGTCGGGGACGAGGTGAGAGCGAAGGAGATCATGGGCGCGATCGATCTGGGAGGAGGGCGTGAGGCGCCGGTCGGGAGGGAGGTGAAGGCGGCGGCGGCGGCGGCGGCGGCGACGACGACGACGACGGAGCCGAGCGAGGTCGCGCGACGACGATGACCTTGATGGGTTTATTTTTTATTCACGTCCGCGACTTCGTTCGTCGTATCACGTCGTCCGTCGCGTCGTTCGCTCTGCGCTGCGCGCGGCGTGGTTCTCGTTCGTTCGTCGTCGTCGTAATGTACTCCACGTCATCGCCATCGCGCCGTGGGGCTCGGTCGTCGCCGATGCGACGCTCACGCGGGGGCGCACATCGGTTCGTTCTCGTTGACGCCCTCGACGTCCGCCGCGGTCTTTTGAACCTTCGCGACCTCCTTCGCCGCGGCAGCCTTCTCCTGCCGCTTGCGCTTCTGTTCGACCTTGTTGTCGAGCTTCTGGAGGAGCTTCTTCGACGCGGTCGTGATCAGCACGCGGAGGAGGCACGCGTCCTCGACGTTCTTCGCCTTGACGCCGATCTCCTCCGCGCGCGGTTTGAACGCCCGGAGCGCCTTCGCGGAGAGCTGGACGTCGCTCAGGGGTTCGAACGCGTCGCGGAGGCGCGTGTTGTGCGCGGTCGTCAGCTTCTTCGCGGTCGTCTTGTTCGCGTCCTTGGGGATCTTCGGCGTCTCGTCCAGCGCGTCCTCTTTCGCGCGGACGGCGGCGTAGAGCGCGCGGAGGGCGGCGCCGATGAGCGGTTCCTGGAGGGGAGGGAGGGAGGGAGGGAGGGAGCGCGCGGGTTTGAACGTTCTGTTCAAACGACGGGGCGAGGAGTGTAGGAAGGCGGCGACGCGGGAGGGCGTCGGCGCGGAGGATGCGTCGCGCGGCGGCGCGCGCACCTCCTGTTCGGTGAGCGTCGGTTCGTGCGTGGGGGCGGCGGACATGGCGGCGGGGGGGTCGGGTCGGAGGCGGACGGTGACGGGGGCGCGTGCGAGGGGGCGCGGGCGGGAGTGGCAAAATCCTTTCATCAGCTACAGTACAGCTTGCGAGAGCTCTTCACTTTCCCGCCGCGCGCCCCCCGCCGCCGCACGCTCAGATCTGGCCATGTCCTTCGACGACATCCCCGAGAACGCCGCGTCCGTCGTGTTCTCGCACCTCGGGGAGGACCCGATAGACCGCGTTCGCCTCGCCGCGGTGAGCAAGGTGTGGAGAAGCGCGGAGAAGGCGGGCGCGTCGTCGCCCGGCACTCCGAGGGCGTTTTTCGACCTCGGTGAAGGGTTTTACGACGAGGGGGAGCACGAGAAGGCACTCTACTGGTGGTGTAAAGCCATTGATGATCGAGACAAAGGCAGTGCCTTGTTTGAGATCGCGAGTTGCTACTACTATTTTGAGTACGAGGGCAAGATGAGCGTGAAGCGATGCTTAGCGAAGGCGTTCGAGTCGTACAAAAGAGCGTCCGAGCTGGGGCACGCCCGCGCTACCTATAAGGTCGCGTTGTGCTATGATTTCGGAACCGGCGTGGAACAAGACGACGCGAAGATGGTCGAGTGGTACGTAAAAGCGGCAGATCTGGGTGACTACTGTGCCGCGTGGCAACTCTCGACTATCTACGAACACGGCTGGCGCGGCGTCGCGGTGAACAAAAAGGAGGCCCTGAAGTGGTGCCGCGTCGCGGCGGAGCTTGAACCGCACTTCGCGAAAGACCATCAAGACCGCATAGTCCACCTAGTGCGCGAGGTCGCGACACCGAGAACGAACGCGGCGTAGACTCCACCAGCACTTCACGGCATCTTTGTAACGAACGACGCACGTCACGCACACTGCCCTCACTTCCTCATACCCGTGCCCGGTCAGAAAACGTCCGACTCATCCAGTCCTTCTCGACTCGGAAAAACCACGACCGCGCCGTCGTAACGGTCACACTTCGCGATGCCCACCCCCGACGACGACCCCTCCTCCGAGACACCGTTCGCGCACGAGTCCGACACCGCGGAGCCAGAGGAGGCGTCGTGCTCGTGGGACGCGTTCCAGACCTCGATCCTCCCCCCCCACGGCCGCCTCCCCTCGCGCGCCTCCTCGAACGACCGCGCCATCCCGCCCGCGAATTTCGCCGTCCACGTCAACGGCGCCGCGTGGGCGGGGTGGGTCCGGCAGTCCTCACCCGCGTGCGCGGCCGCGTCCGTCGCGGGCGCGTGGAACGCGCTCGCGTGCGGCGGGAGGCACGCGTCGCGCGCGGTGCGCCAAGACGACGTCGTCGCGCACCTCGAGCGATGCCTCGAAGAGCAGATCCGACAGAAGCGCGCGCGGTTCGAGCGGTTGCTGGGCGCGCCGACGGACGAGTTCGAGGCCGAGCTCGACGCCGCGATCGCGCGCGACCCGAGCGGGAAGACGCTCGGCGGGCGGAGTAAGATAGACAAGGGCATGAAACGAGCGGACGTGATGCGCGTCGTCGTCGACGTCGCGAAGGAGCACGGAACGCGCGAGCTGGACGCGCGCGACGCCGCCGTCGAATCAGCCGCCGCCGCCGCCGCCGCCGCCGCCGCCGCCGCCGCCGCCGCCGCCGCCGCGCGAGAGACGATCGACGAGGCCGCCGAGGACGGCGAGCCGCCGCCGCCGCCGCCGCCGCCGGACCTCTCCAGAGTACCGAAGATGTCCGCGTTCGGCCTCATCGCGGCGCTCGTGCGCGAGGACGAGGCTCGGGCCGCGGCGGCGGCGAAGGAGGAGGAGGAGGAGGAGGAGGAGGAGGAGGAGGAGGAGGACGAGGACGAGTCCGCGAACGACGAGAACGCGGAGGACGCGAACGCGGAGACGGGTGCCGCTGGCGACGCGAAGACCGCGCCCGGCGCGGTGGACGAGGACGCCGCGCTGCTCGCGTCGCTCGCGGCCGGGATAGAAATGAATTCGGGAAGGGGTGGCAAGGGGAAAGGAGGTAAGAAGAAGCCCCCGAGTCGGTTCGCGAAGATGAACAAAAAGTTTCTCGCCGGTTTCGGCGGCGCGGAGTTGGCGGAGACCGCGAACGATGCGGGCGGTGGTAGAGTAACGACACATGCTGATGCGTTACCTCCCGACCACCCGAGCGCAGCAGCAGCAGCTGCAGTCGCCGTCGCCGCGGAGACGGAGATGCCGCCCGCGAAACCGAAACGGTGGACCTGGCGCAAGGACCTCTGCGAGCTCCTCAAAAAACGCGGCGGGCTGGAAAAACTCCGACGCGACAAGCCGAGCACGGGCGAGTTCGGGAACTGGGGCATCATCGAGGCGATGCGGCGGGTATCCGCGCACGCCGCGCTCGCGGCGTCGGAGGACGTCGACGCGCCGCCGGCGCCGCAGGTCTCCGTCCGCGTCGCCGTCGGCGCGAAGACGAAGCTCCGTAAGCGTTTAGACGTCGTCGTGCGCGCGAGAGGGGACGAGGAAGAGGAATGGGAGAAGTTTCGCGCGCTCTTCGCGCGCGACGACACGGTGCTCATCTTCCACTTGAAGAACCACTACGCGCTGATATACGCCCTGCGCGAGTCCACGGTCTTCGAGGAGGGCGATGAGGTCGCCGGCGGCGGCGGCGGCGGTGGCGGTGGCGGCGGCGGGGACGACGTCTCGTCGGCGTCGGAGCGCGCCGCCGTCGTCGTCGGCGGGCGACGGCGGCGGCGGGTTCGCGAGCTCCTCACCGCGCGACGCGGCCAGCGCCCGACCGCGTGGGTGCCCTGGTCCGAGGCGCGGGAGACGATGCTGCGGTGGACCGGGTACGGGATCTTAGCCGCGAGCGTGAAGCGATAGAGCGATGTAGTACGACCCATAGCGGTAGCGGCGGAGGAGAAAGTCGGCGTGATCGCGGTGCCTTCCCACGCGTGATCCTGCACTCCGCTGCAGTGCCTGGCCGCGCTTTGTTTTCAATCCAGTCGTCGTCGTCGTCGACGGCGGCGCGCACTCCGCGCGCGCGCGGACGGATAGCCCGCGATGGACATCCGATCCTCCGCCACGAAGAACCCCGGCTCGTCCGGGCAGCCGATTAAGCGCACGGTCGGGTTCGCGATCGCGGGCGACGACGACGACGGCGACGAGCCCGTGCCGTTCTCGCTCGAGGGCGACGGCGTCGAGCTGCGCGCGGGCGGCGCGTCGACGGGGCACGCGTCCGTAACGGACGGCGACGGCGTCGTCGGGTCGCCCTCGCCGGTGCTCATCATGCCGACGTCGCTCGACGCCGGCGGCGCGTCCGCGTCGTCGTCGATGAACAGCCCGCGAGGGGTGCGTCGCGTCGTCCGCGATCGGTCGATCGATCTCGCACGCCCACATGACGCGACGCCGCGCGCGCGCGCTCGTTTCTTCGCGCCGTCCGTCCCTCCCCCGCCGCGTTCGCTGACCCTCCCCGATCGTCGTCGTCGCGTCGCGCAGATTCCCGAGATCATGCAGAGCGTGCGGAACATGAAAGTCCAGAGCGCGCCGCAGGCGACGCCGCCGAAGCGCGCGCCTCCGCCCAAGCCGCGATCGCCGAACGAGGCGTCCTCGCCGTCGAAAACCCCGCCGGCGCCGCGTCCCCCGCCCGCGGCGGCGGCGCCGAAGTCCGCCGCGCGCGAAGACGAGGCCGCGGCGAAAGAGGCGGAGAAGGCTGCGAAGGCGGCGGAGAAGGCGGCGAGGAAGGCTGCGCACCTCGCGGCGAGCGGCGGCGGGGGCGGCGGCGGCGGCGCGGGCGGCGCGCCCTCGGAGAAACCCAAGCTGTCGAAAGCCGAGCGACGCGCGCAGCAAGAGGCGCAGCGCGCGGCGAAGGAAGCCGCGAAGAGCGTCTCAGCGCCCGCCGCCGCGGCACCCGGCGGCGGAGGAAAGAAAGAGAAGAAAGAGCAGGGCGGCGGCGGCGGCGGCGGCGGCGGCGGCGAGGAGAGCGCGACGGCCGCCGCCGCCGGGAGCGATTCCCCCGCCGCATCGTCGTCCAAAGCGATCAAAGCGATCAAAGCCGAGCGCGCGGCGTCCGCGTCGTCGTCCAAGGCGCGGCCGCAGAGCAAGCTCGTCGATTCGTTCTCGCATCTACGACAGTACCGCGCGCCGCCGACGAAGCAGCACACATCGCTCGCCGGGGCGACCGCCGCGGGCGTGGCGTGCCACCCCGCCGTCGCTCGCCTCGCCGAGCGATACGCCGACGGCTCGATCCGCGGCGGCCGCGCGCGGTGCATCGCGCTTCTTCACACCCTGAAGATCGTCATCGCGGACTTTCAGACCCCCTCGGACGCCAAGTACGCGCACGCGCTGACGACGTGCGTGAACGCGGTCGTGCAGCACATCCAGTCCGCGCGCGCGATGGCGGTGTCCATGGGCAACGCGGTGAAGGCGCGTTCATAGTCTATTTACACCGGTCCCCGTACGACCCCGTCGGCGCGGTGAACGCCGTTCCTTAAGGACTTTTGCCGCCGGCGTTTCTCTCCGCCCACACCACTGCTTCAATCCCGACACACCCACCTCGACGCCTTTCAACTTCAACTGACGCCTTTCAACTCCACCCCGTCGTCGCTTTGAATGATGGAACGACCCGAAGTCGCTCAAGACGCACCTCGCGCGGATGGCGGAGGCGCCGACGCCGCCGAGCGACGAGGAGTCGCGGAAGAAGACCCTCGGTCACCTGGAGTACTTTGAAAGGGAGAAGCTGATTCAGGCGGGGAAGTTCATCGCGGAGCACGGCGCCGGGGAGATCGCGGACGGGGACGTGATCGTGACGCACGGGGTGTCGCATCACGTCGTGGAGATTCTTCTCGCCGCGTTCGACGCGGGGAAGACGTTTCGCGTCGTCGTCGTCGACTCCCGACCGAAGCTCGAGGGCCGAGAAACCCTGAAACGCTTACTCGGCCGCGGGATCCCATGCGCGTACACCACCCTCGCGGGTTTAGGGTACGTGCTGCGGAAAGGCGGCGCCACGAAGACGCTCGTCGGCGCCGCCGCGGTGCTCGCGAACGGCGCCGTGGTGAGCCGCGTCGGCACCGCCGTCGTCGCCGCCGCGTCGACGCACCGCGGCGTTCCGGTGCTCGTCGCCGCGGAGACGTGCAAGTTCCACGAGAGAGTGCAAGTGGACGCGATCGCGAGCAACGAGCTCGGGAACCCGGCGGAGATCGTCGACGTCGGGAGCGGGAGCGGCGGGAGCGGTGGGAACGGGGGCGGCGGTGGGGGCTGGAGGGGCGGGGGGTCGCCGGATTCGCCGCTGCGCGGGTGGGAGGACGCGGAACGGCTGAGCGTTCTCAACTTGCTCTACGACGTGACGCCCGCGGAGTGCGTGAAGAACATCGTGTGCGAGAGCGGTCTGGTCGCCCCTGCGGACGTCCCGTCGTTCTTGCGGTGACCGACGCGGCGTCCGCGCCGAGTTGTAGCCTCTCGTCGGCGACGAGTTACTGATGAATGAACGAAACGACGTCGACGCGGATTTGATGATGTTAAAAAAACGCGCGCGCTTCTTCTCTTACGTCGACATCTCGTCGTTCAGCGCGTCGAGGTACTCGTCGTAGTACTTCCCCGCGTTCTCTAAGTCCCCGATCTCGGTGTACAGGTCCGCGATGTTCCCGAGCGCGTCCGTGTCCCCCGTGCGATCTCCGAGCTGCCGAGAGATGTCCAAGACTTCCTTCAAGAAGACGATGGATCCCTTCGTGTCTCCCAAGCCGCGTTTGGACGCGGCTAACCCGCGCGTCGCGCGTCGAATCTGCACCTGATCGCCCTGCATCCTCGACAACATCAGCGCTTTATTGAACACCTTCTCCGCCTCCGCGTACGCCGCGGGAGTCTCCACCTTCAGAAGCGCGCGGCCTTCCCTGAGCGCCTTCTTCAGCTCGTCGAGAGACGCCGAGTCGAAATCTTTCGAGAGCGCGCCCGCCGTCGCGCTCTCCTCGTCCAACGAGTCCAACGGCCCGGGGTTTACTTCTCCGTCGTCGGACCCGGACGCACCGCCACCGCTGAGCCCTTTCAACTTTTGACGATAGACCGTCTTGTCCGCGCCGCCGTCCGGGTACACGACCACGTTCCCCGACCCCGGCGCGGCGTTCGGCGAGGGGTTCCGAATCTGCTGCCGCAACGCGACGTTCACCGCCCTCAACTTCTCGTTCAACTCCGCGATCTCCGCCTTTCGCGCGTTGCTCGAGAGCCCCGCGCCGATCGCGCCCACGAGCGCGACCGTCTCCGTGATCCCGACGAAGTCGATCCCGAAGGGCGTGATGCACAGCGTCTTGCCGTCGACGACTTGCTGCCGGGCTTTGGTCTCCTCGCTCTGCCGCAGCGCCGCGAGGTCCTCGCGCGCGATCGCCTCGCGCTCGAACCTCAGCGCTTTCAGCTTGGACTCCTCCTCGCGGATCTCCTCGATGATCGAGTTCAGGTTCGCCTGCGCCTCGCCCTCGTACGTCTTGCGTTCGGAGAGGAGGCGGTCGCCGATGTCGGTGCTCTTTTGGCCGGTCGCCGCGGACGCGGACGGCGCGAATGCCAGCGTGGTCGTCGCGCCGAGCGCGCCGAGGAGCGCCGCGGCGACGCCGGCGCGGCGCGAGACGGAGACGGAGACGACGGCCGGAGGCGGCGGCGCGGAGGACGCGTCGTCGTCGCGCGGCGCGAGCGCGGCGCGAGCGATCGACGACGACGACGCGCTCGTCGTCGTCGGCCGCCTCGGCGACGATCTGGACGACGACGTCGTCGTCTTCGCGCGCGCGCGCGGCGCGAGGACGCCGCTCGACGCGGTCGCGCACGAGGACGCCGCGAGGACGGAGGACGCGCGAGGGATCATGGCGCGTGTGGCGACGTGTGTGCGCGAGCCGAAGCGCGCGTGAGGTGCGCTCGAGTCGCAATGGCGAGACGCGAGCGCGTGGTCGCTCCCAACCTATCCAGAGCAGCAGAGGTGGCAGCTCGGAGATCTTCCTCTCGGGACGATCCATGCACAAAAGTTCATCGGTCAGTTGAAAGGGAAGCGATCAAATGTTGAAACCGATGGACTGGTGAAAAACTTTTGCACAGAACGCATCTCAGCGGCAACAGAAACAGGTACAGTACAGTAATTATTATGCGTCTCTGGCTGGAGAGAATCAATCGGTCGCGGAGGCGCCGCCTCACTACCGGCGACGCACGGCGCGCGACACCAACCGCGCGCGCGCGTTCGAGCCGAGCCTCGCGACGTCCTCGAGCGCGCATCGCGTCGAGCGCCCGCTCCGAAGGCTTCGCGGCGTCGTCTCGTCGCGCGACGAGAGGCGCGAATCGCGAGCTCGCGAAAAAAGCGCACGCGCAGGTCTTAGGGTTGTTGGACCTCGGATCGGCGCGCGACCGCCTCGAGAGCGAGCGTCCGCGAGCGAACGTCCGCCGCCGCGATGGCGTACGCCCTCGGGATGGCGTGCGGTGCCGTCGCGAGCGATCGCGTCGTGGCGGCGGCCGCGCGGCGTCCCGGCGCCGCCTTCCGCGTCTCCGCGTGGCGGCGACGGAATTTAACGCGATGGGGGGGGCGACCCTCCGTCGCGAGACCCGCGGCCGCGGCGAACGCGTCGGACGCCGAGCTCGAGACGCCGCCGCCGTCGGGGTTCGACGCCAGCGCGACCGCGCGCGCGCAGACGCTCGCGGAGATCTCGGAGAAAGCCCCGCCGAAGAAGGAGAAGGAGCAAGACGCGGCGGCGGCGGCGAAGAAGAGCGGAGCGACGTCGAAGAAGAAGACGGCGAAGAAAAAAGCATCCGAGGAGGACGGCGAGGGCGCGAAGAAGACGAAGACGACGAAGACGAGCGCGAAGGACGCAGCGGGCGCGAAGGCGTCCTCTACTACTACCAAGGCGTCTTCTGCCAAAGAGAAAGCGGCGAACGCGAACGCGAAGACGAAGGCGAAGGCGAAGGCGAAAGCGCCGACGGCGGCGGCGACCGCGCCCGCGCCTTCGCATTCGCCGCCGAAGAAGCTGTCCAAGATGGAACAGGCGAAAGCCGAGGCGAGGGCGGCGCAGGCGAAGAAGAAGGAGAAGGAGAAGGCGTCGAAGGCGTCGAAGGGGGGCGAGAAGGGCGGCGTCGCCGTCGGCAAGAAGAAGAGCGTCCTCGACGGCGAGGCGAAGGCGAAGGCGAAGGCGAAGGCGAAGGAGAAGGCGTCCTCCTCCTCGTCTGGATTCTCGTTCCCGAACCCGTTCGCGAAGAAGACTCTCACCGCGAAGGAGGAAGCCAGACGCGCGCGCGTCCTCGCCGCGAAGTCGAAGAAGATCAAGGAGGAGGTGCGAAAAAAGACGAGAGGCGGGAAGCTCGCGCCGTACACGGACTACCCGCTCGATCAGTCCGGGTACGCCGGCGGTCCGAAGCTCAAACCGGAGGAGCTCAAGTGGTCGCCGAACGGCAACGCGCTGCTTCAGCTGGATCGCCAGACGATCACGTACAACCAGTTCCTCAGGGACCTCAGCGATCAACAAATCTTGGAGCTGCACTATAAACGCGAAGGACACGACCGTTACTTTATAATTTACAAAGACGACCGCGTCGCGCACGTGGAGGTGCCTCAAGACGACTTCAGGGTCGCGAAGCTGTGTCACCTGCAAGGCCTCGAGGCGAGCGAGATCGTCGTCGAGGGGGAGCTGGATCGATCCACGAACGTCGGGTTCCAGCAAGCGAGCGAGAACCAGGCGAAGGTGATCTCCAACTACGGCCTGCCGCTCATCGGCGTCGGCGTCGTCTGGTTCATCGTGTGGACGATGAACCGCTTCAAGGGCGACTTCGACGACAGGCAAAAAATCTTGGAGCAAGAGCGCAGGGCGGAGGCGATCAAAGGCGTGGACGGGGACCCGGGGTTGGAGACGCTGAAGAACCTCCTGAAGCAGGTGGACAAGACGACGAACCCGGAGGAGTATAAGAGGCGAGAGAAGGAGGTGGACGACTATCGCGAGAAACTGGAGCGCCGCGCGGCGTTTTTAGTCTCCGAGGAGGGGGGCGGCCCGGGCGGAAACGCGACGCCCGGCGGAGCCGGAAACGCGGAGGAGGCCATCGGCAAGTTTATGAAAGCCGGCGGGATGAAGGTGATCGGCAAGGTGCGTTCCATACCCTCCTCTTCGTCTCTCTCGTTCACGTTCACGTCCACGTCCACGTCATCAAACCACTGACCAAACGCATCACTTCCCGCCGCGTCACCCACCAATCACGACAGCGCGAGGAGCGGCGCGGACAAGACGCCGTCGGCGCGGCGTTGGACGCCGCGGCGAAGGCCAAGGCGGAGGACGACGCCGCGCGGGAGGCGAAGAAAAACCCCGGTGGCGCGTCGAAGAAAGTCGCGAAGCAAGGGCAGCTGCGGTCGAAGATGAAGATGCGAGACGAGAGCGACGTCGTCATGTTCAGCGACGTCGCGGGCATCGGCGACGCGAAGATCGAGCTGGCGGAGATTGTCGACTTTTTCCGGATGCCGGAAAAGTTCAAAAAGTCGGGCGCGCAAGTCCCGAAGGGCGTCATGCTGACGGGCCCGCCCGGGTGCGGGAAGACGCTCCTCGCGCGCGCGGTCGCGGGCGAGTCCGGCGCGACGTTCTTCTCGCTGACCGCGTCGGAGTTTGTCGAGATGTTCGTCGGCGTCGGCGCCGCGCGCGTCCGCGATTTGTTCGCGCAGGCGAAGAAGCAGGCGCCGTCCATAATTTTCATCGACGAGCTCGACGCCGTCGGTCGTCCGCGCGGCGCGGGCGGGTCCGGGAACGACGAGAGGGATCAGACGCTGAACCAGCTCCTCGTCGAGCTCGACGGCTTCGGCAGCGATGCCGGGGTGGTGTGCATCGCGGCGACGAACAGGGTGGACGTTTTGGACAAGGCGCTGGTGCGCGCTGGAAGGTTCGATCGAAAGATCACGGTGCAGCCGCCGACGAGAGAGGGACGGCTGCAGATTTTGAAAGTACACGTCCGGGATAAGCCTTTGAACGACGACGTCGACCTCATCGATCTCGCCGCGGAGATGAACGGGTTCACCGGGGCGATCATCGCGAACGTGGTGAACACCGCGTGTTTGGCCGCCGCGAGGGAGGGCCGCGACGACGTGTGTCAGAGAAATTTTGACGACGCCGTGGAGGCGGAGCAGCTCGGGAAGATCCTCCCGATCGACCGCGGGATGGACAACGAGCGAAGAATCGCACGCGTGCACGCGACGTGCGCGGTGGGAACGTACCTCCTGATGCACGACGTGTGTAAGATTAACTTCACGACGATCACGCCGAGGGAGACGAACATGGACGGCTGCGTCTCGTTGAAAGATTTCCCGGAAGTCGACCGCCCGGGGCTCGGGATACGAGGCGTGATGTCGCGGCAAGTGCGCGTGTGCTACGCGCCGCAGATCGCGGAGGAGGAGGAGTACGGGTTCGACGACTTATCGTTCGCGGCGGCGCCGTACACCGCGAGGGCGAGAGAGATTGTCGCGCTCATGGTGCAAGCCTCCGGGATGGCGAAAGAGGGCTCGACGTTGAACATCGTCCCCGCGACGGACGCGTTCAGCGTCGTGGACTTTCTGCGCAGGGACGTCGTGGAGTTCCTCATGCGACACACGACCGTGGATAAGTACTTCGCGAGCGACCGAGAAGCGCGGGAGATGCTCGAGATGGAACACCGAGCGGCGCGGAGGTTTGTCCAAAGACAAAAAGCCGCCATCGACGCGTTGACAGAGGCGCTCGTCGAACACAAGACGGTGGATTTGGAGATGATGGAGAAAATCATGGCCGAGCACGCGGTAGAAGAGCCGAAGGAGGAGGAGGAGATCATGCCGTATTACTCCCCGGAGGACCGCGAGCGGTTGGTGCCGTGGGAGGGGGAGATGCCGAAAGATTCCGTGCCGGCGACCAACGAGTGGATCGAAACGTGAGAGTTTGACAGACGCGACTGCTTTGATACGACGACGACGAGAGCCGCCATCGCCACTCTCTACTAAACTCCGCTACTAAATGATGGCGACTGACAACTCGTCGCGTGGTCACGCGTCACAAATAATGCTTCTCGTGCAGATCGCGAAAGAACGCCTTCACGGAGTCGTTGATGTAAAACGACACCGCGACGGACAGCGGCCCTTTGATCCAGTTCATCGAGACGCCCTTGTACAACCCGCCTCTGAACCCCTCCGTCTTCGCGATGTCCACGATGGTCCCCCACAGCGACGCGTTCCCCATCCCAGCCCTCCCCATGACTTGTATGCGCCGCCGCACGATGTCCAGCGGGTACGTCACCGACTGCGCGAAGAGTCCCGCGACGCCGCCGAAGAGCAGCCGCGTGGCGACGGGCATCTGCATCGTCGGATTCGTCTCGTCGAACGCCTCGCCGCGCGCCGCCGCCTTGGCGCGCTCGCGATCCAAGTACCGCCCTTTCAGCGTCTCGAACGTCGCGAACGAGATCCCGGCGTACGGCACGATCCCGAGCAGCGTGGGGGTTATCCCGCCGTACAGACCGCGGACGCCCTCCGCGGCGACGACGCGCGAGACGTCGCGGAAGATGTTAAACACCGGCGCCCTCGTCGCCGTCGTCGTCGCCGCCGCCGCGCCCGCGCCCGCGCCCTGACCGACGACGCTCGCGACGCGCGCCCGCGCCGCCGCCGCCGCCGCGGACTTCCCGCTCGCGGCCCCGCCGGTCGCGGTCGCCGCGACCGCGACCGCCGCCGTCGTTCCCGTCCCGTGCGCCGCGTACCGCGCGCGAAGTAAATCCAACGGGTACGTCATCGTCGTCGCCGTCGCGCCCGCGGCGCTGCCCGCGACGAATCGAATCGCGATCCGGCTCCCGCTCTCCGCGTCGCCGCCGCCGTCCGGCTCGCCGAATATCTTCCCGAGCGCGGCCTTCACCGCGGCCTCGTACTTCGGGAACGTCAGGAAGCTCACGCCGGCGTACGGAATCACTCTCGCCATCATCACGCCGTTCCCGCGCCACAAACCCAGGACGCCCTCCGTTCGGACGATGTCCTTCGCGGTCTTCACCGCGGCGCTCAGCGAGAACGGCCGGTTCGGGTCGACTTGATACATGATCTTGACCCTATCCGCGGGCGCGATGACGCTCTTCGCGATCGCGCCCGCGGTCCCGCCCGCGATGAGACTCTCCACCGCCGTCGCCGACTTGGACTCGATGTACGTCGCCGGCGTCGGCGTCGGCGCGTCTTTCGCGCCCGCGATCAACGTCTTCCTCGCCGCGGGCACCGCGAGCTTCAAGACGTCGTTCGCGGTGAACCCGATCGCGGCCGCGACCGGGCCTTTCACCCACGTCAGCCCCACGCCCTTGAACAGCCCGTTCGCGACGCCCTCTCTGACGTAAATCTCTTTGAGGCCCTCGACGACGCTTGGGTACGCGCCGGCGCCGTGGACTTGCATGCGTCGCCGGACGATATGCAGCGGGTACGTCGCCGTCTGCGCGATGAGCCCCGCGACCGCGCCCGCGGCGAGCTTGTGAAGCACCGGCATCTCGTCCGGGTCCCAGTCGTGATCCGCCGCGCCCGCGCCGCCGCCGGCGGCCAACGACTTCTTCTTTCGATACGCCGCCTTGAGAGTCTCGAACGTCGCGAACGATATCCCGCCGTACGGCACGATGCCCATGAGCGTCGGCCCGAGACCCGCGTACAAGGCTTTCACCCCGCCCGCGTTGACCGTCGCGGTGAGGTGCCGGACGCTCCCGGCGAGGCCCAGCGGCGCCGCCGCGGAAGACGCGGATGCGGCCGCGGATGACGATGACGCCGCCGACGCCGCCGAGGCTCGATTCGTCGCGCGCATCCACGCGTTCGCCGCCGCCTTCGCGCCCGACCCGGTGACGTGCGCGGCGCTGCGCGCGTGCAGAAGGTCCAGAGGGTACGTCATGATCGTCGCCGTCGTCCCCGCGAGCGCGCCGGCGACGAACCGCGTGAGGATGCCACCGCCCTCGGGCTCTCCCATCGCGCGCGCGAGCGCGGCGTTGTAGATTGGAAACACCGCGAACGTCGTCGCGCTGTACGGCAGGATGCGCGTCACCGCGGCGCCGGTGCCGCGCCATAGCGCCGTGACGCCCTCCTCCTTCACGATCGCGCGCCCCGCGAGGAGCGCGCTGCGCGTGGACACGACGGAGGAGGACGCGGCGTTCACCTGGAAGAGGATCTTCACGCGGTCTATGGGGGCGGTCGCGACGCGCGATAACGCCCCCGCGGCGCCGCCGGCGAGGAGGCGCTCCCACGCGAACGGCTCGGGGGCTTCGTCGTCATCGTCGTCGTCGTCGTCGCGTTTCGACGAGCTCGACGCCATCTCGCCTCTCGCCTCTCGCCGTACCGTGCGCCGCCCTAGCTAGTGTTGAATCGGCGCGGATGGCGTTCGTTCTCGGTTCGTGGAGTTCGACACTCAGATTTCGCGGCGTCACACCTCGAGGCGCGGGGGGCTCGCTCGGGAGGCGCGATGCCCGAGGCGCGCGCGAGGCGCCGCGGGCGCGTCCTCGCCGTCGCCGCCGGCCTCGGCCTGGTCCTCCTCGCGGTCGCGTCCGTGTCGTCCTCGCTCGACGCGCGCGTGCACGTCGTCGTGGACGACGACGACCTCTCTCGTCGGCGTCAGCCGGGGGACGATGACGTTCCTCTCGACGGCGCCGTCGCGCATCACGCCGGCGCCGTCACCGCGTTCATCACCGCGAAACAATCGCACGGCATGACGCGCACGATCCACGGCGTCCTCGCCGCGGTCGTCTTCGTCGTCGGCTACGCCGCGGCGGTCTCCGAGGAGCGCATCGGCCGCGGCTTCAAGAAGTCGATTCCCATCACCCTCGCGGCGGGCGCGATATGGCTCCTCGTCGCCCTGGGGTACAAAGACAAAGGCCACGCCGTGGAGATCGTCACCGGCGCGGCGCGCCATAATCTCACCGAGTTCGTGGAGGTATTCCTCTTCCTCCTCGTCGCGATGGCGTTCGTGAACACGATGAAGAAGCTCAACGTCTTCGACGCCATCAGAGCGTGGCTCGTCGAATCCGGGTTCTCCTACCGCGCGTGCTTCTGGATCACCGGTCTGATCGCGTTCTGTTTATCCCCGATCGCGGATAACCTCACGACCGCGGCGCTCATGGGCGCGGTCGTGAGCTCGCTCGTCGGAGGCGGAAACGGCGGGGCGACGAAGGAGGATCGCGAGTTCGTGTCCACGTGCTGCGTCAACGTCGTCGTGGCGGCAAACGCCGGCGGCGCGTTCTCGCCGTTCGGGGACCTCACAACGCTCATGGTGTGGCAGCGCGGGAAGCTCGGGCTGATCGACTTCCCGAAACTGTTCGCGCCCGCGCTCGTGTGCTGGCTCGTGCCCGCGGCGGCGATGCACTCCAAGGTGCGGTCGGGGTCGCCGCCGAAGCTGGCCGCGTCCGCGTCCGAGCCCGGCGGCGGCGACGACGACGCGAGCGGGGAGCTCAAGCCCGGCGCGTTCGTCGTCATCGGGATCTTCGTCGGCACCGTCGTCACGACCGCGTGCTTCCACTCCTACGCGCACTTACCCCCCGTGCTCGGGATGATGACCGGGCTCGCCGTGTTGAATCTCTACGGGTGGTGGAAAGGACGCGAGGAGACGGGCGCGGGGGGTGCCGTGCCGGGTGCCGACAGAGCGCTGGACATCTTCAAGAGGCTCGAGCAGACGGAGTGGGACACGCTGATCTTCTTCTTCGGGATCATCAGCTGCGTCGGCGGGCTGGGCGCGTTCGGGTTCTTGCGCGAGATCAGGTGCGGTGTCCGTACGTTTTTCACCCACCCCGTAGGTTCAACATTTGATCGCGTCCCTTTTCAACTGACCGATGAACTTATTTTTCTGCACTGAACTTCACCCTCAGCGACCAACTCTTCGGCGCGTACGGCGCTAACGCGTCGTGCGTCTACCTCGGCGCGCTCTCCGCGGTGCTGGACAACGTGCCCATAATGTTCAGCGTGCTGTCCACGGACCCGGAGATGAGCTCCGCGCAGTGGCTGTTGCTCACGCTGACCGTCGGCGTCGGCGGGAGCTTACTCAGCGTCGGCTCCGCTGCGGGGGTCGGACTGATGGGCGCCGCGCCAGGCTACACGTTCAACTCGCATCTGCGGTGGAGCGGGGTCGTGTTCGTTGGGTACGTCGCGTCGATCGCGACGCACTTTGTCGTCAACGGGTTTTGAAGCGAGCGAGCGCGTTTCGAACGCGCGCGCGTCGCTCGGCTCGTTGACGCGAGTGATGAGGGCATTATTACGGGTAAGTTGTTTAGAAAATTGAACGAACGCTTCGAATGTTAAAAACTCATTCATCGTGTCGTCGCGTTCGCGCGCGTCGCCTCTTCCGTCTCGTCCGTCGCGCTATCCTATCCTCGGAACCCTCCTCCCGGCTGCGGCGGCGGCAGCGGCGGACTCACGACGACTTCCCGCTGCTGCTGCTGCTGCGGCGGCGGCGGCGGCGCGTTGAACCGTCCCCCGCCCGAGAGCCCCCTCAGTCGCTGGTTCTCTCTCCGCAGCCACTCGTTCTCTTCGCGGAGCGCGCGCCTGTCCGCCTTCACCTTGGACATCTCCTGAAAGTGCCGCTCGAACGCTCGGTTGTGGTGCCCACCCATGACGGTCGTGAACCCGAAGAACGCCAGACCAGCGCACACGAACGCGACGAAGTTCCGAGACACGGTCACGGTGTCCTTCGACGACGGCTTCGCGTCGCGCTTCCCTCGACCGGCGCCGCCTGCGTGGGTGAAGCGATCGGTCAGTCGAACGTCTTACCGGTCAAACGTTGAAAGGGAAGCGCGGGTGAAGAGTGACGACGGGAAAAGTCCTTAAGGAACGGCGTGCACCACGCGA
>Ga0181560_10002475_pt1 | contig 17173 bp, 8 predicted proteins | sample 011ome_20_FD_133751 | JGI IMG/M metagenome (GOLD analysis project Ga0181560, IMG submission 133751) | Coastal salt marsh microbial communities from the Groves Creek Marsh, Skidaway Island, Georgia - 011509CT metaG (megahit assembly) | ecosystem: Environmental > Aquatic > Marine > Intertidal zone...
CGCCGTCGGCGCTCGCGCGGTGCGTCCCGCGTCGTTTCCGTCGCCGACGCGCCGAGACCCTTCGCGGCGAAAAACCTACGCGCCCGCCTCCGCGACGACGTGACGTCGCCTCCCGCGTCTCCGACGGCGTCTCCGCGCGCGCTGACTGACGTTCTCGCTGACCGATCGCCTCCCTCGCCGTTCATCTCAACAGACGTCGATGCCGTCGTTCATGGGGCTCAAGAAGTCCGCGGCGCTGCCCAGGTGCGACGCCGCGCCGTGGCGTCCCCCCCGATCGCGCGTCCCGTGATTCTAATCTGTTCGAAAAAAGCACAGCTGTCGATCGACCGCGCGTCGTCGTCCGTCGTTCATCCGCGCCCGCTCATCGCCGCCGCCCCACCGCCACCGTCCGCTCGATCGATTCGATCGATCCCCCCAGGTTCCGAAGCCTGCGCGACTCCGCGCCCGCGGCGTCCCCCCGCGCGAACGCGGTGGTGACTGCCGCGATCGCGCCTGGCCGCCCCCCGTACGCCGGCGGCGTCGTCGACAACGAGCAACTCCTCGAGGAATCGGACGCGTGCGGCGTCGGGTTCATCGCGTCGCTCAAGGGCGACCGCACGCACAAGACGGTCCAAGACGCGCTCACCGCGCTGGGGTGCATGGAGCACCGCGGCGCGTGCAGCGCGGATGACGACTCCGGCGACGGCGCCGGGATCATGACGAACGTCCCGTGGAAGCTCTTGGAGAAGTACGCCGCGGAGAACGGGATCGAGGGATTCGCGGAGGGATCCTCCGGCGTCGGCATGGTGTTTCTTCCCCAGGATACGAAACAGGCGGCGAAATCGATCGAGATCTTGAACGCGGCGATCGAGGCGGAGGGGCTCGCCGTGCTCGGGTGGAGAGACGTCCCCGTGGACGCGTCCGTGGTCGGACGCATGGCGAAGGACACGGAGCCGGTCATCAAGCAGGTGCTCGTCGGCGGCGGCGGAGCGACGGACGACGAGCTCGAGCGCAAGCTGTTCATCGCGAGGAAGACCGCGGAGAAGACCGCCGCGGGCGAGGACGCCAAGATGCCCGGGATCGCGGAGAACTTTTACGTCTGCACGCTGTCCTCCAGGGTCATCGTGTACAAGGGCATGCTCCGGTCCGTCGTCGTGCGGCAGTTTTACGAGGACCTCCAAAACGAGGATTTCGTGTCGCAGTTTTGCATCTACCACCGCCGGTTCTCCACGAACACCGTCCCGAAGTGGCCGCTCGCGCAGCCGATGCGCTTCCTCGGACACAACGGCGAGATCAACACCTTGCAGGGTAACTTGAACTGGATGGCGTCCAAAGAGGCGGACATGACGCACCCGGTGTGGGACGGCAGAGAAGACGAGCTCCGCCCGATCTGCAACCCGGCGGCGAGCGACTCCGCGAACCTCGACCGCGTCGCGGAGCTTCTCGTGAAGTCTGGCCGCGCGCCCGCGGAGACGATGATGCTTCTCGTCCCGGAGGCGTACAGGAACCACCCGGAGCTCGACGCGACGTACCCGGAGGTGACGGATTTCTATGACTACTTCGCCGGCGTGCAAGAGGCGTGGGACGGCCCCGCCCTGCTCGTCTTCTCCGACGGTAAAAAGCTCGGATGCAGGCTCGACAGGAACGGCCTCCGCCCGGCGCGATTCTGGAAAACCTCGGACGACTACATCTACGTCGCGTCCGAGGTGGGCGTCCTCGGCGACGTCATCACGCGCGCCGCGGACGTCGTCGCGAAGGGCCGCCTCGGCCCCGGGATGATGATCGTCGCCGACCTCGAAAAGGGGACGTTCATGGAGAACACCGAGATCGCGAAGGAGGTGGCCGCGAGCAAGCCGTACAAGGAGTGGCTCGAGGACGTCGACGTCATGGCCGCCGCGGAGCCCGCGGGGGAGCCCAAGCTCGACGCGACGCAGCTCATCCAAGCGCAAGCCGCCGCGGGTTACGCCGCGGAGGACGTCACGATGATCATCGAGTCCATGGCCGCGGACGGCTCCGAGCCGACCTGGTCCATGGGCGACGATACCCCGATGCCGGTGCTGTCCGGACGCCCGCACCTCTTGTACGACTACTTCAAGCAGAGGTTCGCGCAGGTCACCAACCCGGCGATCGACCCGCTCCGCGAGGGGCTCGTCATGTCGCTCGAGATGACCATCGGCGCCAAGGGCAACCTCCTGAACAATGACGGCGCGAAGGACATCCCCGCGGTGTCGATCAAGTCCCCCGTGCTGTTCGACGAGGACGTCGACGCGCTCCTCGCGATAAAAGGCCTCGGCGCCGAGCGCGTCGCCGCGACGTACGCGGGCGACGGGAGCGAGGGGGCGCTCGCGAAGGGGGTCGACGCGCTCTGCGCCGCGGCGGAGAAGGCGGTGCGCGGCGGCTCGCAGTGCGTGATCATCTCCGACAAGGACGGCGACAAGGATACGCCCGCGATTCCCTCCCTCCTCGCCGTCGGCGCGGTGCACCACCACCTCATCGCCGTCGGGTTGAGGACGCGAGCGAGCCTCGTCGTCGAGTCGGCGAGCGCGTTCAGCACGCACCACGTCGCGTGCCTCGTCGGCTACGGCGCGTCCGCGGTGAACCCGTGGCTCGGCCTGGAGACGTGCCGCCAGTGGCGCACGTCCTCCAAGGTGGAGGCGTCGATCAAGCGCGGGAAGCTGCCGAACATGTCCGTCGCGGACGTGCAGAGGAACTTCAAAGCCGCGCTCAACGCGGGGCTGAAGAAGATTCTCAGCAAGATGGGCATCTCGCTTCTGACGTCGTACCACGGCGCGCAAATTTTCGAGTGCTACGGCGTCGGCCCGGAGCTCATCGACAAGGCGTTCAAGGGCACGGTGTCGCGCATCGGCGGGCTGACCATGGACGACCTCGCGGCGGAGACGGAGATGTTCGCGTCGAGCAACTTCCCGGGAGAGGGCGAGATGCTCGCCAACGTCGTCGCGAGAGGGATGTTCCAAGTCAAGCCCGGTCTCGAGTACCACGCGAACAACCAGGAGATGTCTAAGCTCCTTCACAAGGCGGTGAACCTCGGCGGGAAGGGCGACGGCGACGAGGACGCGTACAAGCTGTACCAGGCGCACAGAAACGATCGCCCGGTGACGTCGTTGCGCGACATGCTCGAGGTGGTGTCGGACCGAGAGCCGATCGACGTCGACGAGGTCGAGTCCGTCGCGGACATCTGCGAGAGGTTCTGCACCGGCGGCATGTCCCTCGGCGCCATCTCGCGCGAGTGCCACGAAGCGATCGCGATCGCGATGAACCGCATCGGCGGCAAGTCCAACTCCGGCGAGGGCGGCGAGGACACGCAGCGCTTCGTCCCCATCGACGACGCGGACGACAACGGGAAGTCGGCGACGTTTCCGCACCTCAACGGCCTCAAAAACGGCGACGTCGCGTCTTCCGCGATCAAACAAGTCGCGTCCGGCCGGTTCGGCGTCACGACATCGTTCCTCATGGCCGCGGACCAGGTCGAGATCAAGGTTGCCCAGGGCGCGAAGCCCGGCGAGGGCGGGCAGCTCCCGGGGAAGAAGGTGTCCCCGTACATCGCGTCCCTGCGACGATCCAAGGCGGGTGTGCCGCTCATCTCGCCGCCGCCGCACCACGACATCTACTCCATCGAGGATCTCGCGCAGCTGATTTACGACCTGCACATGGTGAACCCGAAGGCGAAGGTCTCCGTCAAGCTCGTCGGTCAGGCTGGCATCGGGACGGTCGCCTCCGGCGTCGCGAAGGCGAACGCGGACATCATCCAAATCTCCGGCGGCGACGGCGGCACCGGCGCGTCGCCGCTGTCGTCCATCAAACACGCCGGCGGGCCGATGGAGATGGGCCTCGTCGAAGCGCACCGCACGCTCGTGGACAACGACCTCCGCGATAGGGTCGTCCTCCGCGCGGACGGCGGCTGCAGAAGCGGTCTGGACGTCATCCAGTGCGCGCTCATGGGCGCGGACGAGTACGGGTTTGGCACCGTCGCGATGATCGCGACGGGGTGCGTCATGGCGCGCATTTGCCACACGAACAACTGCCCGGTCGGCGTCGCGTCGCAGCGCGAGGAACTGAGAGCGCGGTTCCCGGGCGCGCCCGGAGATCTCGTGAACTTCTTCCAGTTTTGCGCGCAGGAAGTGCGCGTCGAGCTCGCGAGGATGGGGTACAAGTCCCTCGACGAGATCATCGGGCGGAACGACCTCTTCGCGCAAGTCCGCGAGCAGGAGGGCCTCTCCGCGCCCGGTCAGCCGGCGAAGACGAGCAACCTGGACCTCTCGTTCCTCACGACGTCTTCCGGCCAAGGAAACAAGTCCTCGGACCGCCGCAAGATGGAGACGCACGGCGACGGGCGCATGCTCGACGACGAGATTCTCGAAGACGCGGACGTGAAGAAGTGCATCGAGAGCGAGGGCACGCACGTGATCAAGAAGGAAATCGTAAACATCGACCGGTGCGCGGGTGCGCGCGTCGCGGGCGCCGTCGCCGCCAAGTACGGCGACGAGGGCTTCGGCGGGTCGCTCACGCTCGACTTTGAAGGCTCCGCGGGGCAGTCCTTCGCCGCGTTCACCGTCGGCGGGATGCACGTGAGGCTCGTCGGCGAGGCGAACGATTACGTGTGCAAGTCCATGTCCGGCGGGGAGGTGTCCATCATGCCGCCGCCGGCGTCGACGTTTAACCCGGAGGATTGCATCATCGCGGGGAACACGTGTCTGTACGGCGCGACCGGCGGTAAGGTGTACATGAACGGCCGCGCGGGCGAGCGTTTCGCGGTGAGAAACTCCCTCGCGGAGGCAGTCGTGGAGGGCACCGGGGATCACTGCTGCGAGTACATGACGGGCGGGTGCGTCGTCTCGCTCGGAAGGGTTGGCCGAAACGTCGGCGCCGGGATGACCGGCGGGTTGGGGTACTTCCTGGACGAGGACGACACGTTCGCGTCCAAGGTAAACGGCGAGATTGTCACGATGCAGCGCGTGTGCACGGCCGCCGGGGAGGCGCAGCTGAAGACGTTGATCGAGGCGCACGTCGAGAAGACGGGGTCGCCGAAGGGGAAGGCGGTGCTCGCGGATTGGGACGCGTCGCTGAAGAAGTTTTGGCAGCTCGTCCCGCCGAGCGAGATGAACACCCCGGAGGCGGCGGACGTCGTCGAGGAGGCGGTCTCCGCGTCCGCGTGATCGTGAGGAGGAGGCTGGCACCGACGGGGGCTATATTTTTGTCGTCGTCCGTCGACCCCGCGCGAAAACACGCGCCGGGGACGAGAGAGGCGAGCGACTTTGACATATGCTGTGCGTAGCGAGCGAGGAGAAATCTCTGACGTTTTATACAAACACAAACCATACATCGATCGATCGACGATTCTCTCGATCAGTAAAAGTCCGGCTGCCCCGTGGACGTGAGCAACCGCTGCCACATCCGCCCGTCCGGGTCCACGAGCCGTTCCTTCTCGATGAGACGTTCGATCGGCAAAAAAACCGCGTGCGTGTTCACCATCCCGATGGATATCCCGGTGTACCCCGCCATCGCGCCGTGCACCGCGTTTTGCCCTAAAATCGCGCAGTATATCGAGTCGTGCGCGTTCGCCGCGCACCCGCGCACCATGTACGTCGGATCGATGTACTTCACGTCCGCGCTCATCTCCTGTTTGAGGCGCTTGCAAAACCACGGTCCGATGTCGCCTAGTTTCGGGTTCCCGCCCGCGTCGACGCCGCCGGCGCCCTGGACGTACTCCTGCCCCGCGCCCTCCGCGAGGACGATGATCGCGTGGCCTTGGTTGTCTAACAGTCGCTTCACGTGCGCGACGACCCCGGTCGGGCCCTCCATCGCGAACGGCAGCTCCGGGATGAGGCACACGTCGACGTTGCCGTTTGCCAGGCTGGCGTGCAACGCGATGAAGCCAGACTGCCTTCCCATGAGCTTCACGACGCCGACGCCGTTCAGCGCGCTCTTCGCCTCCACCGCGGCAGCCTGGATCGCCTTCTGCGCCTCCTCGACCGCGGTGTCGAACCCGAACGTCTTGTCGATGTGCAGAATGTCGTTATCGATCGTCTTCGGGATGCCGACGACGCTCACCTTTAATCCCCTCTTCGCGCACTCCTTCGAGACGGCGTTCGCCCCCGCGTGCGTGCCGTTGCCTCCGATGACGAACACCATGTTGATCCCCTGCGATTCGATGCTGTCGACGATCTTCGGGACGTCGCCGCCGCCTCGCCCGCACCCGATGATGCTCCCGCCCTGTTGCTGCAACGCGCTCGTGCTCTTCCGCGACAGCGGCAAATTCTCGACGCCGTCTTTCCAGAAGCCGCCGAAGCCGAATCGAATCCCGCTGATCTTCTGCACGCCGTATCCCACCTCCAACGTCGTCACGACGCTTCGAATGACGTCGTTTATGCCCGGACACAACCCGCCGCAGTTCACGATCGCGGCGTGCACCGTGGGCGGGTCGAAGTAGATCTCCGCCCTGGGCCCCGCGCGGATGCAAAACTCGGGCTCGAACGCGCACACGTCGCAGACGGGCTCGCCGTCGTCGTCGCACGTCGCGTCGCACTCCGCGCTGAGCGAGTCCGGGGACCCGAACGCCATGGACTTCAGGAGGACGCGGTCGAGCTCGCTGACGAAGACGCGGTTCAGATTCACCGGCGTCCGCGGCGCGCCGCCGCCCAGGTCCACCGGGCACGACGAGCGCGTGCAGAAGGGCGACGGCTGCGGCTCGAGCGGCGTCTCGCCGCGGTAGACGTCCTTGAGGTGCACGCACGGTATGTCGTTCGGGCCGCCGATCCTCCACGTGTACTTCTCCTCCCACCACGGCTTCGGCTCGAAGGAGGAGTCCTCGGGGGACGACGCCGCGGAGGAGTCCGTCGCGACCGCGGCGACCGTCGTCGATCGCGGCCGCGATGATGGCGCGATCGGGAGAGAGGAGGGAATTGTTGCAGCGCGCACATTTTCGGCGGGCGGCCGCCCCCGGCGCGCGCGCGCGATCTCGGTCGCGCGCGAGGCGCGTCCATCCCGCCCGGATCTCGCGCGCGTCGTGAGCGATACCGCGCGCGGCGCGACCGCGTGCGTGGTCGCCATCGTGCCCCCCGGAGAGCGCGTACGCGCTTCCGTGTGTGTGCCGGCGCAACGTTTCGGCCGAGCCCTTTCTTTATTCGCTTTTTTTTTTGCGTTCCTCGCTAGTACTGTAATCGATGTCATATGAGCAAACAGTTACAGTAGGCGATGTGCTACAGTACGCGTCGCGAGACGAAAAGACAACTGAGAAAGCGCAAGCGTCCCGTCTGGAAAATATCCGCGTCATGAACACCACACCATGGCCGACTCCGACGCCGTCACGGCCCTCGTGGACGCGTACTTCTCCGCGTGGAACGCTCAGGACGCGGCGAAGCTCCGCGAGTGCCTCGACGAGAACGTCTCGCTCACGGACTGGGACGTCGCCGTGTCCGGGATCGACGCGGTCGTCGAGGCGAACCAGGGCATCTGGAAGGCGGTGCCGGCGATTCGCATCGTCGTCAAGAACGTCGTCGCGGGGCGGGACTCGCGGGCGTTCGGCGGGCCGGTGGCGACGTGCGAGATCTCCGTGGAGTTGAACGACGACGCGAAGACGGTCCTCACGGTCGTGGACGTCATCGACGTCTCGAACCAAGGCAAGATCAAGTCGGTCCGGGCGTACAAGCAGTGATCGATCGATCGAGTGAGGAATCGTAAAAGTCGAACAGACGAAACGACGTCGAACGCCCTTCGTCTCGTCGTCCGTCGTCGCGCGCGCGCATCGGATAGCCCCCCTGACTAATGAGATACACACGTTACACACTACTATCACACCGTGCTCAAGATAGCTTGAGTTTCACCCCCCTCGCGACGCGTCTCGCGAGCGTCTCAAGACGCGCGAAGCCCGGCACCAACCGCGCCGCCGTCCTCGGCTCCAATATCGCGACGAGCGCCGGAAACGCCAGCACGCTCCCGACCATGTTCTCCATCGTCGCCGCGAAGATGTCCCCCTCGAACGATGCCTCGCTGTGAAATCGCAGCGCGCATATCGCCGCGTGACAAACGAAGTGGTACCGAATCCCCAGCCCCGGCGCGCCGGCGAAGAAGAGACACGAAAACAACGCGGGGACGACGTTGACGCCGAGCGCGTCCGTGAGCGCTACCAACAGCTTCTGTCCGCTCAGCGCCTTGTTGCTCATCAGCGGCGCGAACGCGAAGTCTCTCACCTTGGCCTCGTAGAAGCTCGTCGCGAGGACGTGCCGGAGGCGGCAAAACGCGAAGCGCAGGAGGGTGATCGAGTGCATGTACGCGAGCACGAAGCGCGATGAGAGCGCTCTCGAGAGATACCGCGGCTCCGACGCAGAGAGGATGATGCATCCGAGACACGCGCACGCGCTCGCGATGTAGACCGCGAAGCACGTCATCCAGAACCGCGCGTTCGAGATGACCACGCGCAGCGTCGCCGCGACGGTCGGAACCCCGCCTTTCTGGACGACGAGGTGCGCGAACGAGCACAGACGCGCGCCGTCGTCGCGACACTCGTCGAGGAGCCGCCCGCTCGGTCCCGCCTCCGACGCGAGTTTCAGATCCGCGAGCTGCCGCGTGAGCAGCTCGCGGCGCGAGAATGTGTACACCGCGAGCGCGATCGCGCCCAGGAACGACGACATCACCGCGCGTCTGAACTCGTTCTCTCTCTCCCTCGTCGCGCGCAGCCCGTACGCGCGTCTGTGCCCGCGCTGCCACGCTCTGAGGTTGTTGCTCAGCCGCGAGCGCGTTACGTCTCGGAACCCCGCGGACGCGAACGTCATGAACGCCTCGAACAACGGCCGGACGACCTCGGTGCCGAAGTACGCCTGGCAGTTGTAGTAATCGGCGAGGATGACGTCGCGCGACGGGAACGTTCGTTGGACGCGTTCTCTGACTTCGCGTTCGCCCTGCGTCGCCTGCTCTTCGACGATGCGTAAGCCCCACGCGTCCGCTTTCGATATGTCCGCGGCGACCGCGTTCAAGTCGGCGCACTTAATCGTGATCTTCAGCAGCGACTCGCGCTGGTCCTCGTTCAAGACCCACCCGCGGCGGCGGCTCGATCTCGATCTCGATCGATCGGCGCGGTTCGCGAGCGCGGGACTGATTTCGCCGCGGCTCTCCGTCGCGTCGTCGTCGTCGTCGTCGTCGCCGTCCTCCGCCTCCGCCTCCTCCTCGTTCCCGCTCTCGCGGCGCTCGCGTCCGATCTCGTCGACCCAGTGCGCGAACCCGCCCAGGATCCCCTTGTGCGCGCTGATGTCCGTCGCGAGGATGATCTCGCGCATCAAGCTCTCGAACCGCGCGCGGTCGCCGTTCGCCTCGGAAATAAATCGCGACACCCCGTACTCGGGATCGCGCACGTGCTCGGTCATGATGTGCGCGTGATAGCGCTCCAGCGTGCTCGTCGGGTACACCGCCAGGAGCGGGTGATCGCTGTTCTTGAGGAAGTCGTTGTTCACCCCGAAGTGCCCGGCGTCGTGCCCGACCGCGGCGACGTACAGCGCGAGCCGCTCGACGTCCGTGAACGGCCCGTGCCCCTCGGCGATCACCTCTCGCATCAGCGCGTGCGCGGCGAGGAGCACGTCCTTCGCGTGGTTCGCGCAGTGGTACGGCACCTTGCCGTACGAGTCGTAGACGCGATCGAAGAACATCGTCGCGGTGTAGTCGTCCACGCCGAAGCTCTGGAGCAGCTCGGCGTCTCTGAACGCGCCGACGCACGCGCGTCGGAACTCGCGACGGTCGCCGTAGTAGCACGGATCGCTCCGCGCGAAGTGGACACCGTCGTAATCCACGCGCGCGGCCGCGGACGGCGACGCCGCGCCGCGGGCGGCGCGGTCGTCGTTGCTCTCGAACTGCCACGTGATCCCGCTCGGCGACCGCGTGCTCGACATCGCTCTCGGCGGCGCGGCGCCGGCGCCGGAGGTGTGCGCGCGCGGGAGGTGCGGCGAGTGTTCTCGCGTCGTTTCGTGTAGATCTATCTGATTACATCTCGCGTCGTTTCACGAGTATTCCTCTTTTGTACGAGTACGTACTCTCATCATAACAATTGCCCATACGCGGAACGAAAACAATATCACCCCAAATCTGTGCGAGAAAATCTTTTCGCGTCGGGTCGTGCGCGCCGCCATTTTTCCGCGTATTCTCCCGAGTCGAGACCGCATTAGACCTAAGTTCTTGAGTTAATTAGTTTTGATCCCTGAAGGAAACCTGAAGAAAACGACCGAAAAAAGAAAACCAAAGATTTCATCGCGGTCACAGAAAACATCAGAGTACTGTATGTGTCATAACGGTGCGGGCGCGAAGATACCTCTCGCGACCCGCTGACCTCTCGCGCCAGTCGCGCCAATCAACAGTTCCGAACTTCACGACGCCCCCAACGGGTCCCTCCGGCAGACATCGCCGCGCGCTCGTCGTCCTCGCACCGCGGACGACTCACGCGCGCGTCGAATTCGCGGCGCACGCGCACATCGACGCGACACGCGCGTCGGCGGGTCGCGCGTCGCGCGACGCGAGCTCGCGACGCGCGCGTCGCGGTCGAGACGCGCGGTGGGTGACGTGGTGAGGAATTAATTAATCGAGCGAAGGCTCGAAGGACATCATGGGCTTCACGACCCCCCCGCTGCCGTCGTCCAAGCTCCCCGGGATCCCGCGCAACGCGTTCACGGACGGCCTCGTTGAGCAGTACAGAGCGAGCGAGGACGTGCTCGAGTACCTCGGCGAGGTCATCGTCGGCGAGCTCAAGGGCGCGGCGTACGACGCGGAGCGAGAGCGCGTGCGCGCGCTCAGGGAGAGGCGCGAGGCGGACGCGATCGCGAACGCCGCCGCGAGCGCCTCCTTCGACGCGAAGCTGCCCGAGGACGCGGAGCACGATCTCGAGGAGCTCGCGAACGCCGCGATCCCCGGGTTCTGGACGACCCCGGAGACGAAGGGCGTCGTGGAGGAGCGGCAGCGGAGCCCGAGCCCGGAGCGCCGACGGAGTCGATCGCCGTCGAGGTCGCCGTCGAGAAGCCCGAGGGGGGGATCCCCGAATCGTAGTCGCTCTCTCTCCTCCCCGAGTCGCCGCGATCGCGACGCGAACGGACTGGGCGACCTCGTGTCGCGCGTCCGCGGGCTCATGTCGCGCGGGCCCGCGTACGACGAAGAGGACGAGAGCGCCGTCCGCACGCGCGCGGCCGCGGATCAAGAAGCGCGCGACCTCGCGACGCGGCGATGGCGAGCGAAGCGAGACGAGAAAGATCGCGCGCGCGCGGTGAAAAAGCGAGCGGAAGCGGAGAAGCTCGCGATCGAGCGCGCGGCGTTCAAGAGGGCGCAAGATCGCAGGTTCGAGGAGGTGAAGCGCGCGAAGGCGGAGCGCGAGCGCGTCGAGGCGACGCGCGCGGAGGAGGCGCGAAAGGCGCTCGCGGCGACCGCCGCGGAGGCGGAGCGCGCGAGGGCGGCGAGGGCGGAGGCGGAGAGAGAGAAGCGACGCGCCGCGCGGCTCGTCGAAGAGGCAGAGAGGAAGATCGAGGAGAAGAAGCGCATCGACCTCGCGCTCGCGCTCGCGAAGCGGGCGAGGAAGGAGGCGGAGGAGATCAAGAGGCGCGCGCGGGAGGAGGAGCGGATCAGGATGCGGGAGGCGGCGGCGGCGGAGAAGAAAGCCGCGGCGAAGAAAGCCGCGGACGCCAAGGCGAAAGCGGCCGCGGAGAAGAAAGCCGCGGAGGAGAAGAAGGCTGCGGAGAAGAAAGCCGCGGAGGAGAAGAAGGCTGCGGAGGAGAAGCTCGCGCGAGAGAAGGCTGCCGCGAAAGCGAAGGCTGACGCGGAGACGGAGCGAAAAAAGAAGGAAGCCGCCGCGAAAGAACGAGCCGAGCGCGAAGCCAAAGAGCGCGCCGCCGCGGAGAAGAAGCGCGCGGAGGAGCGGAAGAAGAAGGAAGAGGACGCCGCGAAAGCGAAAGCGGCCGCGGAGAAGGAGAAGGAGCGCGTCGCGAAGGAGAAGGCGAAGGCGGCGGAAGCGAAGGCAAAGGAAGCCGCGGCCAAGGCGAAGCAAAAAGCCGCGGACGAGAAGAAAGCCGCCGACGACAAGAAAGCCGCGGACGAGAAGAAAGCCGCCGACGACAAGAAAGCCGCGGACGAGAAGGCCAAGGCGGACGAAGCCGCGAAGAAGGCGAAGGCGAAAGAAGACGCCGCGAAGAAGAAGGCCGCGTCCAAGGCGAAGGACGACGCCGCGAAGCCGAAGCCAAAGCCGAAGCCGAAGGAGGACGCGCGCGCGGGGCGAAAGAAAGAAACCGCGAACGCGATGCAAAAGAAGGAGACGAACGCTCTGAAGCGCGCCATCGAAGACCGTTTACGAGGCTCCCCGCGGTCTCCCGACAACGCGACGGCGACGACGACGACGACGACGTCTCCGAACGCCGGGCTCCTTCTCACCGCGGGCGCGGTCGTCGCCGCGGGGGCGTACCGCTACGCGAGGCACCGCCGGAATCAAAACGGCGACGGCGACGGCGACGGCGACTCCCCAAAGTCGTCGCGCTCGCTCGACGACGTCGATCTCGCGTCGCCGCCGAACACCGCGCGCACGCCGGAGCGCGTCTCCCCGGTCCCTTCCCTGGGGCTCTCGCGGCTGTTCTCGTCCTCGAAGAAGAAGAAGGAGGAACGACGCGAGCGCGAGGCGTCGGAGGCGCAGAAGACGCCGCCGCCCAAACGCCGCGGAAGCGACACCACGCTCGGATCGCCGACGAAATTTCAGTCGTCGCCGTTCCGAGACCCGGCGTTACAGCGCGAGCTCGAGGAGACGCAGCGGCAGCTCGAGTCCGCGCGGCGGTGGCGCGGCGAGCTCGAGGCGACGCTGATCGCGAAGGAGAAGGCGCACAAGAAGGAGCTCGAAGCCGCGGCGGCGGAGAGCGCCGCGGTCGCCGCGGATCTCGCCGCCGCCAAAGCCGCGCGCGTAGAGGAGCTCCTCAAGGCGCTGTCCACCTCGGACGCCGCCGCCGCCGTGGAGGAGGCGGAGACGAACGTCTCGCGGCTCGACAGCGAGCTCTCGAGCGAGGAGACGAAAGAGAGCGAACTGCGCGCGAAGCTTCTGTCGATGACGAGCGGCGGCGACGCCTCGTTCGCCACCGCCGTCGGAGACCACTCCTTCGCGCTGGACCGCAGCGCGGACGGCGGCGCCATCCTGCGCGGCATCACCGGCGTCGGCGGCGGCGACGCGAACGCCGCGGCGACGAGCGACGGCAGCGACGACGGGATGGTCACCCCGCGCGGCGGCGACGCGTCGACCATCTCCGACGTCGGCACGCCGTTGTCCCCCGCGGACGCCAGAGCCGCGGAGCGGCTCCTCGCGGAGCTCGACGCGCAGGTGGAGCGCGTGCGCGACGTCAAGGCGAAGAAGGACGCCGCGGCGAAGGCGGCGGCGCAGGCGAAGGCCGCGGCCGCGACCGCGGAGGACGCGGCGAGCGCGGCGCGAGCGGAGAGGGAGAACACCGCGCTCGCGCTCCGCGAGTCGTCGCGCGTCGCCGTCGCCGCGGGCGCGGACGCGGGTGACATCGCGGACGCGTTGCTGTCGCACGGCATCGAGCCGGACGCGTCGATCCTCCTCGCGGGGGGGACCCCCGGGGCCCGCCGTGCGAAAGAGATGGACGACGACGCGGGGATCGAGAGCGGGGAGATTCAGGCTTCTATCGCGGACGCGGCGGCCCAGGCGGCGAACGCGCCGAAGACGCCGGAGATGGCGGCGGCGGCGACGGAGGCGCCGAAGGAGGAGCCGAAGGGCGGGAAGAAGGGGAAGAAGGGGAGGAAATGATCGCGTCGCGAACGCGAGCGCGGCGCGAACGGTTGGTTTTGACGCGCGCAGTCAGTCAATATATTCCAAGCGATGCGATCGATCGCCGCCCGCGTCGTCGCCGCGATCGTCCGCTCGACTCGCGTCGCGTCGACTCCCTCCACACGTCGAGTCGCGTCGCGTCGACTCCGCGCACGTCACGCCGCGCCTCCGCCCCGCTTCACGCCCGCGGTGTCCGTCGTCCGCATCGACTTCGTCGTCCCGTTCTCCGCGAGGTCCGCTATCCTATTCAAAAATATCAACACGTCGTCCGGGTCTCGCACGCTAAACGACGCGTCCGACGGCTTCGGCACGGTGCTCACGATGACGCCGCACCCGCGGCCGTTGGGCATCCCCTTCAGCTCGTTGAACGCGTCCTCGTCCGTGTGGTCGTCGCCGAAATACAACGACAAGACCTCGTCCTCGTGGAACCTCTCGTCGAGCCCGAGCTCGCCGAGCAGGAACGACAGCGCCTTGCCCTTGTCCCACGCCACTCGAGGCTTCACCTCGAACACCTTGCGTCCGGTCGCCTTCTTCAGCCGCGTCGGGTCGGACGCCACGCACGCGTCGACGACGGCTTCGACCTCGCCCCAGTGCTTCGGATCGCAGTTCCGGTAGTGCACCGAGATGCAAAACTTGTTGTGGTCCACCGTCGCCCCGGGGATGTCCTCGATCGCCTTCACGCATCGATCGTTGACCTCGTCCATGAGCTCCGCGGCCCACGGCGCGGGCTGATGCATCGCCTCGTGCGTCGGCGCCGCGTCGTCGTCCTCGTCCTCCCCAACCCCCGACGCGGAGACGTGGACGTCCGTCGACGCCGCGTCTCCGTCTTCGGCCCCCCGCGCCCGCCGCCGCCGCAACGCTGGGGTGGAGTTGAAAGGCGTCAGTCGGAGTTGAAAGGCGCCGAGGGCGGGGATTGAAACCGAGGGGTGGGCGGAGAGAAGCGCCGGGAAAAGTCCTTAAGGATCGGCGTTCACCACGCCAACGCGGTCGTATGGGGACCAGTGTACAGAACACACCTATACCGCGGGGGCCGACGATGTCCAACCCGTGCGACCCGGCGTAGTACAGCTCCGGGATCTGAACGAAGTCGTACACCTTCTCGCGGCTCCGCCCGCTGATCACCGCGGTCGGGTACAGCGCCGCGACGCGCCTCACCGCCGCGCGCATCTCGTCGGACATGAACGCGCGCTCGGGTTGCTTGACGATCGGGGATATCGTGCCGTCGTAGTCTAAGAACACCGTGAGGAGCTTACCGCTCGCGGCGGCGACGAAACGCTCGAAGCACTCGATCGCGCACGGGTGGTGTTTCTGTGCGAGGGTAGGGGGGGGGGGGTGGGCGGGGACGTTGGAGGGGACGAAAGAGGTCAGCGCTCCGTCCGCGCGCTTCAGAGCGCGATACGATTCGCGTCGGGTTGTCTTCTTTACGCGGATCGCCGCGCGAGAGGATCTCTCTGTGCGTCTGGAGTCGTGCGCGCGAGGGACGCGCGGCGATCGCGCGCGACGCGGCGCGGACGAGAGGGACGCGCGCGACGCGCGCTCGACGCGCCTTCCAGTCCTCGTAATCCTCCCAGTACTTCTCGCTCCGGCGCTGGCGCGTCACGATCCCCGCGACGTCCGCGCCCGAGGTGGCGTCGTTCGGCATCGGCGCCATGGTTTCCGCGCGCGACCCGCGGGATCACCGAGCTCGGCGGACGCGACGCGGCGAGACTGACTGCGCGGCGGCGCGTCCGCTCCGCGCGACTGACTGCGCGACTGACCGCGCGCGCGTCTCGTCGCCGCGACCTCGCGCTCGAGACGCGCGCCGGCGTCGGTTCGGCGCGGGCGGTGGGGTCGTTCGACTCTTTCTTCGCGCGCGCCGGCAACGACCCGCGCGAGCGAGAAGACGGACGATTCGCGGACGTCGCCGCCGCGGTCGACGCGCGGCGCGCCTCCGCGTTCGACGCGACGGCGACGCCCCTGCGGCGCGTTAACGCGCGGCTTCGTGCGCGCGACGCCGCGAGCGCTGCGTTCGCGTTGGCGCGCGCGTGCGACGTGCGCGCGTGCGGCGGAGGATGGTGACAAGTCAGCGGGAGCCGCTTATGCGCGAATCTTCATCTCCCCGAGATCTCGTCGGGGCGAAAACAGGAGAAAACGTGGCCGCGCGGCCGCTGTATTTTTGAGATCCTTTTTGCATATGGGCAAACAGTCATAAGACGCGAAAACGTACGTACTCGCCGCGTAATCGTCCTATCGTATCGCGCCTTCGGCGGCCTCGGCCAATCAGCGCCGCCGGCTTCCTACCTTTTCCGCAGCGAAGAGACGAGGAAAGTGCGCGCGCGACGGGAGTGCACTGCATCCGCGCGCGCACCGGGCACGCGCGCGCGAACGAGGAGTCGTACGCTCAGGCTTCGCGAGCGCTCGATCGCAATCGCGACGCGAGGGAACGGACGAGCGCGATGCAAGTGCAAGCTCCTCAGGGCGGGGGTGAGTCGCGCGCGCGCCGCGCGAATCTCGCTCGATTTCAATCGCGCGTACATAAACCCCCTACGCGACGTCTCGGTCGAAACCCTCCGCGCGGGCGCGACGCGCGAACGCCGTCGCGACGAGGCGTTCGCCCCCGACGCGCGCGCGCTCGATCGTCGCGACGGCATTCGCCGTCCTCGTCGCGGCGTTCGAGCGAGGCGCCCGACGGCGCGCGCGATTGATTTCGCTGGGTTAGGGATAGATCTTCATTCAAGCCTCCCAGACGCGACGATAAATTGAAGCTGACGACGACCCCGCTTCCCTCCCCTTCCCCCCGCACCTCAGTCGTCGAGTACGCCACGAACGATGGCAGCGGCGCGGCCGCGCAGGGCCAGGACTACATGAGGTCCGCGTACGCGTACGACCCGTACATGGCGTACGGCGGCGTCGTGGCGTACGGGCAGCAGACGGTTGTGGCGCCGCACGTCATGGGCGGGTTGCAGGCGCGTTCTATCTCACACTGGTCCCCATACGACCGCGTCGGCGTGGTGAACGCCGATCCTTAAGGACTTTGCCCGGCGTTTCTCTCCGCCCACGCCTCGCTTTCAATCCCCGCCCTCGGCGCCTTTCAACTCCACCTGACGCCTTTCAACTCCACCCACAGAGCGCGCGCATGATGCTCCCGAGCGAGATGGAGGAAGAGCCGGTGTACGTGAACGCGAAGCAGTACCACGGGATCTTGCGCAGACGCGCGGCGAGGGCGAAGGCGGAGAGCGAGAACCGACTGATCAAGTCGCGGAAGCCGTACTTGCACGAGAGCAGGCACAACCACGCGCGGCGGCGCGAACGCGGCGCGGGGGGGCGGTTTCTCACGAAGAAGGAGCTCGAGGAGAGGGATCGATTGGCGAAGGCCAAGGAGGGCGGGGGGGACGGGGGGGCCGCCGCGGACGC
>Ga0181560_10002476_pt1 | contig 17169 bp, 16 predicted proteins | sample 011ome_20_FD_133751 | JGI IMG/M metagenome (GOLD analysis project Ga0181560, IMG submission 133751) | Coastal salt marsh microbial communities from the Groves Creek Marsh, Skidaway Island, Georgia - 011509CT metaG (megahit assembly) | ecosystem: Environmental > Aquatic > Marine > Intertidal...
CGTCGGATGGGCTTCCAGGAAGAGTTGGAAGAGACAATGTTGGCTGAAGTGACAGCGGGGATGCTCCAAGGAACTCTGATTGTCGATGAGTCTTTACCCCTCGTAGTCACGGGCCGCGCACCCTGGCGGACCGACATTGAAGCGGGGGGAGTGACAGTGACCCTCCGCGCAATCCCGCTGCGGATGGAGGGAAAGCGCTTTGGCGCAATCGTCCTCAGCCGCGACGTGACACAGGTGCGACTCCGTGAACGAGAGATGATCACCAAAGACGCGACGATTCGTGAAATTCACCACCGCGTCAAGAACAATCTCCAGACGGTGGCGTCGTTGTTGCGGATTCAAGCACGACGGTCACATAACGAGGGCGCAAAGGATGCTTTGGGTCAAGCAATGCGCCGAGTGGCTGCCATTGCTGTTGTTCACGACACCTTGTCGGAGGGCCTGAGCCAGAACGTTGATTTTGACGTTGTGTTTGATCGCGTATTGATGCTGGTTGCAGAGGTCGCTTCGGGGTCACAGCAGGTGGTAAAGCCACGGCTAGAGGGCTCTTTTGGTATTTTGCCAAGCGAATACGCGACCCCTCTGGCCCTAGTCCTCACTGAGCTTGTGACGAATGCCGTGGAACACGGCTTGAAGGAGAAAGACAACGGTGATGTCGTTATCTCCTCACGGCGAACGGAAGAGACATTGAGTGTCACCGTACGAGACAACGGTGGTGGTCTCCCTGAGGGAAAAGTGGGAGACGGGTTGGGAACTCAGATTGTCAGGACACTCGTCCAAGGAGAGCTGGGCGGTTCCATTGACTGGCACACACTTGATTGTGAGGGAACTGAGGTCATCATCTCCATTCCGATGCAATTTCTTCGCGTCAAAGAAGTGGGTTCTGTGGTTCCATCCGTATGACTTCAACCCCCCAGCCACAGGTCTTTAAAGATGAACACGGTTGTCTTCCATTTCTTCACGGGACTTCACCAATTTAGGGCGAAGAATCTTTCGTAAGACAGGCATCCCTAACTCCTATTGACTCAACGCCTACTTTTTCGCCGGATTACGTCTGTGTGTTTCACTGAGGTGGCACTGGCTTACGACCCCAAGTTGCGAGCAGCCTACGCTTCGGCTGCGAATGGCCGATCAGAATCGCTAGAGGGCCATCGATAGGGTTCGAGTCTGCTACTCAGATGCGATTCTGACGAGCCAGCCCATATTTGCCCCAAGCCGAGGTCTGTAATGGCGACGTTCAGCATAGTCAGGAAGTCAAGGGTGTCAGTCGGTCGATTGATTGCCTGCGTTGTGCCATGGGGTTGGTTATCCGGCGTCGGAAAAAGGCGAACATATTCTCCATATTTTTCAACATAAGACGGCGCAAACCAGAAATGTGGCTTTGCATCGAGATCCACACCGACCAGCACAATGTCGCGAAAACCTTGGGCCAGACCAAGAAAAACGAGACGAGCCACACTTGAACCATTATCGGGCAACACTGTGGGCAGCAACTTCCTGTCGATAAGGCGAGACAAAACGTCGCGAATGTCTGCTTCGAGCGAACGGGCCGTTCGGGATATGAAGTTTGCGCGACCATGGACCCATGCCTGCGCAGAGATCGTTTTGGGAATCGGGACGAGAAGGGTTGCATCCCCTTGAAAAGGCCGCAGATATAGGACCTTTGGGTCCTTCTCTATGACTGCAGGCCGCGAAAATAGCTTCCCTAATTGAGTGAGGGATTCCCTGAGGTGTGGCTTTTCAGAGTCCTCAACCTTTCCTGCATCGAAACTAAACAGTGATGGAACAAAATCATGAAAGAACCAGAAATTGATACCCACCGATTCGTGACGTTCCATGTGGCTAATCTTTTCGTCGCTCAGAGAATTGATTGACCATCCGCTTCCCAGAATAAACAGTGTCTTGCTTCGGGTGCTGTCGAGAATCGGTGAGGTGAATATGTTCGCTACGGCCATGTTCGCTTGACGTGCAAAAACTATTGCAGCGCGAGAGTCACGCCTGGCATCTCGTTTCCACATTTCATACCTGAGAGACGAAAATTGAGGACGGTTGAAGACCCATCGGAAGGTGTCATCGAACATTGTGTTCATGCGCCTTAGACCTTAGATCCGCTTAACCTCTGTGAAGAAAAGGGTTGCGCTCATGTGACAACGAACTTTGGAGTGACGACCCGATTTGCCACGGCAAAAAGTTCTTTGTTAGTCCATTTTTCAAGGATCTTATGGAAGTCTTCTGGTGAGAGCTCGAAGTAGTCAAGGTATAGCTCTTCATATTCGTGCGGATACTGTCCGTCATAAATTCGGACCAACTCCACTGCTTGTTCTCTATTCATCGCGCCCCGTCGAATTTCAATCGAAGCATCCTGGTTAGCCCGCCCAAAGCCGAATTTTAGATACATGAGGTAAGTGTGGAGCGCGTACAAGAACTGGTCGTTTTGAGCGAAATTGGTGAATGTTCCGGCGTTGGTTTCTTCAGCTTCCGTCAGCCCACAAAACTCTTTCGCAACCAAATAGTTTCGATATGGATCCCAGTTTTCGAAATAAGACCAGTTGTATCTCTTCAAAGATCCTTTAGCCGTGATTTCATCCGGCGGAAACGAGAAGAATTGCATTTGCTGAGGCGTCAGATCGGAGCCTGAAATCACATCGTCGTAGCCGGCTTCCAGGTAGACCCTTTTCATATATTCGATTCGAATCTCAGGGTCCTTATCAGTTTCAGTCGACCCTCCGTATTCCACCTCACCATCTTCGCCATAGAAAAGGAGATCTATGCCGAACCGCGCGGCGATTTCTACTGGCGCAGCAGTTATGGACACAAGCCAACCGTAATAAGGAAAGCCCATCTCGATGAAGCCACGCTTATTGAGCGCGCGCATGGCATTCGAATCTGGACTTATCGAGATGTTGGGGAAGCCACTGGAGATGAAAGCCTGCAAGTTTTCTTCGCCTAGGACGGTTGGCAAGGGGGGTTTGATGGTCACTGAGATCGGATTCATCCCCCACTTGCTCTTTAGGGTGTGTGCAACGTATGAGCCGTCTTTGCCTCCGCTCACTGGGACGACACAGTCGAAAGCGCCATCGGTACGCCTGTGTGCATCGAGAATTGCTTCAAGTTGGGAGCTTCTGGCCTCCCAGTCCAGCGTTCGTTTTTTTTCAGCCCACACGCAGGCGTTGCAAAAACCTCGCTCATCGAAACTGATTCTCGGCCTGGTCGACATCGCCAAGCACTGAGAGCACCATCGTAAACCAGCTACATTTCCATTCACTTCCCCAGAATACTGAAGTTTCTTACAGACCTAGCCAACCGTCAAATCCAGTGAGCTAAATCAACTCCTGCCACCCTCATTTCCTCCCGAGCTTTCTGTAACCCGTCTCCAACGAAGTTGAGCAGATTGGCGGTAGCTACCGCGTTTACCTTGGGTGTCACAATGGCCTCAGCGAGGTGTGTTGGTTTGCCAGCTCCGCCCGCCAGAATGATGGGAACTGAAGAAATAGAGGGAACGATATCGATGATGCCTGGATCCATGCCTTGGCCGGTGCCATCTTTGGCTACTGAGTTCACGTAGAGCTCCCCAAGGTACCCGTTGATAAGGAGCTCTTGAAGATTTACTGTGGATCCGGGTGTGGTTGCTTTGTTCGTCACAACGAGATGTGTTTCCTGGTCGGTGCTGACGTCGAGCGAACCTACTACTGCTTGTTGTCCGTATTTGGTTGCAAGGTCTGCGATGAGGGTTGGATTCTCGTGGATTGCTCGGTTTAGCAAGATTTTGTCCGCGCCTGAGGCGAATAGCTTCTCAGCGTCCGTTAGGGTGCGTATCCCTCCTCCCACAGTCACAGGAGCGAACACTCCCTCAAGCAACACGGATAGCGTTTCGCGGAAGTGCTCATCGAAGTCGCGATCCTGAGACACATTTATCAACACTAATTCGTCCACATAACGGGCGACTCGCGCGAAATTGTAATTTTTGTTTAGCCATCCGATGTTCCCAATTTTCTGAGTTCGAAAGTTCCTGCTGAGGACAAAGTGTCCGCTCTCATATAGCAGAGTGAAGATGAGGCGTTTCTTCATTTGACCTCGGCGGCAAGGAAGTTCGAGAGAAGGCGCAGTCCGTTTCCTTGACTTTTTTCCGGATGAAACTGAACACCGTACACATTTCCCGCTTCGAAGGCCGAAATGAAGGCTTCTCCATGCACAGTTGTGGCCGCCGTTACTCCCGGAGGGACGGCCCTCGCTCGGTGTGAGTGGACAAAGTAAAAGTCTGACTCTGGGGGAAGCCCAGCAAATAATTCTGAGTTAATCGGAGCTCGGACTCCGTTGAATCCGATGTGGGGAATCGGAAGGTTTCCGGATTCTTGAAACCTCTCCAAAACTCCCTCTACAAGGTTAAGTCCGCGCGCGCCACCACCCTCGTCGCTGGAGGACAAGAGCAACTGCATTCCGAGGCATATCCCAAGAATTTTGCTATTCCCCCCGGTTGCAGCTGCTCGAATTTCCTCTCCGTAACCTTTTCGGCTGAGCGCTTCCATCGCAACGGGAAAAGAGCCAACTCCCGGCAGTATCAGAACTCTTGCTCCTTCGATGTCTCCAGTCGACTGGGCAAAACGAGTCTCGTGTCCTAGGTGAGTCAACGCAGAGACCAAAGACCCCAGGTTGCTCAACCCGTGGTCGATAACCGTCACGATCACGTGCACATTCCCATGATGAATAGCATAAAGCGACGCATGACCAAATAGCTCAGCGAGGTTGCGCTCAAATCGGAGATACTTCCGGTTTTTCGTCCCTCGATACCTCATTAAAGTAGCCCAGCGGGTTGTCGCCATTGACCGAATTCGAGAATTTGAGTGCCTCTTACACGACACAATGTCCGAGTAGAGCAGGCAGAAATCCCACAGTGTCCTCCGGTGTCAATTCCCGAGAAGAGACTGTCTTGATAACTTTCAGTCTCCATGCAACTACTGTGATCGGCGGTCGACAGGGAAAATTACGACGAGCGAAGTCCAGGTAGTAGTAGCGATTCAGCTCTATATTTGGAGCCTAACGATACGAGAAAAGGTTTTGGGGTTTGATTCATTTCTTAGCTAGCGCAGATGGGCGCGCAGTCAATTCTGTCCTCTCCGCTCTGACGTCGGCGTGGCTCTACATCATTGATAGGTGGGAGTTTTGGAGGGGCTCTCAGAGAGAAAGAAATCGAGTTGCAGTTTTCGGTTCAACAGTTTCCATTGTGATTCCCACCTACAACAGGAAGGATTTCTTGTTCTCGCGCGCCCTCTCGAGTGTGTTGGCTCAAACCTACGAGAACATTGAAGTGCTGGTTGTATCTCACGGTAGCGTCGATGGAACCAATGAAGAAGTAGAGGCTCTGGCCAGACAGGACAGCCGAGTTCGACTTATTGAGATCGAGCGAAAGTCTCTGGGCTATCCGAATAAGGCGGAATACCACTGGCTGGCGGGCCCAGTCAGGCCCATTAACGCCGGCCTGAAGCATGCCTCTGGGAGTTGGATTGCTCGTATTGACGATGACGATGAGTGGTATCCGGACCATCTGGCGAAATTAGTGAAGCTAGCGGATGAGGACCGACTAGATTTCGTCTCGAGTTCGTATGAAATTATTGACGGAAAAAACGACAGGGTAGTAGAGCCGGTTGGGACCCCCGCGATTGGAGGGGTGCAAACCTGGGTCTACCGAGCAACATTGAAGGGAATCCGAGCAAACATTAACTGTTGGAGAAAGAGATGGGATCGGGTCAATGATATTGACCTTCAGAATCGGTTTGTCGGGCTCAAAATCAGCTTCGGATCCGTAACAGATGTCACGGTCAGGATCCGACCACGGGACGGAGAGTCACACATCGGATCAGTAGCCTACCTAGAAAAATCGTCCGAAATTGAAGCGAAGTATGGAATCACGGGTGTCTAGCATTGGAAATGAAAAATCAAAATCCTGTTCTGTGCGTAACGCTTATTTCTTAGCGAATCGTCAAAGTGTTCTCGACCCAGGTGAAGAATGGGGACATCCTCACCGTTAGAAGTACGGCTCATTTGTCCCCCGACGACGGGTAACGACCGCGGGCACACCGATGGACACCGAGTGGTCGTCTAAATCATCTCTCAGCAGGGAATGAGCCCCTACTACGCTGTCGTCACCGACAACAACTCTCGGGAAGATACCAGCGTTGAGGCCTACCATCACTCTTTTTCCGATTTGAACTTCACCGCCAGTATGCGCTCCTGGACCGAGCGAAGCAAAGTCAAAAAGTTTGGAGCTATGGTCCAAAGAAGAGCTGGTGTTCAAGATTGCGCCGACGCCGACGATGCAACCGGCGCCGACACTAGCCGCACTAAGGACCACCGCTCCTGCACCGATGGAAGCGGAGGGAGAAACCCAGGCAGACCGATGGATTATGGGGGGGAACCTATACCTCTTTCCACCTTCAATAAGACGCACGTACTCTTCCTGGCGCAAAAAATTGGCGCCAATCCCAAGTGCAAGGTCGGCAACTTGGTGGTCAAGTTCGCCTAATGTGGAGACCACGGGAATTCCGCAAAAGCTTCCCACTTTGAGGGGGTCGACGAACGCAACTGGTTCGAATCCAGCGCTCACGGCCGCATCCCAAACTGACAAAGCGTGACCGCCGGCTCCGATGATGGCTAAAGCAGGATTACCTGACATATCCTAAACCGCTTGTCGATCTGACAATCCCTACTTGCTCTCGTAGGTCATGATGCTCGACGAGCTCGAGCTGCCCGGCGCTTGAGTGCGCGACGTTCGTCTTCGCTGAGGCCACCCCAAACACCAGAATCTTGATTGGTATCCAACGCATACTGCAAGCAGTACTCGGTGACAGGACAATGTGAACACACTGCCTTTGCTCGGTCAATCTGCTCCACGGCTGGACCCGTGTTTCCGACGGGAAAAAACAATTCGGGGTCTACTGTCAGGCAAGCAGCTCTGTCGCGCCAGTCCATTGGTGCTCCTTAGATTTATTGATTTAGCGAATATCTGAGCCGAGGAATCGCTCACAAAAACGGCATTCGAGAGGCGATGCTTGGACTTCCAGAAAAGTGGCCCACCGCAATGTGGCTTCCACAGCAATACGTTGTAGGTTCCCACACTCCTGCTCACTTATCAAGAGTAATGTGGGGCTAAGTTTGGACCGTCTGGGCTACCTAATTGTGGGAGTTCAGACTTGGGACGGGGCTCACACGAGTGCGGACGGTCGATTTGGCCTGCGGGTGGACCGAGTTTCGCTAACTTCAGTGCCCAGCAATGGGATAGTCCCAATAGCCTGTCATTCGAGCTGTGGAGGTAATGTTGGAGTCCGAGGAGCTGCATGGCAATTTCATTCAAGAAATTCATTCGCGATTTAAGCCTTCCTTCGCGGAGGGGCGGTGCGGGTTTGGAGCAGAGGTCCTATAGCGATTTTGAAGAGGCCCTCCGGGTATCCTCATCGGCTGGTTATGCAAGAGATGACCTAGTTAGGGTCATTGTCGCTAAGACTCTGCGTCATAGGGACCAGTTGTCGCGCACAAGATTTCTCGATTTGGCAACGGCTCAGTCCTTGCTGGGGTTAGCAGCGCGCGACCGAGGACACACTTTTCGGGTACTTGACTTTGGAGGCGGGGCGGGAATTCACTACTTTCAATCACTGGCTTTGTTGGGCTCGGGCATTGACATTCAATGGAACGTTGTCGAAACCCCAGAGATGGTCGATGCAGCTTCTGTTCAACTAGGGAACGACCGCCTCAAGTTCTTTACAAGTGTAGAAGCCGCCGTGGGAGACCTGGAGGAAGTTGAACTGGTCATTAGCAACAGCTCTCTTCCCTATACCCCCGATCCTTTTGTGTATCTCGAAGAGTTGCTGGCAGTCCAAGCGGATCACGTTTACATCACGCGCACGCCGCTAGGCGACAACCTCGGTCCGGAAATCTATATTCAACATTCAAAACTGTCTCAAAACGGGCCAGGATCACTGCCTGAAGATTATGTCGATGGTGACGTGCAATATCCCATCACTATTGTCAACAGGCAAGCTTTTGAATTGAAAATGAAGAATCAATACTCGGTCAGGTTTTGGTCGGGCGAGGATTCCAGCCGGTTTCTTAGGGGAGTTGGTGTGATGCAGAACTATTCATATTTTCTAGATTCTATTAACTTGAATTCAGGAGTCCACTAGTGGTGATTTCAAGGTTAGAGGCCAGAATCAAAGGTCTGGCATACTCCGTCCTTGTCTTTGGGGCAGGTCTTCTTCGGAGATTTTTTGGGTTCAGAATAAAGTGGCTATCCAGGGTGCTCATACAACTCGATCCCTCAGCCCAAGGTTTTGGCCTGAATAGTCTTGACCTTAGACTAATCGACTCGATAAACACGGCTCCGAGCTATTACATTGAAATTGGCGCCAACGATGGGGTTTCGCAGTCAAACACATTGTTACTGGAGCTGCTACACGGGTGGCAGGGGCTACTGATAGAGCCCATTCCGTCAACGTTCAAGCGTCTGAAGAGAAATCGAAGTTCTCGCCGAAACTTCCTCCTCAAGGCCGCGTGTAAGTCGGAAGAGACGACTGGCGATGTAGTGGAACTCTTGTACTCAAATCTCATGACCGTTTCCCTTGGAATGGACAGCGATATTGCGGACCCAGCCGCACACGCATTGAACGGACAAAAATATCTAGGACCCAAGGGCGTAGTTTACGAAGAGTCAGCTCCGGCGATTACGTTGACCCAAGCTCTCAACCTTGCGGGTGCCCCTCGAGAAATTGGGCTACTTTCTCTTGATGTCGAGGGTGTCGAGCTAGAGGTCTTGCGGGGTCTTGATTTTGGGGCCTATAGCGTTGAGTGGATACTAGTTGAGGTGAGGGACTTTCCCAGAATAAGAGACTACCTAACCGCCCGCGGATTCACTCTTCAAGCGAAGCTTTCAGATCATGACTATCTTTTTAGAGGTGACTCGAGTCGACACACGGCCTAGCGGTGACCAGAGTGAGTGAACCGAGACTGGCACTACCGACCTTGATTAGTTGAAATCAAAAAGTCTAAAAAATCAAGGGAATCGAGCCATGCAACTAGCTCTTGACCTTCTTCGGCGCAGTACTTCGCCCATTCTTGCCTAAATCTTTCATCAACCAAGACTATGAAGAGGGCTCCGCTTTGAATGCTGCGGGTAAGGCCAGCTTGCAACCCATTCATCTTGAGTCGCCCGCCCAGAGAGGGAGTCGCGTAGTACCCCCAGTTTTTTCGGACTACATCCCACTCGCTGCCTTCTTCGGTCAAGAAAGTGACCTGCTCGTTAGGGTTCAGGGTGACATCGGCTACGTGCGAAAGGGTGACATCTCGAATCCCAACAGCGAACTCGCGAGCGGGGAGAAATTCCTTAATCTCCATGTAATTCCTCCGACAGAGCCAATTTAACTGCGTGAGAAACTGTTGCTCCACCGTCTGGCCCAAGATGGGGACCCACGGGCAGAGAAATCGTGCTTCCTGCAAGCCATTCAGCGACCGGAAAATCACCGCGCGAGAATGCGTACTTCTTGCGGTAGTAGCTGAACAGTGGCACCGCTGAGGGGTAGTGGATTGATGTACCAATGTCCATTGAGGTAAGCCTGTCCTGGAGCCTATCCCTGCTAATCGATCCATCACGGGGGAGCACCAAATTGAAGCAGTAGTGCGAGGAGTGCTTGCGAGGCTGTACGTCGGGAAAGATGGTGATCATGTCAAATTCCTTGACTGCGTCTCTAATCGTGTTGAAGTTTCTTTCTCGTTCCTCCAGCCAGCCGGGAACTTTTGGCAACTGACCAAGACCTACAGCGGCCTCCACTTCGCTCATCCGATAGTTGAAGCCAAGCGTGTCGACATCATAAAGACCTGGCCTCACGCGATTGTTGACCTCTTTGTTATACCCGAAGGCTCTCTTCTTTCGCACTAATGCAGCGAAGTCATCATCATTTGTGGTGAACATTCCCCCTTCAATTGAGGTCATGTGCTTCACCGGATAGAAAGAGAAAGCGCCGCCATCCCCGATTGCGCCCACTGATTGGTCATCATACGTTGCGCCAAGCGCGAGTGCACAGTCCTCGATGACTACAGCGTTTGCTCCCTTAGCTATTTTCTTGATTTCCTCCATATCGCATGGAAGGCCAAGGTAGTGCACGGGCAGTATCGCATCCAGTCCGACCAAGGCTGCTTCTCTCAGCAATTCGATATCCATGTTCCCGGTTTCAGGGTGGACGTCGATAAATATTGGAGTTGCGCCGAGGAGCTCGACAACATGCGCGGTGGCTACGTGAGTCATCGCTGGCACAGCCACTCTCATGCCGGGTCCCACGCCTTTTGCAAAGAGCCCAAGGTGAAGCCCGGCGGTGCAACTTGAAACTGCTACAGCATTCCTAACACCGAGAAATTCAGCGAAAGCACTCTCAAACTCCGGAGTGATAGCGCCATGCACCAACGTGCCTTTCGACAACACTTCGGCTACGGCCTTCATCTCGGCCGCGCCAATCATCGGCCTACCAAAGGGCACAGCGCTACTCATTGCCAACTGTTTTGTTTCGCTTGTGAGGCCTTGCTTTTATGAAGGCACACAGGGTGAACTTGCCACTGGGCTCTACAATTCTCTCCAGATTTACCAAGTCGAACCCAGATTTCTCCACGAGCAGAGAAAGAGAACTACTAGAAAAGACGTGATGGTGTTCAACAAAGAATTCCTCTCTACTCTCCCCGCTGTCAGCAGCGCTAACATCAGGCACTTCTACGTAAATGAAACCACTTTCTTCAAGAAAGCTGACAGCATGTGAAAGAAGCGAGGAAGGAGCCTCGACGTGTTCGAGGACTTTGTTGAAGGTAACGCAACGGAAGCGGCCCAATTTTGCAGCGTCAAGCTCCAAAAAGTCTTGTTGGAACGCCTGAATCCCAACTACAGATCTCAGCATGTCAACAGTGCGAGGGTCGGGTTCGATAGCAACAATTTCCCATCCCTCGCTTTTCATAGCGGCTGGAAACACGCCAATCCCTGCCCCAACGTCCAGCAGACGATCTTTATGTGGTTGCGAGGGGCCTTCCAGCCTTGCTGCGGAAGCAAAATCCCGAATCCTCTTCACGCGAGACGCGTTGTCCGATTTATCCGGGGGAAGAGAGAGAATTCTTTGCAGTCTTGTCACCATTCCCTCGGTGCTCCCGTATGTTGAATCGACATAGTCCGCTTCATATATCTGGGAAACTGGCAAGTCATGACGGGCAAAATAGTGCCCACAGGTAACACACTCATCGAAGGACCGGCGGTAGCTTTCTTTGGAGAATCCGAAGTCTGTCTCTCCCACAGGAGGAGCGGAATAGCTCAGCACATCTGTATTTCGTTGGCCTATGCATGGGCAATTTATAGAGGGTTGGAAAGTCATTGCCACTTCCAATCTGGAATCAGGAATTGGGGAATTCGCCACACACCATCAGCGTCTCTCTCCCAAACCTTGGGGTTTCTCATTGAATTCTCAATCTCTTTGAAGTGCTCTGAGGTTATGCCAAGAAAAGAGCAAAGCTGCTCGATATCTTGCTCAGGCCTATCGACTCCAGCCAGCTTTACAAGTCTAATCGCGTCGTTCCGAGCAAGACGCCCATTCCTAATCTCTAGTGAAAGATTGTCAAAAAGCCGGGTGAAACCAAATTTGAACCACTTAAACCAATGGTGGACAGCGATGAAGCGATCGTCGATGTCTGCATAATTGTAGTATCCGGTTCGTGGCGCATCGGAGACTTGAAACCCTTTTGCGATAGCTACGTCACGGGTCGTCTCAGGGTCCCAAGGAAAGTAATGCCCAAGGAACACCGACCGAATATCGGCATTCTTCAAAGCAATCGAGTCAGGTCCAAAATAGGGAATAAGTTCTTTTTCATCTAGGGTCTCTGAAATCCAGTCTTTGGCCGTTGTTCCCGCGTTGACGCCGTATCGTCGAAGCCATTTTTCACTTAAGTCTGCTCCGCTGTCTGTGCCGTCAATGCTCCCATATTCTGCGGCAGAGTTTTCCCCCCAAACGACGAGCGGGATTTCAAATCGGACAGCAAAACTGAGAGGGATATTGAAAAGGGCTAGATGCATCGGGATTGCTGGGGAGCCTGATTTTCTGAGCGTTTCTAGCATGAACTTTTTCTCCACCGCTGGGGAAATCGAGAAATCAACATGGTCGACCCCGAGTGAGATGAGATTGTCCAGATTCATCTGGCCAATCTCAGTCCGCCCTGGGGGTCGCCAGGTGACTGCCAAGACTCTAAGCCCCGCGTCTAGACAAGTAGCTACTTGCCATGTACTGTCTTTGCCCCCAGAAACGGGAATGATGCAGTCGTAAGATTTATGCTTTTTGGACGTTACGCTCTCGACCAAAGAATCAAAACTTGCCTTCCTCAGTTCCCAGTTAATGGACCCTTTGGCCACGTGGCCATGGCATGCATTGCAGACTCCATCATTTTCGATGACAAGGTTTGGTCGGGTGTCAGGAAGGATGCAGCTCTTACACCAGAGCATTATGAAAATTCCTCGAGGAAGATTTTTGAACTGATGTAGCTGAACAGGAATTTGTTTCTCGAGTTTGCAAGAGAAGGTTCGCTCAGCAGCGCCTGGATACTCTCTTTCTTTACGATTTCAAAAATCGGGCTGTCCTCTAATAGAAACTCGAGCACGTGCCGGCTTTCTCTGTCAACCAGGCTGTCTATTGGAGCGTTGAAACCAACTTTCCTGGGGTTGTCTAGAATCGGGTCAGGGACAAGGCCTCTCACTGCTTCTCGAAGCACTGCTTTTGCGCGACCGTTCTGAACAAGATGTTCAGTAGGAATGACAGAACAGTATTCGAAAAGGGTCGAATCTAAGTACGGGGATCGGTTTTCAATAGAGTAAAACATTGAGTTTAGGTCGTCTTCATGCAATACCACCGGCACCGCTTCATGGAATAACTCGTTTGCCATTCTGTTTCGTAGAAGAGGCGCAGTGTATTCCGTTTCCGAGAATGGCTCGTCAATTGGCTGAACCAACCACCCATTGAACTCTTGAGAATCGAGGAACACATGCTCACGTGAACTTGGAGACTTGTGGAGATAGAGCGGATCCTTTAGATGCGGATTCCTTACGAAATTACCTATGCCCGCTTTCCAGTTCTCAACTGCCTTCGGGAGGGAAAGTGGGGCATGTTCAGCAACGTATGCCAAGTAGGCGTTGTGATGATCGTAGTAGCCACTAAACATCTCGTCGGCGCCGATTCCACTAATGCTGACCTTAAATCCTTGCTTAGAGATGTGTTCCGACAATCTCCATCCCGCGTATGAGTTAATCGTGAATGTTGGTGCGCCATGGTACGCGACCTGCTGCTGAAGAAGACGAAAAAACCCCTCATACTCCAAGTCAATACCCGTGTGGTTCAGGCCCAGCGCTTCGACTGACAAGTTCACCATATCCGCTTCGTCATAGCGTCGGTCAGAATTCAGAATAGTGAATCCGTGGACATCCAGACCAAGCTCTCGTCTAGCAATTGCAATCAAAGCATTTGAATCGATGCCTCCTGACAGCAGGAAAGCTATCGGAACATCAGCTCTCAATCTGATTTCTAAGGACCTCATTAGTCGCTCACGCGACCCTTCGACTGCTTCGCCGAAGGTCATGTCTCGAGCCTCATCAAAATTTGGTTGCCACCAAGGAAACTCAGAAAACTGTCCCGAGGGGCTTATCGTTCCCATGTGACCGGCCCTCAACTCCGTCACTCCCTCAAAAAAAGTATCGGAGGTCTTGTAAAGGGACTTGTAGCCATTCGACAGAAATCTGCGTACGTGGCTGATATTGGGGCGGAGACGCCGACCCAGGAGAGCTTCGATAAAGATAACTTGCGAGGCAAAAAAGACACCCCCGTCTAAATCTGTATACAAGAAAAGGGGCTTTTCGCCGAATCGATCTCTCGACAAGTGGAGGTTGCCTGTGTGCGTGTTATACCACGCAAGCCCCCACATTCCTTCGCACCTGACGAGTCCTGACTCACCTTCGGCGGCAATCAGTTTTGCGAGAACTTCGGTGTCCCCTGAAGGAGGTCGGTTTCCGGACGACTTCTCCAATTCTCTGTCCAACTCTTTGTAATTGTAGATTTCCCCGTTGAAAACAAGGTCGATAGGCCCCTCTCTGAAGGGTTGGTTAGATCGTTGGTCCAAGTCCAGGATGGCAAGGCGACTGTGCAGCAGAAGGATTTCCATCCCAGTTGGGCCTGTGTGCCGTGAGACGCCTTGAGAATCCGGGCCTCTGCGCGACATTTTGCTAAGGCACGCAGTCACCAGGTCGTCCGAAAGTCTCTTCGGACCGACGTAGCCGGCTATTCCGCACAATTCGAGGCACCACTTTCTCGTAAACCATTTGGGTCAGAGCCGAATTTAGCGAGAGATCGACTGGGTTGGGATCGGCGCTCCAAAGTTTACACATCACCGAACATTTGAGGCTCTGCTTGGGTACCGAATTCAGCGTCAACGACCAGTTGGCGACCGACTAGCTCTTTGGCGGCTGCAGGGCTCATTCCATCGCCCGGGCGTCGAAAAGCGAGGTCATCAAGCGAAACTATGGAACCTTTGGGGACACGTCTGCCAAAGAAAATCGACCTGCGAATGCCTGCTATTGCTCGTTGTTCAATATCGCCGGGAGCCTTTTTTGGGGAACCAAGTGATTCTTCTACAGTGTCCAAGCGACTGCGAAGTGACGCGAGTTCAGCTGGCTCGAGAGCGAGCTGGTGGTCTCGAAAACCTGACGTTTGCTTGTCTAATGTAAAGTGCTTCTCAATTATTCTTGCCCCCATCGAGGCCGCAATTACTGGGGCGTCAAGGCCCAGACTGTGGTCTGAGAAACCGATTATTCGACCAGGAAAAGCTTCACGCATGTCGGAAATAGCTCTCAAGTTCAGCGTCGAAACTGGCGCAGGATAGAGAGAAACACAATGCATTAACGCCACTTCATTGCCAGAGCGCCCGGTTTGCGGTTCGTGACTGCACCATTCCAGTGCTTGGAAGATTTCTTCGGTCGTTGACCCTCCGGTCGAGAGGATAATATCGACTTCAAGTTCCTTGAGTTTTTCTAGCAATGGAGCGAAGGTAATGTCGCCTGAACTGACTTTCACGAGAGTGCCGAGCGAGGCCAGGAATTCCGCGCTCTCCAAGTCCAAGGGAGTGGAGAAAATGTGGATGCGGTTGTCGGCTGCCCATGAGAACAGGTTTTCGGTCTCCGTAAACGAGAGATGGAAGTCTTGGAGCATCTTGAGTCGCTTTCGATCCCCAAACGGTGCAAACATTTCCGGAAGACACGTCTGAAGCTTGACGGCATCTGCCCCTGAAAGGGCGGCCTCGTAGGCGAGTTCTTTGGCCCGATCCAAGGAGCCCTCGTGGTTAATTCCAACCTCCGCCACTAGGCAGATTCTGTCTTCCGGATTGCCTTCACCGATTTTCATTCGAGTCCTTTGACTCTATGGAGCACTACGTCTTGCTTTTGCTCTTCGAGCCCCCAAGCCCGGTATAAATTCAAGGATGGTTGATTCGAGAGTTGGGTGCCAGCGGAGATTCGCAGTTGGTCGACACTTCTCAGGGCAACTTGATGAGCGAGTAATTTGCTCGCAATCCCTTGGCCTTGAAACCTTTGGTCTACTGCGATGAGGTCTATCACAATCTCATCTCTTGACTCCAGGGTTAGGAGAAAACCACATAGGGTTCCTGAAACTTTGGCTACCGTCAAAGAGGTACCTCGTTTGCCTCGAAAAAAGCTTTCCACCCAGGCGCCCTTAACCCTGTCACTAATCTTTCTTGGGATCAAAGGGTCAGCATGAAATCGGTCGAGAGAGAATGCCCTCGCTGCTAGGTCCACTACTCCTTTCTGGTCGCTATTTCGAGCTGTACTTATGGCCAGACCTCCGCGATTCAAGTTGCGCTCTAACGCCATTGACCGTTCGACCATTCCAGACAACAACACCTGGAACGTGATGGCACGAAAACCAAACCCGGTCAATTGCCTAATCCGCTCCGGTGTATCCCTATTTGAGAGGTCCAGCTTTGCCGTAATCAGCCCGTTAGGAAAGTCATGGTGGGAGGATGCAAAATTTGTATTGGTGACGTTGAAGCAGTCAAATCCTGCGGTTTCCGATAGCCATCTGTCACCGACTATTGATTTCTGGGTCGACCTGAGGAACATTAGCGGGAAAACAAATCTGGCCTCAAAACCGCAAAATCTTGATACCAATCGAGGTATTTTCCAAAGCCGTCTTCGATCGAAAACTTAGGACTGTAGGCGAGGAGGTCCTTCGCTTTCTCGATACTTAGCGTCCCTCGCTCTGGCATCAGAGCACTGCGCGGGTTCTCGATAATTTCTAACCCGGGAAAACGACTTGTCACCATTTGCGCCAAATCTCTAATTGATCTTGATTGTCCAAACGTGATGTTGAAAACCTGACCGTAAGCAGAGGGGTTCAGCAGAGAAAGACTAACTCCACGTACCAAGTCGTCAATGTATGTAAAGTCCAACATATCGGTGCCATCACCATTCACCGACAAGGGACGGCCGAGGAGAGCGTTTTCGATGAAGGCCTGTCCTACTCTTCTGCTTACGCACCGCTCGCCGTAAAGTGCTGATGGTCGAATTATCGTGAACGGGACATCGAAGACTTGCCCGTACCCAATCAAAATCTTCTCTGCCGCGTACTTGAGCGCTCCATAGATGCCGATAGGGTTGCACTGTTGATCCTCTTCTGCAGACTTGTTGTTGAAATCTCCGTAAACCATTGAGGATGAAAAAAACACAATGTGGGCGCCTGAGCTTCTGCTCGCGTCAAGGACGTTTTCGAGTGTCCGGAGACTGTGATCAAAGGTGGAATAGGGGTCCTTGTTCGAGCGGTTTGCATGGGCAACCGCGGCGAGGTGAATAATCACATCGGGCTGCAACGTCGAGAGCGTTTTTGTAATGGAGTGGTAATCACGAGCGTCCACTACGTGCAGCCCTACCTTGTTTGCACGAAGTAAGGCGAGACGTTCTTCGATAAAAGCGATATAACGCTCGGAATGCTCGTTTTCAGCATACCCGCTTGAGTAATACCCGAGATTGTTTACTTGAAGACCGTCAATGACATGAGGCTCAGCTCCGATTCGTTGAAGATAGAGGGCAAGGTTATGGCCAATAAATCC
>Ga0181560_10002480_pt1 | contig 17161 bp, 12 predicted proteins | sample 011ome_20_FD_133751 | JGI IMG/M metagenome (GOLD analysis project Ga0181560, IMG submission 133751) | Coastal salt marsh microbial communities from the Groves Creek Marsh, Skidaway Island, Georgia - 011509CT metaG (megahit assembly) | ecosystem: Environmental > Aquatic > Marine > Intertidal...
AACTAATACCTTACTTGCAACAGAAAACTTCCTGGGAATGAGGGATTTCAAAAAGGCCGAGGAGTGGGCATTAATAACACTGAAAAACGAACCAGAAGATTCCTTTATAGCGGAACTTTTTTTAATGGAAATATATACCCAGTCTAGAGAGCATCAAAAACTGCAACGCCTTTATGAATCAATAAAAAGCCGCCCTGAAGAATCTCTAGCAAAAGCTCAGAATGCCTACAACACACTTCATTCCATGTCGATTAATCTTCAGGATTTTGAAATGACAACCTACTTTTACGATAAATATACCGAGTACTGGGGGGAATATGCCCCTTGATTGGCAACCAGGGCGTTTACTATTTCAATACAGGTGATATTCCAAACGCCATCGCAACAATGAAGAAAGCAATAGCGCTTGATCCCAATTTGGCACTGGCTGAACAGTTCAGACAAATAATTGCACAATATCCTGATTTGTAAAAAAACCGCTTTAACTGGGATTTTTACCAAAAGGTAAACTACTCTATCTCTACCAACCCAATCCTGTTTGAACTGCTCTGATGAATCAACAGGTTGTTATCCTTTGTCACCCACATATTTCTGACTATCCCCACACCGGAAGGTATAGCCCAACTTTGGAAACTCTCCGTTTCAGGATCAAACCTGACCAGGGCATCAGGGCGCATGCCTGATTCGTTATACCAGACCTTGTCATCAATCACTGCCAGTGCATAGGGATGGGAAGTCGGGCCACTGGGAGAATCCCATTGCTGGATTGCACCTGTTGAGGGATCGAGTCGCCCGATCTTGCCCTGGGTAGAATTGACGAACCAGACAATTCCGGTGCTATCGATACCAAGCCTTCGGATTCTGGATGCTTCATTGGGGATATCATAGTAACGAACATCCATGGTTTCAGGATCAAGCGCACCAATTTTGTTGGTCCCGTTAAAGGCCACCCAAACTGTGCCATTGCGTGCCACCTGGATGCCATAGGGTCTGGGTTCAGACTGTATTTCGGTTAACTCACCAGTCTCGGGATCCAGTCTGCCCAGCATACCGGCACCCTGAGCTGTGAAATAGAGATTGCCATTGGGATGGAAAGTCGCCGAATGAGGATCCCTGGCTTCAGTTTTGTATTCAGTAATCAGTCCACTTACAGGATCGATCATACCAATGGTGGCATTGCTGTTTCCCGTGTACCAGATATTCCCTTCAGTATCAGGAACAATACTGTGTGGCCGTGCAGCTAATGGCAGTTTAAATTCCTGCATTTCACCAGTTGCTGGATCGAGTCTTCCAACCAGGCTGGCCCACATACCGGTCCACCAGATGGAACCATCGGGTGCCTCAATCGGATCGCGGGATCGCTGGCCTAGCGTTGGAACAGTCCATTCCCTGATATTGATTTCCGTATCCCCGTCAATCAGTGTCGGCTTTCTGGACGGGTCGGCTGGAAAATTCTCAGCTAAATAAGAGGCAATAGTTGTTGCCTGTGCATCTGAAATATCCACCATGGTTTCAAACACATGTTTCCATTCATCAATTGAGTCATACCCGGCAGAACGCACAATATTGAAAGAGCTGTGACAGCTGTAACAGGCTATTTCCACAAGCTGTTTCCCCTCGCCTTCGGGTAACTGTGGGACCTGGAACTGAGGAGGCTGGGCAAAGACTCCGACTGATGCCAGAAACAAGGAGATGGAAATGGAGGCTGATTTCATTTTGATCATGACATGATTCCTTTTATTTGGCGGACCACGCTGGACATATCTCTCATGAAATCATAGAGACTGGTTTCAGGTAAATACTTTTCCAGCTTTATTTAAAACTGGGGAAAATTATGCAATTAAGGCACTATATCCCGATCTCATGACAGACCTTATTGTCTAAAGTAATTATCCGCCAGCCCTGGAGTCCAGGTAGTATAATCATCGCCAACAACGTGAAACGCTGAATTCAGGGCATATGAAACAATATCTTTTCCCATGGCCAGTATTCCAGGTAGCCGGATTTATCGCGCTGCTCGGTACTTCAATGGTCACTGCCCAGACATCACTGACTTCTGTCGATAAAGCCCTTATTTCCCAAATCTGTAATGGCCAGTCCCCTAACCTGCCTGTACTAACAGCAAGAAAGCGAATACTGATCACTGAAAGCAATGGGGAAGTCCACTCCTCTCACGACTCCCTGGCAGGCGCTATCAAGGCGAATACACTGGATAAAGCCGGTGCTGTTGCCTGTATATCAATTCAGGAAACCGAACTGGACAGCTGCAACTTTGGTCCATTTTTTCCGGATATTCCGAGAGTCAGGCAGGATTATCTGGTTAATATCTATTCGGTTGAATCACAAGTTAAGGACTTCTTTTCGGCGGTCCTTCAGGGGGGCGCACCGCCTGCCTGCGAAGATGCAGGCACTATTGACAGCTCCGTGACATCCATCAAAGGATCAGTGCCAGAAGATAACCAGGTAGTTGAAGCTATCGCCGGCTTTGATCTGGATTCCGGGGATCCGGATGACGATGGCTATTCCAACCTGGAGGAATTTGTCCAGGGATCAAATCCCCATGATTCAAACAGTCCCGGAATGGAGATTTCAGTAGCCGCCAATAAAAATTCTTCCCTTATCATTCGTGAAGGCGAAGCCATTACGCTTTCGATCAGCCTGAATCCTGGTGAACACCGAAAGGAAGCCACCAACTATTATCTCTATGCTGATTCTTTATCCGGCATGTTCTCGTTTATTTACCCAAAACAGTTTTTGCCCGTCGAGAACAGGCAGGTCTCAGCATCAGGACCCGCTTTACTATTTAATGATGTACCTATCATTACCATTCCTGCACTGGGCATCGGAGAATATGAAGTGGTTTTTGAAGTGGATATTTCCGGTCAGGAACCAATTCGCAGCACAGCCAGTATTTCAGTCGTTTCCAATGAATGGCAATTCTCAGAAGTCAGTCTTGAGGCCGGTTTTGATTACAGCCATGGCTATGAAGTATCCAATTCAGGTTCTGCACATGATCGCCGCACCAACTCTGCAGGCGTGGCAGCGGGCGATTATGATCTTGACGGCTGGGTCGACCTCTACGTAGTTCGAGGTACCATAGGCTCAAATCTTTTATACAGAAATCTTGGGAATGGTTCTTTTGAAGACGTTGCCGAATCGGCAGGCGTCAACCTGACAGGCCAGGAAAACTCTTCTGCCACATTTGCCGATTTTGACGGAGACGGCTGGCTGGACCTGATTGTCACCGGCATGAATGGTACCCAGGTGACACTGTTTCGAAATGCTGGTGATGGAACTTTCACTGATATCACCGACTCATCGGGAATTACTGAGATGTCGCTCAGTTATGGCGTGTCATTTGCTGACTATGACAGGGATGGCGACCTGGATTTCTGGATCAATCATTGGCTCTTTGCAGCAGAAGGCAGCTATCTCTGGCGAAACAATGGCGATGGCTCCTTTACCAACGTTACCAATGAAGCGGGAATTCCACTGGATACCACCGCAGACTTCACTACCAATTTTTCGGATATCAATAACGATGGCTGGCTCGATCTGCTTGTCTCGGGGGACTATGGTTCAAGCCAGGTTTTTACCAGCAACCAGGATGGTACGTTTGACCTGGTAACATCCCCTGTCATTACTGATGAAAATGGCATGGGTGGCGCAGTCGGCGATTATGATAATGATGGCGACCTGGATTGGTTTGTCACCAGCATTTATGACTTCAGAACGAATATTGAATTCCCCTGGGGAATCACCGGCAACCGTTTTTACCAGAATGACGGCCTGGGTAATTTCACCGATGTCACCGATGAAACCGGGACACGAATTGGCTACTGGGGTTGGGGCGCCTGCTTTGCAGATTTCAACAATGACGGGTGGTTGGACCTCTTCCACGTCAACGGTTATAGCGGTGGCGGTGACAGCTCTATCGAACCTTTTCTGAACGATCCTTCCCAGCTTTTCATTTCTGACCAGGCAGGAGGATTCCTCGAACGTTCAATTGAACTTGGAATAATAGATACCGGCCAGGGTCGCGGTATAGTCTGCTTTGATTATGACAGGGACGGGGATATCGATATCTTTATAACCAATAACCGTCAGCCCCCTGCCCTGTACAGAAATGACGGAGGCAATAACAATAATTACCTGCACATACAGCTGGAAGGTGAAGACCTGAATTCTGAAGCGGTAGGAGCGAGAATCTATCTCACGGACAATGGCATCACACAGATGCGCGAATTACGGGCTGGCAGCAACTACCTGTCACAGAACCCGGTAGAAACCTATTTTGGGTTGGGCACTCAAACCAGCGCCGATGAGATTCGTGTAGTCTGGCCTTCCGGCGCTGAAAAAGTACTCGAAAATATCGACGCCAACCAACTGCTTTTCATTACTCACCCAGACAACTAAAAGCAAAAACCGCGTACGCAGTTAGCCCAACAAAGTTAATATTCAGGTAGCGTTGCGAGCGAAAGCAGGTCGAGGCAAAAGATTTTTTGGAGGTTGGGCACAGTACAGATAGTACGGGCCCATACCCCGGAAAATCTTTTAACGAAGAGATGCTGAGCGCAGCAGCTACTGGTAAAATTTTTGCCTTGGCAAAAAAAAAGGGCTGGTTTTGTACCAGCCCTTCTCTTTAAAGCATTGTAAAACTACAAAATTACTTACACACCTGCTTCTTTTGTAGTCTTTACGATTACAGCTGCAACTGCGTATGGGCAGGCATTGGAAGCTGGGCGACGATCTTCCAGGCGACCTTTCCAGCCATCTTCAACTGTACCAACCGGAATACGGATGGAAGCACCACGGTCAGATACACCGTAGCTGAATGTATCAATAGACTGGGTTTCATGCTGACCAGTCAGGCGTTGGTCATTCTCGGCACCGTAGACGCTGATGTGACGCTCGATATTCTTGCCAAATTCTTCACAGATCTTGGTAAATATCTCTTCCTTGCCAGACTCACGCATAGGTCCATTGGAGAAGTTGGCATGCATGCCGGAACCATTCCAGTCAGTATGACCAAGCGGCTTAGGATGCCATTCAATGGAAAGGCCGTATTTTTCTGCTGTCCTTTCCAGGATATAACGGGATACCCAGGTTTCATCACCGGCTTTGGCTGCACCCTTGGCAAATACCTGGAATTCCCACTGACCCGCTGCTACTTCGGCGTTGGTACCTTCAACATTGATGCCCGCTGCCAGACAAAGGTCGAGGTGCTCTTCCATGATAGGACGTCCATAAGCATTCATTGCTCCAACTGAACAATAATAAGGTCCCTGGGGGCGGGGATAACCGCCATGGGGAAAGCCTGGAGGCAGGTTGGTTTCCGGATCCCAGAGGAAATATTCCTGCTCAAAACCAAACCAGAAATCATCATCGTCATCATCAATCAATGCGCGGCTGTTACTGGCATGAGGTGAACCATCAGCATTCAGCACTTCACACATAACCAGATAACCGTTGTTGCGGTCGGGATCTGGATAAATGGCTACCGGCTTCAGCAGACAATCGGAATCGCCGCCCTCAGCCTGCTCGGTAGAACTACCATCAAATGACCACATCGGACATTCTTCCAGCGTTCCGCCGAAATCCGAACGGACTTGTGTTTTGCTGCGCAGGCTCTGGGTCGGCTTGTAACCGTCGAGCCAGATATATTCCAGCTTGGATTTCATCTTATATTTACTCCTAGCAATGTCGTTAAAAAAATCGTTAAAAAAGTCTTTATAAAGTCGTTAAGAAAGCGTCATAAATGAGAGAAATCTTCATGTACTCCCCCTTATTTTTCTTATCTTTTTCTTATCGCGACCTCTGAGTTGCAATTACCATGCCTGACTCATTACGGTGCGGAAAAGTGCTCAAGTGTACCTCAGCAATTCCCCTGAAAAAAGCCAAAAATCAAAGGAAATACAGGGATTTCGCGCCCTCCGGGGAAGAAACGAGTGCAGTGGTCCAATTACAGTACCCCCAGACAAATTCATCCGCTGCACAATATTGATCCTAATTTCGCACCAAGAGAAATCAGAGCCGCTCTGTTTTGGTGCGCTTGGTCATTGGCAAGCACAAGACAGCCTGACTTTCATCTGTCAAAATAGTGCCAGCCCAGTATATGTAGTAGACAATATATCTCATGCCCCAATTTCCAGAACTTCCTGTCAAGGAATATGCCCAGGTTTACAAAGAGGACACCGACAAGGCGCTCCCCGAAAAGCTGGACCCTAATCTCAGGTATGCCTTTTTCAGCACAATTGCCACCGGCGGAAAATCCCTGATCAAGTCCTGCAAGGATATGCATCTTGGACGTTTTGTCTGCTTCAAGACACTCAAACCCGAATTTACTGCCGACCCTATAGAGCAGCAACGGCTTCTGCGAGAGGCCAGAGTCTCGGCCATGCTGCAGCATCCCAATACGTTACCCACCTATGAGTTGGGAAGGGATAAAAGCGGGAACTACTACTTCACCATGAAACTGGTGCACGGTTATACCCTTCGGGAAATTCTGGACTACCGTGAACGATATGACCTTTCCCAACTGATTGATGTGGTTATAGATGTCGGCCATGCGCTTGAATACGCGCATTGCCATGGCGTGTTACACAGGGATATCAAACCTGAAAATATTCTTGTGGGTCCTTTTGGCGAAGTCATCATCATGGACTGGGGGCTGGCAAAGGTGTGGGATAAGGAAGGCACAAATGAGCAGGACCCTGACAGCGAAACAAGTCCTGACTCTGAAGACCTTTCAATCACCGGTCAGGCCAAACTGCAGGGGACTATCTGCTATATGTCACCCGAACAGATTATGAAAGACCCTTCTATTGATGCTCGCACTGACGTCTATAGTCTGGCGGCTGTAATATATGAAATTCTCGCGGGAGATACGGCTGCCCAGGGAGAGACCATGGATCAGCTTGTAAAATGTACCCTGGAAGAAACTCCCGAGAAACCATCAAGTATTGTCAATTATCCCATTCCCGAAATACTGGAATCCGTCACAATGCAATGCCTGAACAAAGACCCGGCGGACAGGATACAAAGCATGGGAGAATTGATCAGGTTGCTGCAGGAAACCAGGCGCCTGGCCTGACCTTTTTACCACCTCTGTTTCGACTCTTTTTCAGCTCTTTTTCAGCTCTTTTTCAGCTCTTTTTCAGCTATGCCCTGTGTTCAATTGCCAATTAAATAAGGCTATTCCACACGGGCAACTGCAAGGGTAATGTTGTCCCTGCCACCCTGCCCCTTGGCAAACTCAATCAGGGTTTCCGCAAATATATCCAGGTCATCAATCTTTTCAAACGCATCGATGGTTTTAGCCTCTGACACGAGGTCACTGTATCCATCAGAGCAAACCAGAATATGATTTCCTGCGGCAGTTGTCAGGCTATCACCATCGGGACGTGTATAGGGATTATTGCCAAGCATGCGGCTGAGTATACTTTTCTTATAACTCTGCCCAACCTCACCCCTGTCCAACATTTCCTGGTAAAGGGTGTGATCGATACTGACTTGTTTTACCGCTTTGGCTTGCGATTCCAGCAGGTAAATTCGTGAGTCACCCATCCATGCAAAACTGACCTGATTTTTAACCAGGTGAACACAGGACAATGTTGTCCCCATATTGCTGTCAGGCATGTTTTTCTTTTTATATTCGATCACCTGCTGGTTGGCAAAAACAATGCTGTCCATGAGCGTCTGGGGAATATCAGAGGTATCCTCAAGATAATCTTCCCGGGTCAGGTATTGAAAGCAACTTTCCACGGCAAGTCTGCTGGCAATCTCACCGTGATCATGACCACCGGCGCCATCAGCAAGGATGATCAGCCCATAGTTGTCATCAACCAGTACATAATCTTCGTTGTTTTGCCTGATAAGGCCAACATCGGTTTTGGCGACTATTTTTGACATATTCAAATATGGAATTTACAGGCAAATCAATCCTCTAACACTCGTACTAAAATAATAGCAGGGAAACGGGATTAAAAGCGGAATGTTTTGGTGTACTTGAGAGCAATCTCGGATTTTTCCCTGCTTAACCGGGAAAAAGTACCTTCCGTATCGAAATTATAATTAAGCACGATGAACAAATCTTCACCAGCCTGAGGATTCCAGCGCAAGCGACTATTGATACCCACCGAGTCAGAAAAATTATCATATTGAACCAGGTTGACCCATGACCACTTGGAGTCAAAGGCATAATTCACATTAGCACTGACAAGACGAACCACAAATTCACCCTGTGGTAACTTGATATCCTGGTAGCTGTAACTGAAATTCAGGAAAAAATGCTCATCCGGTCGCCATTCAACCCCGGCACTGTATTCGGTCCGATCACCGTCATAGTATTCGCCATGATTAAAACCAATGCGTGGAGCAAAATTACGCTGGTTGGACAAACTAAACTCTGCATTCAGGTTCGCAAAACTGTATTTGCCGGCTGGAATGACAATTCCGGGTCTGATCTCAAAGTCCTCAAATAAGCCTTCCCTGTTTCGGGCAAAGCCGATTCCTAACTGGTCTCCCCGGTGTGTATTGATATTAATGAGTCGGGCAAACAGATTTTCACTGACCAGTTCACCAGTGACCAGGTCTCGATACTGGTTAAAACGGCTGAACAGGTTATAAACGCGGAGAATGGGATGATCCTTGAAAAAGTGTCTGAACCGTCCCTGCAGGGAAAACTGTTCCTGTCCTCGACGATTGGCAAATCCAAGTGCCGGGTTGAAGTCATCACCAATATAGGAATAACCCATCGATCCGCCAAACCCATCTCCCTGGGTATCGAGATTGATGTTAACGCCGTAGGCCTTGTCATCCCCATCTCTGCCATCGGTATCGGTCTGCTGGTACCAGGCGTTCCCACGCATAGTGTACCTGTCCGAGAAACGGGTATTCTGGTAGCGAAAATCCATCCCCGCCAGTGCATTGTCAGTATCACTATTCGGGTCCCCGTAGGTAAATATGCCGCCGATACTGGACTCTGACATGACATTCACCGCTGCCCTGCCCACAAACAGCGATTGTCCGTCCAGACCAGGAATGTCACCCTGCTGAACAGCAAGGGCGCCGACATTCCACTGCCCCACACGTCCTGTCATCTTGGCTCCCGCTTCAATATCGACAGGCTGCCTTGTACTGCTGCTCAGACCGATACGTCGGGAATAAAACGGAATGCCATTAGGTGTATTGAAACGGCTGTTACCGCCACCGATGCCCCCAAAGCTAAAGATATCCACGTCTTGCAGAAAGAAATCGCGCTTTTCTGGAAAAAACAGTGAAAAACGGCTCAGGTTCACCTGCCGATTGTCCACTTCAGTCGCAGAAAAGTCGGTGTTGAAGGTCAACGCCCCGGTCAGGTTTGGCGTGATTTTGTAAAAAACATTAAGTGAAGGGTCAAAACGGTCATCGGTTGTCCCGGCCACATGATCTTCACTGACTGCCATGGCCACTGAAGGAATGATGTCCAGACCGATACCCTGTCGGATATCCCGAATACCCGAAAGCACCCCGGTTGTCGTGGGATTTATCCGTCGGTTGAAAGATGACCAGGCTATCTCTTCCTGTTTTCTCGCAATAGTCCTGGCAATAGTAAATCCCCAGTCTTCTATTTCCGGATCAAAATTCAGGGTGATAAAAGGGATAGCAACTTCCGCCGTCCAGCCTTGTTCATCTATCTGACTTTCAACCCGCCAGATACCGGCCCAGTCACGATTCAGATTTTGCGGTTGGTCATAGACACCTTCACGTCTGATGCCATTGGGATTCGTCTGAAACTGGTAGCCTGTGCGCCCATTGTTAAAAGTATCCAGGATGAATTCAAAAGCATCATCAAAACCCATGTTTTGACCCTGAACCAATTGCCTGGCACTGATTGCAGAAGGATCGCTGTCGTAGAGCCTGGCGGCTATGTAAAGGTAACGCTCGCTGTAAGCCAGGTAAAATTCACTGCGCTCACTTGGCTCGCCATGGTCAACAGGCTGGTATTGGTGCAAGTCTGAAATGACGACGGCATGCTGCCAGATTTCATCATCCAGGACCCCGTCAATTTCAGGCTCAAGATCAGTTCTGGGTATTTCAACCCGTTTCCTGGCACCTGTATCCGGACCATTCACTTGCTGGGCTTGGACGGTGTCAGCCCCATGGGTTATCAGCAAGATAACCAAAAGTATTGAGAGTATTAACCGCAATGAAGAAGACTTCCTTAGTTGGTATCAGTTGGTGTCAGATTCTTTCCATGGTCTTATTCGAAGGAATCCTGATATTGGATGGCAAGTTTAACTATCTGATTTTATTAGTAAAGACACATCACATTATTTCACAAACAATCCTTAATCCCTCTTGACCTTCTCCATGCTTCAGACGAGGTTTTGAGAAAAAGTGGCCGATTTTCAATACCTGAACTTAACTGGTGCTACAGGGAGGGTGTCATGCGGAAAAGGAATACCGGTTTATCGATGATTGAAATACTGCTTGCCATCACCATTCTTGCTGTCCTGTTAATGAACTCAAATTTTCCTGGGTTTGCCTATTCAAAAGAACAAAAACTCATTCATAGTGTTATGAATGATATTGTCTCGGCCATCGCCATGGCCAGAATGGCAGCGGTAAACGAAGGTACGATGGTGACCTTCTGTCGGAGTAATGATGGCATAAACTGCCAGGGTAAATGGCATGAAGGCAGTATCATTTTTACTGACCGAAATGCAGACAGGATTATTAACGAAGATGATCGCTTGTTGTATCGCCTTAATACCATAAAGGCCGATGGCGAGCTGACATTCAGATCATTCAGAAATCGTCAGTATCTGCAGTTTACGCCCAGGGGAATTACCAACTACCAGAATGGAAACTTCACTTTTTGTCCGCATGACGGTGAATTAACCCTGGCCCAGCAGGTAATTGTCAGCCTCACAGGAAGAACCCGCTTTGCAAAAGATAAGGATGGTGACCAGGTTGTAGAAAACAGCCGGGGACAACCCCTGGAATGTGACTAACGAAAAACCTGTGCGGCTAAGCCATTACCAGCAATCCGCAGGCGTTTTCAGTCCGTTGGGGTTCGTGGTAGTGAAAGCAATTTTCATCGGACTGCAGGCCGTGTCATCAGCCTGTGAACCAGTGGGTGTAGCGACAATGGTATAAGCATTGCCAGTGGCTGAACTGGCTTCAATAGACAAGGTGTAATAACCCTCGTTACTGGTGGTGCCGGCTGCTGCAGTGCTGGCGCCTGCATTGGCGCCACACACATCACTTGATCCAAGATTCTGGGCATAGAACCTGCAACTGCCACGGAATCGCTCCTGCGCAACCTGCACTGCCAGAGAGGCGGCAACTCCATCAGATCGTCGGGACTTGCGAACACTGTCCTGGTAAGAGGGGTAAGCCACCATAGTCAGTATCCCCACGATAGCCACCGCAATTAACAATTCAATAATGGTAAAACCGGCTTGCCGTCTCATCAAATCACCTGCAAATATACAAATCCAAAAGGCCTTTTTACCCGAAATCATTCCTAATTACCAAGTTTAAACTACCATTACCGTTCAAGGGCAAGCACCTGTGTTATTAGTCAGAGTAATATTCAGATCAACAAAGCCCGAAGGTTCATCAACAAAAGTAAATATCCCCGGGTTGGCACCTGTGTCTGTCGCCGTGCAGACATAGTTGGCATCGGTGGTAAGAGTAATACTGCCATCCCAGTCTGTGACACCCATGGCAAATTCATCTGTCAGACAGGTGAAGCTCAAGCCATCAGCAGCCAGGGTACAGGAACCACCAGCATCACTGATTGCCACTGTGGAAATTTCCCGATTATTGGGTGCATCAATCACAGTACCAGTAAAGTAGATGAATGATCCCGGAGAACAGTTGGTAAAGTTATTGTTGGCACTGTCTGTTGTCTGGTCAGTAAAACTGATTCGATTGGGATCACAGCTCATGCTTGACTGGTCATAATCCACTTCTATATACCCCGTCCAGCCATTGAGCACCTCCACATCATTGATCGTAGTAGCCCAGTCATACACGACACAATCATAGGTCCGTGAATAGGTACCGCCACCAACAACCACCGACCCTATTGCGCAGGTGCCCGGCCCATCTGAAGTAAAGGCATTGAGGCCGGCTGCCAAAATATCGTTTTCATCCGTGTCTGCGGCTGTCATGGAAATACTGCCGGTAACATGGTGCAAGGTTGCAGGAGGATCCGCCGGGTTGTATGGACAAGTGTTTCCATAAGAAGCACTGTTTTCAACGCCAAAACCCGATCGAATAGTGTCAAGCGTTGAGACCGCATTGTTATAACCATCATTCAGGCAGTAAAAATCATCAGGCATGCCTGCAAAGAGATCACCAGCAGTGCCGTTGATATTGGAGTCAGTCCTGGTCATGGGTCCCAGGTTCAGACAGGGGTTGGGATCACCCAGCTGGGCAGAGGAAAATGCACCGGTAATCACAAAATCATGGTCTGCATCCCCTGACCCGGGTACAGGGAGGACAACACTGTCCCCGACTCCCTGGGTGTAGTATTGCACCAGGGACGTACCAGATACTTTTTCCTTACCATCCATTTCAGTATTGTCTTCCTTGTACAGCATGCCGCGATAAACACGTCGCGATGCACGTATGGGCTGCTCATAAGCCTGAATGGATGTCGGGTCACCCACGCAACCATCCCAGTTGGTGTTTCCTGAAATCAGGATACCTACATTGCCGTGCCATCCACCACCAAGGTAACAGGTATAGTCAAAGTAGGTATATTCCCCACTGGAATTGGCAGAGGTATTCACCGTGGTTGTATCGTTATTGGTGACAGGGGTCCGATCAGCTTCAACACCACCAGCAGGAATATAGTGGCGGGCGCAGAAGGCCGCATCAGAAGCAATAATAAACACGCTGCCTGGGTTAAGATTTGGCAGGGTATCCCGGTCAATGAATATTGACCCGTTAATCCGAACAAAATCGGCACAACTGCCACCTTCAGTCTGACAAGCTTCAACCAGTGTCAGTACCACATCACTGCCCACTGAAAGCAGTCTGTCGGTGCCACGGACCAGTTCCGCCGTCCCATCTCCATTGCTTGTAGCACTGCTTTGCTCATCATCGCTGAGTGTGCCATCCCCAAGCCTGGCACGGCCTGTTGGTGAGTCCACTTTTTCTTCAGAAGCTTCAAGTGCTGTATCACCTACCTTCCTCGGTGAGACAAAAGAAAACTCAGTGTTCAACGCCACCTGTTGCGAGTCACCGGATGGATTGGTCCAGTCAACTTTTACACTGACGTCTTTGACAGTGCCGGAGGTTGATATATTTTCTGTCCTGGTGAATGCCGTGGCATTAATACCCGTTATTGACACACTGTTGGCATAACCGACCGTATCCGAATAGAGCGTATTAAATTCAGAAAGGTCTGATGCTGAATTGGTATAGTTCCGCATCTCCTCAAGACGCGACTGGGCTATGCTCAAGGCTTCAGTACGCGCCTTGTTGTCAGCACTCTGCCTTGAAATAACACCATGCAGGGTCGTCACACCAAGAATTCCCACTGACAGCACTCCCAGTGTCACCAGGATTTCAATCAGACCAAAACCTCTGCTCTTTTTTCTACCTGTAATTCCACGATTTCTGAAAATATTCATCATTGACTCCCGAATTAAAAGTCTTTCCACGTGCCGGCACTGCCCGAGGTGGCACCCGCAAGTGACGTACCAGCCAGAACATCGGAGTTGTACCACACATCAAAACTGCCGCCTGTAGAACTTTCTGCATCGCCGGCGGTCACCATGGCACCATGGATAGTGGTATTCCCGCTGACAGCAACTGAGCCTGTAACAAAAAGAATGCCGTAAAACTGGCTGCCGCCACTGAATGCAGCATTACCATTAACAATGATAATACTGGGCTTGGTATTTGCATTTGGACAGACATTGCTGCCAGTTACAGGGGTAGTGCACCCAACAGTGACTCCGGAAAATGTAGTATTTCCTTCTACCCAGATAACTTCATGGGTCGCCAGGTGAGTGGCAATATTAGCGGCAGCTGCCGTTGTTTCCATTGTTACCAGGGAGGCCCGATACGTGGTTTTGTTTACACCAAAGAAATTTTCAAAAAACTCATCATCCGAAAGGGCGCTCAGACTGGTGTCATTTTCAATGACGTCCAGCCCTTTCACTGCATTATCCGAGGCTTCAACAAGAGAACATGTGCCTGGGACATCCATACAGACGGGGTAACCTGCTCCGCCCACATCAGGAACCTCGGTTGCCGTACTTGCATTCGAGCCCATGTCAATTTCACTGCCAGTCCAGATGGTGCTGTGCCCTTCCTGGTTATGAACCGTTGCCGACCCCCCTATGATCATGCTGCCACGGGTAATCACAGGATTATCCGGCGCATTGGGCAGGGGATTTATAGTGACCAGAGTCTGAGTAATCGAACGGCTTGCAGAACCGTCATCACTGACGCCAACACCAACTATGCGAACCCTGGTCATATCTCCCGAAAGATCAGTAAGCGTAACAGTGACTGTTGCGGACCCTACTGAGGCTACATTGGTATCACCAACACCATCGGAATTGGTATCAAAAACACAATCTGCTGGACCGCCGCTTGTTTCGCAGGCAACACTACTGCCATAGGTGTTAACACTGCCATCACGATCCGGATCAGTTTCGATGTAATCCAGCGCGGCAACAACACCAGCTTCAGCGGCTTCAAAAGCCATTTTGGCGCGAATATCGTTGTTCGAAATTTTTTGTTCCATCAGGATGGCTTTTGACACGTTAAATGTAACCAGTGTGCTCAGCATCAGGATGGTAAGCGAAACAGCCAGTGTAAGTGCCCCACCCTGTTTATTGATTGCCTTCAGGTTGAGATTTTCCATTACCTGACCCTCACTAATTCATTACGTACCCTTACATCCTGGTTAAGGGATACTGTAACAAATGAATCATCAGTCAGGTTGCCGGTGATGGTTATGTCGATCTGGCGAGTCTCAACGGTAATATCAGATGTCAGTGGCGCCACATCGTAACAATCGAATTCCGGAGCATCGTCAATAACACCACCGTCCCCACCATTTTCCACGCCATTAGGTTCCCGAGTATTCAGGCATTGCGAGGCATCAAGATTAAACGTCAATGCTGTTATGGTGATAAAGTCTGAATCAGTCAGGGCTTCCCAGGTATTATTGGTACTGGAACATGTATTGGGATTCGCGACATTTCCCAGTCGACGAAATTCCACTGCACCGCTGTTCAAACGAAAGCCACCCAGTTCATTGGTATCTACGACACCATCTTCATCGAGATCATAAGCATAGACAATACAGCTGCCATCCGTAGCAGCAGGTGAACTGGCATTAGTCCAGCCATTGTTGAGATCGGACACAAGCACGTTATCCGCAGTCATGTTGTCATGCACTTCAAGGGCAGTGCTGCCGAACTGGTTGAAAACATTTGTAGTAGGATCCGTGGCACTGGCAGCATCGCCCGAATAACCTGCCCTGCGTAATTCAGTAATGATCAAACCCATTACAGCATTCAGATCCTGGTTCATTCTGCTGGCGGCAAGTGTATTCATTGAACTCGTATAGGTTGCCATATAACCAACCAGCACAGAGCCAATCACACTCAGGCTTAGTGCAATAGTTATCATCAATTCAGTAATAGTGAAACCACGTTCACGATCTGATCTGCTGACTTTTTTCCTGTAACAAGTATTGTTCATAACCTTGTTTAACATGCGGAGTAATTCCCCACTGTTGTTGTAATCGAATTGCTTGGCACACATATAGAAGGCCTGCCTAGCAGACTGACGGCTATGACCAGTCGTTTACCATTACCACTGACCAGCCCAAGTCGTCCGCTCGTTGAGGTCCCACGTGTCGGATCAAATGTTATCTGGGATCCACCGCCTGTAATGGCATCATTCAGTGATACATCACCCCAGTCCGCATCAGTGAAACGCATTAGCACCAGATCTCCGGTATCGACCGTGCCATCACCCGGATCCAATGTGCTATCCCCATCGTCAACAACAATCACACAGGCATTGGCTGTTGTAGGTGTTGTTGCTGCCAGGCTGCAGTTATTATTCGCCGTGCTTATCCCGTATTGCCAGGTAGTAGAGCCATCGGCATTGAAATTAATATACCCTGTTCTATTGGCTGTTATCGCTTCTGACCTGGCCTGCTGTATATGATTGGTCAGCTGCTCGGTGGCACCAATCAACCGCTGTGTATCACCCACATCCGAAAAACTGGGGAAAGCGACCGAAATAATAATTCCCAGGATTGCTGTCGCAATCATCAACTCCAGGAGTGTGACCCCCTGTTGTTTTTGAGCCAATTCGACGGCATCTAGCATTTGTATTCTCATCATTACAGAAAATTTATATTTTTCATTAGCTTACAGAAAAACAGGCAGGAGAAAATCCTTTAATTCAGCCCAATTCTCTATTGCTTATGAATTAATACCTGTTTAATCGACAAATTTCCAGTAATTTCAACAAGCTACCCAACGTTACAGCAGCCTGATGGACAATGGAGTGAACTACTTGTCAGATTTTAAGATCAGTTGGGTGATTTTCACCACAGTGTGAAGAAACTCACAGATATTCAGGACTGGGAACTAGTCAGGAACAAAAGCGCGTTGGATGCTGCGATGGGCACTCGCCAGAAACTCCGTAGGATCGCCGAAATCCTCGATATAGGGATCGAGCAAGCCCATGTGAATCACGTCTTTAGGCCCCATACCCAGGTTGAGTTGTTCTGATAAATCCAGGTGCAGGTTGGTATACATGGCGCGCATACGCAGAATATCAGTACCACTGATTATCGGTCCATGTGCCGGAATCACCACGGTGTCTGCACTGACGACCTGGGCCAGTGTTTCGTATGCCTTGAGCAGGCCTCCCATCCATGAACCATGGCGAATATCCATCAGCGGCCATTGGCCGGAAGTGACAGGACCACCGGCTACCAGCGTATCGAGCATTGTGAAATACAGCCAGATATCACTGTCAGAGTGCGCAGCTGGCAGATAACCGTAGATAATTTCCTGCCCGGCGTATTTCATTGAGCCCGTACCACGAATGGTTTTTTTAGGCAGACCGGATTCTGCCATCGGTCCGTATCGTCCATCGAACAAAGCTGACTGCACAGAAT
>Ga0181560_10002485_pt1 | contig 17137 bp, 10 predicted proteins | sample 011ome_20_FD_133751 | JGI IMG/M metagenome (GOLD analysis project Ga0181560, IMG submission 133751) | Coastal salt marsh microbial communities from the Groves Creek Marsh, Skidaway Island, Georgia - 011509CT metaG (megahit assembly) | ecosystem: Environmental > Aquatic > Marine > Intertidal...
CGCCACACCGCGAGGCGCTGCGCGTCTTCGGAAGACGCCGCCGAAGGCGAATCCACCGACGCGCGTCGTCCTTCGGTGGATTCGTCGTCCTTCGCCCGCCTCGCGTCGTCCCCCGGGGTCTCCACCTCGAACGCCTCCGCCACGGGCTCCAGGTCGTGCGTCACGTCCCGCTCGTCGGCGATGAACGCCTCGTCCACCGTCAGGTCCAAAGACGTGAGGTCCGCCGCCGAGAGGTCCGCCGCCGAGAGGTCCATCGTGCTGTCCTCCTCCGCGAAGGCGCGCGGGCGCGCGCGCGCCTCGACGGGGACGCGCGCGGCGCCCGAGAAGGAGCGCGAAAAAAGCCGCGCGCTCGCCGGGCGCGCGGCTGTGGCGTTTTTCTCACAAAGCGCGTCGAGGCTTCGGTTGACGCGCGCGCTCGCGGGCCTGTGTGTCCGCGTTTCCCGACTCGCGGACCGCGCGGACCCGAAGCCGTGGGTCCCGAACGTCAGGCGCCGAACGCTTCTTTCGGCGGCGCCGAAAGACGCCGCCGAGCCGGCGACCAGGGCCCGCCGGCGAAGCACGCGCTTCGCCTTTTTGCAAAACGCGCGGTACTCGTCAAAGCACACGCGCCCGTCCTTGTCCAGGTCCACGTCCCCGAAGCACACGCGCACGAGCTCGAGCGCGTCCGCCTCGCGCGCGTGGCACGAGCGCACCAGCACGCCCGCGAGCTCCTCCGGGGTGAGCAACCCGTCGCCGTCGACGTCCCCTTTGTCGAAATCCTCGGCGCGCGGGCGAGAAAGCGCCGCGTCCAGTGCCTCCGACTCTGGCGCCGCGGAGGAGAAGCTCCGCGCGGGCGGGAAGGACTCGCGCGCGGACACGACCGGTTTCGGGTTATGGGTTTTGTTCGAGAGGTTCGACGACCGGAACGACCGGTCGTCGAGCGAGGCGCGGACGCCGTTCCGCTGAAACGTCTGAAGGCTGAAACGTGACGCGGTGGTCCCCGCCGCGGCGCGCCTTTCGCTTCGCGCCGCCGGCGCGCCGGCGGAGACCCCGACGAAAAGCCCCCCCGCCGCGCACTTCGCGGCGGCGTCCACGACGGACTCGAACGTCTTCCCCGTCTCCGCGGCGACGCACGCGAGCGCGCTCGCGAAGTCCTCGGCGCGCAGCTCACGCTCGCCGGCGCGGCGGGTCTTGGCGAAGACCACGTCGGCGGCGGAGGCGGGGAACTTGCGCGCCACGAACCCCGAGCCCAGGCACAGCCGGCGCCACTGCGGTAACGCGAGCGTGTTTGCGTTGGAGCGCTTCTTCGCGCTGTCGAAGTCGACGCACGCGCTCGAGAAGACGTCGCGCAGGCGCTTCGCGGACGCGCGCCCGGGAGGCGCGGGCGCGCGCGCGCCGCCGCCGGCGACGCGCGCCGCCCGCAGCGACACCGCCCCGGCGAAGGCGGCGACGAAATCGTCAAAAGACGCCCGCGCGTCTGCGTTGTCCAGGCCGACGCTCGACGCCACGGACGCGGGGGGGAGGTTGTCCAGAACGCCGGAGTCTTTTTTTTGCGAGGTGGACGTCGCGAGGGATGCCGAGAGTGTTTCACGTGTTTATACGAGGATCAGGAGGTTTACGCGGTTTTTGTCGGGGGGAGGCGTGTCGTGGGAACGTCAGCGCGCGGTTGGCGCCGGGACGCGACGCGAAAGAAAAGCCGAAACGCTCTGCGGGATCGGACGAAACTTTGGCGAACGACGAACGTTGCTCGAGAGGCTTCTTCGGCGTTTCGGAAGACCCCACGCTCGCGCCCACGCGGAGAGGGGGGAGACGGACCTGCGAGGGCGAACAGCGCGCGCGCGCGCGTCATGGTGCCGTCGGCGTCGGCGAGCGAGAGGTACAACGCCTGCGCTCGTGGGAGGATGCAGGGGGGTGAGCCTTCGGTGCGCCGTCGGGGCGGATGACTCGACATCCGAGAGAGACGTTTCGGGGACTCCGCGATGCGCCCCCGCCGGCCGCACACCCCCGCGCGTACCTTGAGCGGGTCGAGCAGCGCATCGGTGGATGCGAGGCTGACATGCATGCGCGCCCGCTCGACGTCGGCCATGACGTTCAGATGCCTCGGTCGAGAGACGCGGGTGGCGCGCGTGCGACTGATGAGAAAACGTTTCGTGTAAACGGTTGCAACGACGTGTTCGGCCGGTCACCGCGTTTGGCAACCGGTGGACTGAAACCAGCATCGAATCGGTCGAGCCGGTTTCGATTCTCGGGGCGCTCGGGGTTTCGACGGCAATTCCGCTGGATCTCATCATCACGGGCAGGGATCGTGCCGAGTGCTCCGTCGCGTCACAACGATCGACGCGGTCGCCGCCGCGCGCACGCCCTCGAGCGCTTCGGGGCGTCCCTGTCTGGCGCGCACCGGCGACGCGCCGCGGAGCCCGGGCGCGAGCGAGGTCGTTTCCGGGGACTCCGAGGCGTCGACGGCACGATGCAGGCCCGGGCGCCGGCGTCCGCGTCCTCCCCCGCGGTGTGCAGCGCGCTGTACATCCTGGACTCCAACTTCAAGCGCCTGCTGCACCGCGACTGGCGCGGGGACTCGATTCCGCAGCACGTCGAGCGCTTCGCCGCGCGCCTGAACGAGGCGGAGACCGAGGGCGAGCTGCGTCCCATCTTCGAGGACCCCGAGATGGGCGTGACGTACTGCTACGTGCAGGTGAGCAACCTGTACTTCCTGGCGATTGTCAAGCAGAACGCCAACGCCATGGCGCTCCTGTCTTTCCTGCACGCGCTCGTCAAGGTCCTGACGCACTACTTCACCACGCTGGAGGAGGAGTCCATCCGGGACAACTTCGTGATCATCTACGAGCTCTTGGACGAGGTGTGCGACAACGGGTACCCGCAATTCACCGAGGCGAAGATCTTGTCCGAGTTTATCAAAACCGACGCGCACGAGCTCGAGGCGCCCAAGGCGCCGATGGCGGTGACCAACGCCGTTTCTTGGCGCAGCGAGGGCATCCGGTACCCCAAGAACGAGGTGTTCCTGGACGTTCTGGAGAACGTCAACCTGGTGGTGAACGCGGACGGGCGCGTGGTGGTCAGCGAGGTGAGCGGCGCGCTGAACCTGCGCGCGCACCTCAGCGGCATGCCGGAGTGCAAGCTCGGGCTCAACGACAAGGTGATGCTGCAGGCGCAGAGGAAAACCGGCCGCGGGAAGTCGGTGGAGCTGGAGGACATAAAGTTCCACCAGTGCGTGCGATTGGCGCGCTTCGAGACGGACCGCACCATCTCGTTCATCCCCCCCGACGGGACGTTCGACCTGATGAACTACCGCATCACGACGCCCACGAAGCCGCTGCTGTGGGTGGAGGCGAGAGTGGAGCGCCCCAGCCGGTCGCGCGTGGAGTACCACGTGCGGCTCAAGACGCAGTTCAAGGCGCGCCTGAACGCGACGGGCGTGGAGATCAAGCTGCCCGTGCCCGCGGACGCGGTGAGCCCGGAGGTCAAGGCGGCGCTCGGCGCGGTGACGTACGCGCCGGAGCAGGAGGCCATGCTGTGGAAGATCAAAACCGTCCCGGGCGGGAAGGAGGTGCTGATGCGCGCGAAATTCAACTTGCCCTCCGTCGCCGCCGACGACGAGGGCGCGGCGCGGCGGCCGCCCATCACCGTGAAGTACGAGATCCCGTACTACACCGTCTCCGGCGTGCAGGTGCGGTACCTGAAGGTGATCGAGAAGAGCGGGTACCAGGCGCTGCCTTGGGTGCGGTACATCACGCGCTCGGGGAACTACGAGTTCCGGCTCGACCGCGGGGACGCGGCGAGCGCCAAGCGATGAGACGTTTTTATACGAGTCACGAGTCGTTTTTATTCGACGAGAAGCGTCGGAGCGTCTTCAGGTCTCTCGTGACGCACGACGTATCTATTGACTCGCATCTATTGACTCGTCTGTCGTGAAACGTCTCACGAGTCGTGCGCTCGTGAATCGGATGTCTGTCGTCGAGACGACTAACGCGCGACGACGAGCGTTAGTTCTCGGGGTCCTCCGCGCCCGCGTCCTCCGCGCCCGCGGGCGCGACGTCGACGATGACTCCGTCGATGCCGTGCACGACGCCGTTGGAGGCCTTGAGATCAGGCGAGACCACCTTGTTGCCCGCGACGAGCAGCTCGCCATCGACGGTCTTGTCGATCTTGATGGCGCTCTCGCCGTCCAGCGTGGGAACCTCCGCGGGCAGGTCCATCGCCAGCGCGTCCGCGGCGGTGACCTCGCCGGCGATCACGTGGCGGCGCAGGATAGCCCCGAGTTCGGGGTCCGCGAGCAGTTTCTTGGGCGTGTAGTCGGAGTCCTGGAAGAACTTCTTGAACGCTTCGTTGTTCGGGGCGAACACGGTGAACGGGCCGGCGCCCTCCAGGTCGGAGGCCACCACGCCCTGCTCGGCCGCCTCCACAGCGGCCAAGAGGGTGGCGAACTCGAGGTCGTTCTCGCTCAGCACGGCGGCGACCGTCGCGAGAGGCTCTTCCTCGTCGGCGGAGGCGGCGGCGTCCGTCGCGGCGGGGTCCGCCGCCGGGTCGGTGGGCTGGATGATGTTCGCGGGGTCCTCCGGCATCTGTTCGGCGGCAACGCCGGCGAAGGCGCACGCGACGAGCGCGGTGGCGAGGAGCAGAGGGCGGACGAAGCGGGGCATGGTTCCTGTGGGAGGGGAGAGGGAGGGGGAGTCGGGAAGCGACGAGTGCGTCGAGAAGTGGCGGCGCGGAATCGCGACGACCGCACAAAATGGCGTGTGCCGGGGCGGAGACGCGGCGACACGTCATACGGGATACGCCGAGAGCTATATCGGCAAGGCTTCAGTCCGAGGTGTTCGAGGTGTCCGAGGTGGCTGTCCCGAGAAACGATATAAGGTCACGTGCCAAAACGAAAACCGGACCGAACCTCGAGGCGTAGAAAGCGCGTTTCGTGATCGCGTTTTGTGAAAGCCTCACTGTCTGTATCCTGATGTATTCGTACAAGCTTCGTCGACTCGACGGCTCTACCCCAGCCTCGCCTCGAGCGCCACGATCTTCCCCTCCAACGCGCTCTGCATGCGCGCCATCGCGGCGAGGATCTGCGTCGCGTCCCCCCCCGTTTCCGTTTCCGTCCCCGTCCCCGGCGCCGGCGCCCGCCTCGCGGCCCGCCCCGCGATGGCCGCGCGGAACGCGCCCCCCAGGTCCGCCGGGAGCCTCGGCCTGTCCGCGCGCCCCCCGTCCGACAGCGAGACAGCGAACTTGAAGATGAGGTCCGCGCGCCGTTTGACGGCGACGTCCTCGAGGGACGCGTCCTCGTGCAGCGTCTCCGGAACCTCCGGCGCGCGCCTGTGCCCCCTGAGCACCTGCCTCCAGGCGTGCTCCACCGCCACCATCGCGTCCTTCATCATCCCGCGGCACCCCGCGACCCGCAGGCGCGTCTGCATCACCGGGAACGCCGAGGCGATCTCCGCGATCTCCCTCCCCTCCAGCGCGAACACGTCGCAGTACGTCATGGCGCGCGCGGTGAACGCCGTGGGCGCCTCGCCGCCGTTCAAAACCTCCTCGCCGAACGTCTTCCCCGAGGTGAACACGCGCCCCTTCCCGCCCACCACGCCGCGCTCCACGATGTACAGGCGCGTGGACAGCGCGCCCGCGCGCACGATCTCCTCGCCCTGCGGGAACGTCACGCTCTTGAGCTTGAGCGCGACGTCCACCACGAACAGGTCCGGCGCGCCGCGGAAAAACGGCACGTTGTTGATCCACTTCCCGCACTGCCGCATGGCGACTTCGCCGCGCAGGCTGGGCGACATGCGCTCGAGCATGGTGTGCCACTCATCCATGTTCGTGGACGTGTGCTTGTACCTGAAGTAGTCCCGCAGGCGCATCTGCAGCGCCTCCCCCAGCCGCAGCTCGCGCGACATCGCGTTGAGCGTGTCCATCAGGTCGTGGTGCTCGGCGCTCTTCTTGTCCATGCTGGCGACGATGCCGCACACCGAGCCGACGACGTAGGCGAAGACGGACGTGCCGATGAGCATGGCGAAGATGATGTAGAAGCGCTCGCCGGTGGTGGTGGGCACGATGTCGCCGTAGCCGATGGTGGACATCGTGACGATCGCCCAGTACAGCGCGCTGACGTACATGTCGTACGGGCCGAGCTCGAGGCACGCCAGGAACTCGGCGCGGTCGGCGCTCCCCGCGTGGCACTCGGAATACTGACCAGCCTCGACGAAGCTCGCGTAGTAGAACCCCACCCAGTCGTCCTTGCTTCCGTTCGTGCGCGCCAGGAGCTGCCACATGCACGCCAGCCAGTGCGCGATCATGAGCGTCCCGGTGACGAACTTGCACAGCGTCAGCACGTTGTAGTCGACGGCGACGGAGTCCTCCAGCCGCTTCAGGATGCGCCCCGAGCGCAGGATCCGCAGCAGCTTGAACAGCCGGAGCAGCCTGAGCAGCTTGAGCGCCTTGAGCCCCCCCATCTCCATCTCGTGGTACGGAATCACCGAGAGCAGGTCCACCACGAAGAAGCCCCGCAGGTACCGCCGCGCGATGCGCCGCCGGTCCGTGACGTACAGCCCGACGCTCGCGCCGTCGTCCGCGTACATCAGGTTGAAGTTGAACAGCAGGTCGACGAAGAACGTGACGTCGACGAGCAGGTTTATCAGGTAAACCGGGAACGTCGCCGCGTCCGCGGTCATGCGCGCGCTGCTCTTCGTGTCCAGGAACGCCACCTCGTACGGCGTGACCGTGGCGGTGTACACCAGCGCGACCGCGATGAGCACGTCCCACCGCCGCATCATCCGCGACCGCGGGTCGAGCAAATACGGCGACGCCTCGTATTTGCTCAGGATCGAGTCGAGCTTCTTCTCGCCCTCCTCGAACTCGCGGCGCTCGCGGTCGTCCGCGAAACGCATCTCGCCGTCGCTGTCGCTGTCCTCCCACGCCCCCGGGGGGGGAGGAGGGGGACGCGCCTGCGCGTGAAAGGAGACGAAGAAGAGGGTCAGACGGCGGCGGCGTCGAGGGTGGCGCGGGCGTGAGACGAAATCCTTCAGAGCGCCTAGACGAACGCCAATCGCGTTCGCATCGCGCGACGGTCGCGGGGGAACCACGCGGGTCGCGACGGTCCTCCGCGGTCTCCGAGCGGAGAACGCGATGGCACGATACGCCAGCACCGTGGACGCCGCGCGCGGTGGCCGCAGAAGCGGCGGAGGCGCGCTCAGCGGCGTTACCCCGGGACGCTTTCGCTGCCGGGAAAATGTGCGATGTGCCGAAGACGCTCGAGTCAACATCGGCGCCGGCCTCTTCGGAGACGGGGACGTACCGGCTCCACCTTGGACATCGCGACCCTGGATCGACGCTATTGATCCACGCGGAGCCGCTTCAGTACACGCGCGCCCCTCGCTCGGCGCGCGACGCTCGACGCGCCCTGCAGTGCGCGTCTCCGGCGTTCTCACCCGAACGCGGTTTCTCCCAGCAGCCGTTGCAACTTCGCTTTTCTGTCAACGGCGGTGCCGCTCAAAAACGTATCATCCAGGTTCAAAAACGCACTTTCACCTTTGGAACGCGTTTTCGACGGCCAGCTCGAAAGGCGCCGCGGTCAAACGCGAAACTCCGCGCTTCGGTCGCGGGGTAGGCGCGAAACTTGGTGAAACGAACGAACGCGCGAGATTTGTTGAGGGTAGACAGGCGGGACCCCGCGCGGCACACGAGGCGCGCGCGGCACGCACGCGACCGCCTGTCTTGTTCGTCTCCATCACCGGAACGTTTTCGGGATCGTCCGGCGAAAGGTACGTCCCGTCACTACCGATGCGACCGATCGAACCGCCGATCCCTGTCCGTCGGCTGCCCTCCCTACCCCGGTGTGCCAGCGGGGAAATTGATCCCGTCTCCTGCAGCCGGTCGCGGCGGGATCGCGTCGCGGATCCGGCGGGGCGCGCGCCGCGACGCGCCGCGCACGTCACGCTCGTCTGGCGGCAGGATCGTTTCCCGCCGGCCAAGGACGCGCTTCGGGACCCCCTCACGTCTTCGCCCCCGCGCGCTTTCCCCGCCACGTCCCGCACAACCTGACCAATCTTGTTCTCTCCTGCGTCAACAGAGTTTCTTCGTGTTCGGCTTGGCGCCGCGAACGTTTTTGAACGATGGCGGGCAAGCAGAAGATCTCGTACTTCTACGACCCTGATGTGGGCAACTTCTACTACGGCCAGGGGCACCCCATGAAGCCCCACCGCGTGCGCATGACCCACAACCTCCTGCTCCACTATGGCATCTACAAGGAGATGGAGGTACGACGCACGGTCGATAACCCTGGTTTTTTCCGAACCGATTCCCGCGCGTCGGTCGAATCGAGCCCCGACATTTCCCGACTGTTTGCAAGTGGCTGGATCGCAAGAGTTTCGTTTTTTTCATCCGGGAAGACGCGTCAGGGCCGGGTTCGCGCCGAGTTCGCGCGACCGCCGCGAGCGACAAACATACTGACGATTTTCGTTCCTTTCCCACCGTCCCGCTCCGCTCCGCGCCGCGCAGCTTTTCCGCCCCGCTCTGGCGTCCGCGGAGGACATGACGCAGTTCCACAGCGACGAGTACGTGGAGTTTTTGCGGCTGATCACCCCCGATAACCAGCACGAGCACATGCGCCAGCTGAAGCGGTTCAACTGCGCGGAGGACTGCCCCGTCTTCGACGGTTTGTTCAACTTCTGCCAGATTTACACCGGCGGCTCAGTGGGCGGCGCCGTGCGTCTGAACCACAAGCAGACGGACACCGTGATCAACTGGGCGGGCGGTTTGCACCACGCAAAGAAAAACGAAGCCTCCGGTTTTTGTTACGTCAACGACATCGTGTTGGCCATCCTCGAGCTGCTCAAGGTGCACCAAAGAGTGCTGTACATCGACATCGACATCCATCACGGCGACGGCGTCGAGGAGGCTTTCTACACCACCGACCGCGTCATGACGGTGTCCTTCCACAAGTTCGGCGAGTACTTCCCCGGCACCGGGCACCTGCAGGACGTCGGCCAGCACAAGGGCAAGTACTACTCCGTGAACGTCCCCCTGAAGGACGGCATCGATGACGAGTCGTACAACCTGCTCTTCAAGCCCATCATGGCGAAGGTGATGGAGATGTACGCGCCCGACGCGGTGGTGTTCCAGTCCGGCGCGGACTCCCTGACCGGCGACCGCCTGGGGTGCTTCAACCTGTCCATCCGCGGGCATGCCGAGTGCCTCAAGTACATGACCACCTTCCAGGTGCCGCTGCTCGTGCTGGGCGGCGGCGGGTACACCATCCGCAACGTCGCGCGCTGCTGGACGTACGAGACGGGCTGCCTGCTCGGGCACGAGCTGGAGGACAAGATGCCCGTCAACGACTACTCCGAGTACTTCGGCCCGACGCACGCGCTGCAGATCCAGCCCTCGAACATGGAGAACCAGAACACGCCGGAGTACCTGGAGGGCGTGCGAAACCGCATCCTGGAGAACCTCTCCAAGATCCCGCCCAAGCCCTCGGTGCCGTTCCACGACGTCCCGCCGGACGCCATCACGCAGGACGCCATGGAGATCAAGGAGGACCCGGACGCGAAGGGGGGAGGCGCCGAGGCGGAGGCGGCGCGCCGCGCGCACCCCGACGGCGTCGAACCCGACGAGGGGGACAGGGACGACAAGCCGTCGCGGCACGACGGCGCGGCGGCCGAGGCGGGCGCCGCCGCCGGGAACGCCGAGGAGGAGAAGAAGGCGGCGGAGGGCAAAGAAGACGGTGGCGCCGACGCCGCCGCGGTCAAGGCGGAGGACGAGAAGGCGGACGAAAAGGCGGAACTGGGAGACGCCGCCGTCGCGGAGGCGCCCGAAAACGCGGGCGCCGACGCCGCCGCCGAGGGAGCCGCGCCCGCGCCCGCCGAGGGCGCCGCGATGGACGTCGACGGCGCCGGTGGGGTGGTCTCCGACCTCCCGCCGCGGTCCCCCGCGGGCCCGGGCATCATGGCGAGCGACCACGGCGACGAGCAGTGAGGCGAGGCGAGGCTTTCTCGAGACGAGCGGCGCGTTCGCGACGAGGCGTCTTTTCCGCGCGATTTCATTCGCGCGCGAACGAGTGTTACTCACACACACGACAGCGCGATCACACGCGACACTTCTCACTCGCCATCACTCCACGCTTCGGTCGTAGTGCTTTCGTTCGTCCGGCTCGAGACGCCGAGAGCGTGTTTGAAAGAAGCGGGGGTCTCCGACCAGGTTTTTCCACGCGGAAGCGGAAAAACGAAAACGTCGCCCCGAACCTCGGAGAGCGGATCTGTCGGATTACGCAGCGCGCGACTCAGAGGTGTTGGCAACCGCGAATACGCCTTGGCACCTCGGCACCTCGGCACCCTTTTGTTATCTTGTTCGGACACCTCCCCGCGCGGGACACGCGCGCGCGCGACGGGCACGATGTCGGCGCCCGCGTTCGAAGCGGCGGTGCGTCGCGTCTCGGCGTCTTCGTCCGGCCGCGGCCTGGGCGCCGCCCGGCGCGTCGGCTCCGCGCACCGCGTGGCACGCGTGAGCCATCGTCAGCACGCGTCGTTCCGGACGGCTCGCGCGGAGCGCGTCCGCCGGCGCGGCGCGGCGGCCGCGCCCTGCGCGGAGAAGTACGCCGTGAGCACGGAGGACGCGAAGGCCATGTTCGACGCGCGCTTCCCGCCCGGTTCTGTGCCCGTGGCCGTGCGCGAGACCGCGTGCGGGCGCGGGCTCGTCGCGCTGCGGCCCATCGACGAGGGGGACCTGCTGCTGTCCGTCCCGTGGCGACACACCGTGCACGTGTTCGAGGGCGGCCACGACGACCCCGACGACCTGCGTCTGGCGCTCGAGCTGCTGAGGGTCCTGGACGGTGGCGGCGCGGACGCGCCGGAGGATGAGCGCGTCTCGGTGTGGCGGGCGTACCGCCCGATGCTGCCCTCCAGCACCGGCGCGGCGGCGTTTTGGACCGAGCGCAACGTAGACGAGTTGCAGCACGCCGACGCCGTCGAGGAGACGCGCGCGCTGCGTTTGCAGTTCGAGGCGAGCGCGACGAGGCGCGCGGACGCGACGCACACGAAGGAGGATATCCTGTGGGCGCTCTCGATGGTGCACTCCAGGTCGTTCAGCGTGACCACCCCGGAAGGCACCGCGCGCGCCCTGGTGCCGTTCGCGGACCTGTTCAACCACAAGCCCGAGTCGCCCGCGCAGGCGAGAAACACCGACGCCGTGTTGCAAGCCGCGCTCGCCGCGGAGAGATGCGCCGACGACGAGAAGACGAACGACGACGCGAACGCGCCTCCGCGCGCGAACGCGCACGCGCGGAGCGGCGAGCCGTGGTCGGTGACGCACGACGACGCGCTCGGCTTCGACGCCTCGGCGCGTTTCGAGATGCGCTCCATCTGGCGGTACGCGGAGGGAGAGGAGGTGTTCATCACGTACGGCCACGAGACGAGCGCGGAGCTTCTGGCGTCGTACGGCTTCTTCCCGGCGCCCAACGCGGGCGACTTCGTGCGGCTGTACGCGGACATGCAGGACATCCTGGACGATGACCGGTACCTGTCCCGCGACGCCAACCGCGACGCGGCGCTCGCGATGGAGCGCGAAGCCGTCATGTGGAGCGCCCTGGCGGTGGACGCGCCGCTCGCCGTGCGCCCGGGCGGCGTCGCCGCCGCCGCGCACCTGCTCGGGTGCCTGCGGCTCATGCACGCGCACGGCGCGACGCTCGGCGCGCTGCGCGACCAGAACGTCCCGCACATAGGGCACAGCACGTTCGTGTGGCACGGCGACGCGCCGTGCGGGCTGTGGGCGGAGGCGTGTCGCGACGTCGCGATGGACGACGCGTCGCCGACGCCGAGCGCCGCCGGAGCGGTTGAGCGCGAGGACGAGGATTTAAGAATGGCGGTGGACCGCGCGGCGCTGGGCCAGGCTGCCGCGCGGTGCGTGGAGATGCTCGCGGAGTTCCCCACGAGCCTCGAGGAGGACGAGGCGACGCTCCGCGAGCTGGCGAACACGTCCCAAGGCTCGGACGAGGACGAGTCGGATCTCGAAAGCGCCGAGCAGTTCGCCGTCGCGGTGGCGTACCGCGTCTCGGTGAAGAGGCTTTTGGGGGCGTTTCTCGAGGAGTGCCTCGCGATGGGCGTGCAACCCAGCGAGTGGTGACACGCCCATCGCGATTTTTATCGCGATACTTTTTGAAGCGAGGGGTGAAGCGAGCCGCGGACGTCGCGCGACGTCCGCGTCGCGAACGACGGCGCGCGTCTCGACGCGCGAATGACGAATCCGCCACCGAATGAAAAGAATGTGTCGTTTTTTTTTTAGTGAACACTTTCGTCGTCGTCGCGTCTACGCGCGTCGACGCGCGTTTTCCTACTCTACCTTCCCGCGACGGCTTGTCCGATCTGGTTCGCCGCGGAGAGACCCGCGCCCACCACGCCGTACACCGCCATCGCCCTCGGACCCTGCATGCTCTTGTACAGCGACCCGGCGCCGCCGCCCGCCGCGATGGCGGTGAGCGCGGGGTACTCCTGGTCCGCGTAATGGCCGACGAGAGATTCGATGGCGGCGTAGTACAGACCGATGCACCCCCAGGCGTTTCCCAGCGCCGCGCCCCGCGCGCCTCCCGCGTTGAGCACGCGGTTCAGCAGCAACCGCCTGCTCTCGGTCATGCCACCCGCGGGTTTGTTTATCAAGCCCTGGTACGCGCCCACGCCCCCCCCCGCGAGCGTGCCGCCGAGGTACCCCAGCCCCGTGAGGAACGTGAGATTTTCGCTCCAGCTCCTGCGTTTCATCGAGCGCTCCTCGTCGAACAGGAACTCTGGCGAGTCGCTCAGGCTGTACAGCGCCTTGGACATGTTCGGGTCGAACGGCCCCCCGAGCCCGGTGTACGGGTTGTACGGCTGGTTCGCGATGGCGCCGCGCGGCGCGACGCGGCCCAGGTCTCCCGCCATCGCCGCGGGCGTCGCGAATCCGGACGACACGGGCTCGTCGATCCCGCTGCTCATCGGCGCGTCATCCGACAGCACGTTCACGGACGAGCTCACCTCCGCGGCTTTCTTCGCCTCCGAGCGCTTGCCGACGCCGAGCAAATCGCGTAGACCCATATCCGCCGTGCGCGCCTCGGCGGGGACGACGCGTAGGGTTTTTTCGGCGTCGGTTCAGCGACGAGCGAGTCGCGATCTCAGGCGCGCGTCTCGCACCTGCACGTCCACCTCGACGGACTCGACCTCGTGTCGGGAAACGAAACGCCGCGTCTCTCCGTGTGGTGTCGCGAAGGACGGCGTCCTCGGACGAAACCGCGCCGCGGTGCTTCGCGAAGTGCGCGCCAAGGCGACGTCGAGACGGGATCGTCGATTCCGTCGATCAGATCTTTTCCAGCTTGGCAAACTGGCGGCCGTCTCGTGGTCACGTTTCTACGACTTGTTTCATTGAGACCGCAGTCTTTCGATTTTGTAAATTAGCAGCAGCGCTGCACTCCGAAACCGCACGAAACGAGAGCCGCGGAGCGCGCCTCGTTCGCCTCTCGCGAAACCGAACGAGGAGACCTCGCGCTCCTCCCCCGTCTCACACTTCAGGGCACGCCCCGACTGCATGGGCCAGCAGAGAGGTATGGCGCCGCGCGGGGGAGGACAGCGCATGGGCGGCCAGGAGATCCTGGTGGAGCTCCTGGCGGGCACCATCGCCGCGAGCCTCGCCGCCGTCGCGCTCCACTTTTCGTACAAGCTCCTGGATCCCAACCGCGCCGCGCGCGAGGCTGCGGCGGCGAAGAAGAAGGAGATCGCGCGTCGCCTGGGCCGACCCAACATTGTGACGAACCAGTACGAGGACATCATCGCGTGCGACGTGGCGAACCCGATGGAAATCAGCACCACGTTCGACTCCATCGGCGGGCTCGGCGAGACCAAGCGCGCGCTGCAGGAGATCGTCATCTTGCCGCTGCTCCGCCCCGAGCTCTTCGCGGGCGGCAACCTGCTCCGGCCGGTCAAGGGGTGCATGCTGTACGGCCCCCCGGGGACGGGCAAAACGCTCCTCGCCAAGGCGCTCGCCAAGGAGTGCCGCGCGTGTTTCATCAACGTGCGCACGTCCACGCTGCAGAGCAAGTGGTTCGGCGACGCCAACAAGCTCGTCGCGGCGGTGTTTTCGCTGGCGTGGAAGCTGCAGCCGAGCATCATCTTCATCGACGAGGTGGACTCGTTCCTGGGCGCGCGGAAAAACAGCGAGCACGAAGCGAACACGTCGATGAAGACTGAGTTCATGACCATGTGGGACGGGTTCCAGACGAACGAGCACGCGCGCGTGATGGTGCTCGCGGCGACGAACCGGCCGTGGGAGGTGGACGACGCCATCCTGCGCCGACTGCCGCGCTCGTTCGAGGTGGGTCTGCCCGACTACGCGCAACGAGTGGATATCCTGAGCGTCATCCTGCGGAGCGAGCCGCTAGCGCCCGGATTCCTGGGGCCCGCACCCAACGCGCCGGTGTTCCAGATCGCGCGCGCCACCGAGCGGTACAGCGGGAGCGACCTGAAGGAGCTGTGCAAGCAGGCGGCGTACGGCCCGATTCGAGACTTGCTGGACGCGGAGCGCGCGGCGGCGCTCGCCCGGCAGAGCGCGCGCCTCGGGAAGGCGCTGAAGAAGCAGGCGGCTTCGCGCGGCGGGAACCCCGTGGTCGGTTCCGGGGTGGACGACCTGGAAGGCGACCTGGACGAGTTCTTCGACGCGGAGGAGGCGCAGGACGGCGGCGCGGGCGGGCGAAGCGACCCGATGACGCGGCGGAAGCGCGCGATGACGCTGGCGGATTTCTCCGCCGTGCTGTCCAAGTCGGGCACCTCGGCGGACGCCGCCGCCAAGTACCGGCACGCGGACAACGAGCGCCGCTTCGACCGGGACGCGCGCGCGGCGCACAGCGCGTTCGGTGCGGGGGGCGCGTCTCCGAGCGGGTCCTTCGGGAGCGTCTCCCCGGAACAGATGGCGGCGCTCGAGTCAATGGTCACGCCCGAGATGGTGGCGCAACTGCTGGGCGCGATGGCCGGAAAGCCGAACGGCGACGCGCCCGCGCCTGCGCCGCCGCCGGAGATCTCGCCGGAGATGCTGGCGAAGATGATGGAGCAGTTCATGTTGCAGAGGTCAGCCGCCGCCCCCGGGGGGGGAGGCGCGTCCCCCGGGAATTGATCGCGGGTCGCGAGATACATACGTAGCTACACCTTTTCGTAGTACGCTCCTTGAAAAAAACGACTCGACTCGCGCGCGTCTTCGATCAGACTTTGTTCAGCCTGGTGACGATCACGACGCGTATTTGCTGATCGAACGATCCGCACACCGCCAGCCCCTCTTTGTCCGGCGACCAGTCCCACGACGAGATGGGCTGCGTGCTGACGTTGCGCTTGTTCAGCAGGTCCATCGCGCCCGCCACCCCCATCTCGCGCCCGTCGGCGTCCTTCACCACGCGCTGGTCCGGGTAGCGGTACTTGTACAGCATCAGCGTCCCGTCGCCGCCGAGCACCATGCTCACCTCCCGGTTCTGCGGCAGGTGCTTCGCGCCCCACACGGTGGCGCCCACCGGCGTTTTCTCCGTGACGCACGCGAACCCCGCCGTGGGGTGCTGCGTCCGCGCGTCGTACACCGAGAACTGGGACTCGAGGCACGTCACCGCGAACTTGTTCATGGCGATGTTTTTGCGGTCAAACTCGACGCCGCACACGCCGTTCCCCACGTTCGTCTCGCACCGCACCGTCCCCGTCCGCAGATCGAACAGCTTCACGTCGCCGTTGTCGTACCCCGCCAACACGCACCGCTCGTCGTCGTTGAACGCGTTCCCGAACGCGACGGACCAGCAGTCGCGCGCGGCGACGCCGTCGGCGGGTTCGAACGACGCCACCGGCGCGTCCTTCTGCCTCACGTCCCACACGCGCACGCACCCGTCCCGCCCGGCGGTCACCAGCTCGGGCGCGCCGTACCCTCTGTGCGCGCCGCCGCAGCCGTCGATGGCGTTCACGATGGACGTGTGCGCCTTGACGTCCATCACGGGCGCGTCCGCGCGCTCCAAATCGTACAGCTGCAGGTAGCCCTCGAAGTTCCCCGTGGCGAGGTGCCGCTCGGCGAGGCCGCTCGCGCCGAACGTCCCGCACTTCACGCTCGCCTTGGTCTCCACCTCCTTGCTCAGCTTCAGGTCCACGCCGTCCAGCTCGTACACCTGCAGGCACCCGGTCGCGCGCGCGAACGCGCCCATCACCACGAACCGCGCGCTGCTCGGGATCCACTTCACGTCGTACGACGTGATCTGCACGCTCTTGCTGATGTGCTCCAGGATCTGGGGGCCCACGGAGACGTCCATGGCGCGCGTCAAACGGGGCGCACGAGGGGCGACCGGGGGCCTGACAAGCGAGTCGGCGCGCGTGTCCGACGGAAACGCGCGCGCGCGGCCCCGTCAGACCCTCGCGGACGCTCGAGACGCGTGTCGACCCGCGTTGACCGCCCGATCGAATGGGTCACTCGTGAAAACAGAAAGTCGCTTTCTCAAAAGCGAACGCGAATAGAACAAGTCAGCCGGCAACTGTGAGTACAGTGTGATCACTCGAGAAATGAGTCTCAACTTTCACCTCGCGTCATCGTCACTCTCGCTTCGGACCGCCGTCCTTTTCTGGTGTCTCCAGCCCCAACCCGAACGAGGTGGCTTCTTCGCGAAGCTTCTGCAGCATCTGCCTCTGCTCCTCGGTCATGGCCTCGACCACCTCGGGCGCGAGCTCGCCGGAGAGGTTCGGCATCGCGCCGGCGTCGGCGCCTCGCGGATCGATCGCGCCCAGGTACTTGGACCACTCGCTGCCAAACTCCAGCCACTGCTCACGCGTGGTCTTCGCCTCGAGGTGCCTGCGGAACTCCTCGCGCGCGTACCCGTCCCCGAGCACGCGCATGGGCGCCGGCAAACGCACGCGGTGCGCGCGCAGGATCTGCCGGTAAAGCGTCAGGACCTGCTTCAAGCCGGCGGCGGCGTTTGTCGTCGACGCCATCGTCGATTTTTCGTTCCGCGTCGCGACGAGGTCCGTCGCGCGTCGCGTCGCGCCCGCGCCTACGCGCGTCGCCGCCTACACGCGTCTCGCCTCCTACGGACACGCGCGCGCGCTCGCCGACGCGTGTGGTCGCCGACGTTCGCCTTCGCGTTCGCGACGCTGTTGCGAGCGAACAAGGAGGCTCTTGTCGCTTCGCGCGTCGA
>Ga0181560_10002493_pt1 | contig 17087 bp, 4 predicted proteins | sample 011ome_20_FD_133751 | JGI IMG/M metagenome (GOLD analysis project Ga0181560, IMG submission 133751) | Coastal salt marsh microbial communities from the Groves Creek Marsh, Skidaway Island, Georgia - 011509CT metaG (megahit assembly) | ecosystem: Environmental > Aquatic > Marine > Intertidal zone...
CGGCGGTCGCGATGCGTGCGGCCGTGCGTCGGGAAGTGTGCCTCGTGCGGAGGGAAACGAGCCTTCTTAGCACAGAGTTCGTACACGTACACAAGCTAGTTCTAGCTAGCTACCTTCGAAGGTACCTTAGTTAGGTAGCTGGTAGGGCCTAGGGCCTACGAAAGTACGAAAGTACCTTCGTACTTTCGAAAGTACGAAGGTACGAAAGTACATGTACTTTCGTACGAAAGTACTTTCGTACCTTCGTACGAAAGTAGATAGAATACACAGGCTGAGGCGTGACATTAGCGGCAAATAGAAAACGAGAATTCTCGTTTGCACCCCCACGTTTGCCCCCTCCCCATCGGGATGGTTTTCCGATCAAAAATGCTGAAAGGGTATTTTTCATCGCAAGATTCGGGTTTTTGCCGCTATTGTCACACCTCCGGCCTGCGTAGCTGTTTTAGACTGTAGGATTTTGTCGGGAATTTGGCGAGCTTCCGATAAGATCCGACCGCATGGACCAGAGTATCGACGCGGACGATTTCACCCGACCTCCGGTATCAAATTCCCCCTTTCAAGCCTGCTTGAAGCACTCGGAATAAACGGCGTTGATGCGACAAAGGCGAGGGTCAACCTTCCTCCAGTGCGGTCGCGGGTCGCGCCCAGAGGGAGACGCGCCGAGGACGACGCGATGGCTTCGTCGTCCGTCGCGCTCGCGCGCGCGGCGTCGGCGTCGGCGTCGGCGTCGGCGTCGGCGTCGGCGTCGTCCACCCCGCGCGCGGGATCATCGGCGTCGTCCTCGCGTCGTGCGACGCGCGCGCGCGGCGCGAGCGTCCGAGCGCCGCGCGCGATCTCGGAACTCGGAACTCGAGACGCGGACGACGACGACGCGTCGTCGCCGTCGTCGTCGTCGCCGTCGTCGCCGTCGCCGTCGCCGTCCTCCCTCTCCCGTCGCGACGCGCTGCGACTCTCCGCCGCGTCCGCGGCGTCGCTCCTCGCGGCGCCCCACGCGCTCGCGTCGGCTCCCGCCGCCGCCGTCGTCGACCCCGCCCGACGCGCGTACACGCAGACGACGCCGACGCTCTTCGCGCCCTTCTACGGCGACGACTCGCGCGCGACCGTCCTGAAGACGATCGTCCCGGGGCAGGTGTACGCCCTGGAGCAAAACCTCGAGGTCGGGCCCCTGGAGACGCCGCTGCGGTGCGTCGTCGTCAAGCTCCGCGACGGCGCGCTCTGGGTGCACGCGCCGCTCGCGCCGACGATGGAGTTTTTCGAGCTCGTCGAAACCGGGATACCCGACCACCGCGGCGTCGAGCACGTCGTCGTCCCCACGTACGCGTTCGAGCACAAGATCTTCGCGAAAGACGCGCTGCGACGGTGGCCGGACGCGAGGCTGTGGGTCGCCCCGGGGCAGTTTTCGTTTCCGGTGGAGGTGCCGTCGCGCGTCGCGTTCGGGCGAGAGCCGGACGGCGTCCTCGGCGGCGCCGCGGACGGCGGCGGCGTCGGCGACGTCCCGCCGTGGATCGACGAGATCTCCGTGCGGATTTTGAAGGCTGGGAAGTTCGCGCTCGCGGGGAAGGACGTCACGATACGCGAGGCGACGTTCTATCACGCCGCGTCGAGGACGATGATCGTCACGGACGCGCTCGCGAGGGTGCCGTACGAGATTCCGGAACTCCAGGTTTGCGCGCGCGGTTTCGAACGGTTTCGCCTTCGCGTTCGCGTTCGCGTTCGTCTTTCGCCCGCCCGCCCCTCCCTCCCTCGGTTTCAACGAACGTCGCATCGCATCGCGTCCGTCCCCTTTCGAGCGTCGACGACTGACCGATGAACGACGACGAACGTCCGTTCAGACCCCCGAGAAGCTGCTGCTCGTGGGGAAGCTGAGCACCGCGGACGCGCAGCCCGAGGACACGCCGGAGAACCGCCTCAGGTGCGTTCTATACAATAGTTTTTCACCCATCGCGCGGTTTCGACATTTGATCGCCGCTCCCCCTTTCAACTGACCGGAGAACTGTTTTTGTATGGAACGACCCTCAGGGGATGGAAGAAGACGTGCCTCCTCGTGAACTACTTCTTCCCCGAGCACGAGGAGCCCGCGCCCGGTCGGATCGGCGTCGTGGAGTGGACGCCGGGGTGGGAGGATAACTTCGATAGGCTCGCCGGGCGGCTGATCGTCCCGCCCGTGGTTCGGTCGCTTCTGTACGCGCAGGATCCGGGGTCGGTGCGCGCGTGGGTGGACGCGGTGACGATTGGGGAAGGCGCGTTCTGTTCAAACGTTTTCGCCCGTCCCTCGGTTTCGACGTTCGATCGCGTGGGTCCCTTTCGACTGACCGACGCGCTCGTTTCGTATGGAATGACCCTCAGACGCGTGGGATTTCGAGAGGATCGTGCCCGCGCACTGGGAAGGGCCGATCGAGGGCGTGAGCGCGGAGGACGTTCGCGTCGCGTTTCGATGGCTCGAAGATTTTTCGCTGGATCCGTTCCCGGAGGCGGACATGCGACGGGGGCTCAAACCCATCGCGGACGCGGTCGTGAAGATCGACCGCGCGTGACGTCGCGACGGACGGCGCGGACTGCAGTCGTTCGCACGTTCGCAAGTTCGCGCGTTCGTTCGTTCACCAAATTAGCTTTGGATTTTATTTACAAGAGCCGACGCGCGCGATCTGATGACATGACGGAAGCGAGGGTATCGGCCTCGTTTCCATCCTTCGCCTTCTCCCGCCCGCGGTCGCTCGCTCGCTAGTCTTTCGGCGGTCGACGCCGTCGCCCGCCGCCACCCTCCTTAATTACCTCAGTCGTTAATCTACGCTGCACAGCAGGCACACCCCGCGCAAGATCCATTTCGTGACCGGATCCTCCGTTCTCAAGTCAAACTGCGCGATAAAGTTGAGCCCCGTCCTCTTCTTGATCTTGTACGTCGGACACGAAAACACGTTCTGCGTCTCTTTATCCTTCGCCAAGACGCCCGTGACGTACAGCACCGGAAGCGCGACGAACAGCTTCTTGGGATCCGAATCGACGAGCCGGTTCATCTTCCCGTCCCACGAGCACCCCTCCAAGTACAACCCGTAGATGTACACGCCCTCCTTCGGCTCCTCTTTGATCTCCTTGATCTCCTTCGGCGGCGCCGTCACCCTGCTCTCCATGACGACGTCGTCCAGCGCCCACTTATCCTTCGCGTGCTGCCTCGACACCTCCTGCTTCATCGCGGTGAGGAACCCGCCGGGGTTGAAGAACCCGGTCATCCAATACCCCTTCGGTCGCCCGTCGTTTAGCCACTTGCGCAGCTGGTCGTAGCGTTGGAGCAACCCTTGGAACCACGTGCCGATCGTCGCGCTCTCCCAGCTCTTCGCGAGCCACTTCCGCGGGACGTTGGCGTCGAACAGCGCGTCCATGGCGTCGACGAGATCGCCCGCGAGCGCCACCGTGCCCGCGATCGCGAGCCGCAAGTTCGCGAGCGTCTTCCGCGTGAGGCCGATGACGACGTTCAGGCGGTCTGAGGGTCGTTCCGTACGAGCGAACGTCGGGGTGGAGTTGAAACGCGTCAGAAGCGGAGTTGAAAGGCGTAGAGGTGTGTCGGGATTGAAAGCGAGGGGTGGGCGGAGAGATACGCCGGGAAGTAAAGTCCTTAAGGATCGGCGTTCACCACGCGAACGCGGTCGTATGGGAACCAGTGTATAGAACGCGCCTATCTCCTGCCGCAGGTGCACCGTCAGCGGAATCGTCGCCCCGCCCGGGAGCTTCCGCAGCAGCTCCTTGGTCGGCTCCGGCTCGAACGCCTCGGGAACCTTCGCGAGGAGGTCGGCCGCGATCCCGTCGACGATCTCCGCGGGGGAGAGCCCCTCGCCGCCGCCGCCGCTCTTCGGCATCGTGCTCGTGACCGTGCCGACCAGATCGGCGACGGCGAGCGTTCGAAACGTGAGATCCGCGTTGGGATGCAGCCCGAAAATCTCCGGCGAGTCCTGCGCGGGAAGCTTCTCGATCGCGGCTTTGTAATCGTCGATGTTCGTCTTATCCGGGACGGGGTAGCCGGGGAACAGCACGAGGTCGCGCTCTAAACACCCCGCGTTGAAGTACTTCTCCGCGTACGTGTTCATCAAGAGCTCGTCGAACGGGTCCGTGATTCTCCCGCCGTACTGAATCGACGACACCATGTACGTCACCGTCGGCCACGTCGGCGAGTTGAGCTTCTTGGCGTCCATCTCCGTGAGGTGGTTCTGCAGAAACTGCACGCACGCGCTCAGATCCGACTGGTTGAACTCGTACGGGACGTTCCACCCGATCGGGCCAAACTTCCTCCGCTCTTGCACGATCGAGTGCAGGTAGCACATCACGAAGAGCATCTGCCGCCACTCGTACCGCCCGACGGCGTCGAGCATGTCCTGGTTGACCCACGCGTACGAGTTTCGCAAGCCCGCGCGCATCCCCACCGGGGCTTCGTTCGTGATCTTGATCGACATCTGCAACAATCCGATCGGAAACGCCGGGTGCGGCTCCGCGGTGATCCAGAGCCGGAACCCGTCGTGTATGCTCTCGGCTTTCAGTAAATACGTCTCGATCTCCGCCATGTACGCGAGACCGAGATGCGTGTTCGCGAGCATGACCCACTGCCCCTCCAGCGTCGCCGTCGTCATGTACTTCCGCGCGATGATCTCCTGGCCTTGACCCATCGAGACGCCGTTGAGTTTGATCTTCTTACGCTTCGCGAGGTCCTCGATGAGCTTCGTCGGGTCCGCGCCGGGGGAGAGAAGGAAGACGCACGGCGCGAACGGCGTGCTCTCCTCCCACGTCGCGTCCATGGAGAGCGGGACGGACTCCACGAATCGCTCGCCGATGGCGTCCGCGATGTATTTTTGCGCGGCGACCATCGTGCGGTCCTGACGCAGCGACTTCACGAGGCACATCCGCTCGAAGAGCGTGACGCGGTCTTCGAAATCCGGAATCTTCGCATTCTCCGGCGCCTCCTTGTCGTACCACTTCTCCCACTGCCGGTCGTTGAGGACGATCGACTCGAGGAGGTCCCCGAACGTCTCTTTATACTGCGACAGCGCGACGAGGTCGAGCCAGCACTTGTCCGGGATCCAGTCCTTCGGCTTCTTCTTCACCGACTTGATGTCGAGCGAGCCGCCGCCCTTCAGGAACACGGACACGAGCGCGGGGGAGAGCTCGCCCGCGCTCACGAGAATCTTATTCGTCATCATCAGCGCGAACGTCAGCTTATGCCGCTCGAACAGCCCGCGTTGGATGTACAAATAGATGCTGTACGTCATGTGCGAGATGATATTCGCGATGCGCTTCGCGGGCATCTTCGCCGGCTCCGCGTTGTCGATCGCGAGCGCGTACAGCGCGTTGAACTGGTTCAACGACGTCTGGTACATCACGTTGACGCCCGTGAACTCCGCGACGAGGAAGTAAATCAACGTCGCGCGGTGCGCCACCGGTCGGTACTCCTCGCACGCCTCGGTGATTTTCGCGTTCGTCTCCGACGCCACCGCGAGCTTCTCGTTCACCTCCTGCGCGGTGCGCTTCGTGTTGTTGAGGACGTCGATGAGCTCGACGTCGTCCAACAAGTTTCCCGTGGAGTTGGACAGGCGGAAGAGCAAGTCGTCCTCGAGCTGTTTGATCTTCTTCTTGTACGACGTCACCTCCTCCACGAGCGCCTGCCGCTGCGTCTGAAGCTCCTGCTTCTCCTTCAGGATGAGCTTCCCCAGGAGCTGGTCCTCGAGGCCGGTCATCGTCACCGTGAAGTCGATCACGGTCGTCTTCGCGCACAGCTCCGGGGAGTAGTGCGGGTTCGGCAGACGCGTCGTGCAAAACAACGCGAAGGATTCGGAAAAGTCAACCTCCTTGCCGTCCGACAGCGTGATCGTCATGTTCTTCCCCTTGACCGCGATCAACTTCTCGAGGATCGGGTCGAGAATAGGGTCGAGCTCTTCTTCGATGTTCTCGATCAATAGCGGGCGCCCGAACGACATGCAGTCCTCGAGGTGGTTCCTGAAGTGTTTCTCGTTCAGGTTCGTCACCTTGAGCTGGTTCGCCGTCTCGCGCGACTTGATCCACGATAAACCTTGCCCTTGCGGGTCCACCATGACCGGGTACCGCGTCGCGCGCGTCACCATGATCCCGTTCTGTATGGACAGCTCGTCCGTGGGCAACCCCTGGAGGTTCCACTCGCCGATTTCGTTGTCGTCGACGAGGAACCTCGTCACGTCGAGGTTCTCGGTGACCGGGACGCCGCGCGACGTCAAGTCGCCGTAAAAGTCGCGCTGCAACAGCAAATCGCGAAACTCCTTGTTGAACGGGCCGAGGTAGGACACGAACGACGACGCGAGCGCGCAGTCGCCGGTGAGGCGCTGAATCTGCAGGTCGAACTGCTTGGACTGCTCCGTCCATCGCACCTCCTCGCCCGCGAGCGCGGAGATGAGCGCCGTGGCGCTGTCCATCTTTCGCTGCGTCGCCGCCGCGTCGTCCTCCAGGCGCTTCTTCTCCGCCATCGCGGCGTCAAACTTGGCCTGCATCTCGTCCAACGCCGCCTGCACTTTCGCGAGCTCGTCGTCCGCGGCGTTCTTCTCCTTCATCGCCATCTTCATGTCCGCCTCCGCGGCGCGTAACATGAGAATCTTCGGGTCCACGACTTTCGCGACTTCGTGATACGTCACCATGCTCATCGCCCAGTTGCACAGACCGGCGACGGAGCCGGACGCCTTCTTCGCCATCTCGTAGTTGAAATCCGGCGCGGCAAAGTACGGCTGCAGCAGCTCGCACGTCTCGTCGTTGATTTGCTCCTTCGGAAAGTTCATCAGCTTGGCGAGGAACGCCATGTCGCCCATCATTCGCACGGAGACTTTCGAGTAGTTATCGCTCGCGTTGATCACCATCGCGCCCTTGACGTCATGCCACTTCACCATCGTCATCGGGTACTGGCGGAGGATCAACACCGCGTCGAGAATGCGCTTCACGACGTCCGGCGGGTTCTTCAGCGCCTTCACCGCGCCGATGTCTTTGGACGTGATCGAGGATAAGGCTTCGATCGCCGCGTCGAGCGCGGGCTTGGCCGCGGCGAGGTCCTTCTCCGCGTCCTCCTTCACCGCGGCGATCTCGTTCGCCTTCTTCGTGACGCCCTCGACGATGACGGCGACTTTCGCCTTTTCCTTCTCCGCGATGGCGGTGGAGGCGGAGATCTCTTTGAGGAGCTCCGCGGCGTCCGCTTGCGCGACGGCGAGGTCTTTGTTTTTCTGCGTGAGGTCAATCTGCATCGTCTTCACGTCCGCTTTCGCGTCGAAGAGCTTCGTTAGACCGCTGTTGATCTTGTCCGCGAGCGTCTTCACCTCCGCGAGCTTGTCCGCGTACAGCTTCCTGTACCCGGAGATGAACGACAGGTACGACTTCGGCGTCACGTAGACGTTTCTGCGGAACTTTTCAAAGTACTCCTTGCACGCGCGCGTCACCGCGACGTGGACGAACCCCATGTGCGTCTGGAGCTCGTCCTTCGCCTTGTCGTCGCACGCCATCTCGAAGTCGCCGATGAACTTCGTGGACACCGCCACGAGCGCGTCTTGCGGCCAAGGGAGGAACCAGTCGATCGTGCAGCCGTTGATGAGACCCGGGAAGTTTCTCGCGCGCGTGGAAAACTTATCCCCGACGGGCGAGAAGCACAGGCACAAGTGCAGGTTATCCCGGACGCGTCCCATGAAGAAGTTCCACAAGTTATCCTGCGTGTCCTCGAGCTCGGGCGCGGCTTTCTTCATCACCGGTCTCAAGTCGTTCACGAGCGCGTCCACTTCCTCCTTCGGGAACAAACCCGCGACCTCGCCAGTCATCAGGAGCTGGTTGATGTACTCCAAAAACGACTCGTCCTTCACCTCGGCGTCCGTGAAGATAAACGCAACCTTGTTCCCCTTGAGCCCGGCGTTCACGTACAACGCCTTGATGTCCTCGAACAAGTTCGTCTGGTTGTACGTCTTCGTGATTTGGATTTGGAACGGAAACGCGCCGGCGATGTACGCCGCGAGCCGCGTGAGCGACTGCTTCCCGCTCCCTCCGACGCCGATGAGAAGCGCGCTCCCGCGATCCATGCACAGCAGCCGAGAGATGCGCATCATGTGCTTCAACGCGTCTTCGAACAAGACGAGCTCGAGCTTCATGGACTTGCTCGTCTCGTTGAACATCGCCTGTTTTTTCATCGCGACGTCCGTGAGGTGCGCGAGGTTCGGCGTGGACTCGTAGAAGGACGGGTTCGCGTCGATGATCTCTCCCGTCTCGGCGTCCATCACCGGGTCTCGTAAAAAGTCGACAAAGTACAGCCGCTCCTCCACCTCCTTGGCCATGTCCTTGCCGTACGTGTCTCTGACGAGCTTCATGATGAGCTCGCCGCCCCAGTCCTTGTCCTCGTGCGTCGTGAGCTTGTCGCAAAACACGCGCTCGCACTCGTGCCGCCACAGCGCGACGAGGTACCCTTCCGGGGATTTGACCCCGGCGCCGAAACCGGCGGACGCGTCGAACCCGAGCTTGAACCTGTCGCGCTCGGCCAAGATGACGCCTTGGAACACCTTCGAGAGCTCGCGCATGTTGAACAGGTAGTGAAACTTCGCAGGCGTCGGCAGCATCTTCGCCTGGACTTTGTTCCACAGGTCGATCGTGATCGGGACGAGCTTCCCCGCGGTTTCGACAACCTCCGCGGAGAAGACATCCGACGAGAATCGCCCGGCGACGAGCTGCCCGAAGATGTTGTTGATCGCCGCGACGGACGGTAACGGCACGTTGAAGATGGCGAAGTGTCGCTTCAGGCGGTTCGGGATGTCGTTCTTGCCGCCGCCCGGGGTGTTCATCGCCGCGAGGTACTTGCAGTCGATGATAAACTTCATGTCCCCGATGGGTTTCTCCAACGAGTAGACGCCTCCTTGCTCCAAGAGCTGCCGGACAATCTCGTTCGTGACTTGGTCGCCCCAGTCGTTCATCGCGGGCATGGAGATGTCGTCGATGAAGACGAGCATCTTCTTGCCCCCCGACGGCCCGAAGTACTTCCCTTGTCGCTTCTCCACGGCGGATTCGATGGAAATTTGAAACGTCTGCGGCGTCGTGAGCGACGAAAACGTGATGCTCTTTTGCGTCGTCTCGTCCAGGTCGAAACCGGACATGAACGACTTGATCGCGGTCGTCTTCGCGGTGCCCGGCCCGCCCACGAACAGCGCTTGCTTGTCCACGCTCGTGACCAACCCGAGGAGGGCTTCGAGGCGGACCGAGTCCAGCGTGGGGATGATTAAGCGCGCAAACTTGGGCGTCTCCTCGTCTCGCGGGTACTCCCAATTTGGCACTCTCTCGTTCCAGTGCTTCCACTCCGTGTCGTCGTCGGAGACGAAGTACTCGAAGAACGTGTCCTTGGAGTCCTCGTCGAACGCGGGGTGGTTCCCTTCACTGAGCGCGACGAGCGCTCGGTTCAGTTTCGGTCGGTCGTTGAAGTTCAACATCCCCCCGAGCGACCACGTGAGGCTGTACAAAAACAGACGCTCGTAGTGCCCCTCGGAGAGCGGCTCCGACTGCTCTTCGTACGGCAAAAGGACAGCCTTCAGCATCGTGAGCAACGTCGTCACGGAGCAAAAGTCCCGCGAGACGTGTTCCCACGGAACGCCGCCCATCACGGGCTTGCACTCCATGCGAATCGTGTGAATGATCGCGTCGACGTACTTGTCGAACAGCGGTCGCAACAGCTCCGCCTCCGGTTTCTTACGCGTCGCGAGCCACGACGCGACGACGGGCTTCCACGTGAGCTCCGTCTCGGACACGAAGATGATACCGGCGCGTGAAACGGTCGCGGGCGATGCGTTATTCAGGTTCTCCGGCTCGAACATCGCCTTCATCGCGCCGGACATCTGCACGCGGTCGCCGTTCGCGAGCGTCAGGACTTTGTTGTCGTCCAGCACCGTGTTCAAGTTTTCGATCCAAATCGCGTCGACGGGGCCGTCGAGCACGATCCACGTGTTGTTCTTCTTCTCCTTCGCGGCCCGTCGCCACAGCACCGCGAAGATCCCGTCCGTCCAATCGCCCGTCGACGCGTCCATCCTCCCAAACATCTGCGGCGCGGTGATCGCCTTCGGGTTCATCTTCAGAATGTTGTGCTTCGTTCCGAGCTCCGTGAGCGCCCCCGCGAGTGTCTCGCAAATCGCCGTCTTCCCCGCGCCCGTCGGGCCGACGACCATGATCCCGTGCCGCACGAGGTACGTTTCGTACAGCTGCACACACTTCGCGAGCCACGTCGGGTGGAGCTGCAACCCTTTCGAGGTGGCGACTTTCGCCATCGCGGCCTCGACGTCTTCAAACTTGGCCTTGTCGGCTTTGATCCCGGGAAAGATGTCGTCGATGAGCGACAAGAAGAGCGTCACGTCCTCGGCGACAAACTTGGACATGTTCATGTCGCGCAGCGCGCGCATCGCGAGGTAAATCTCGGACTTGTCCGGGTTATCGCGCTTCGCGCTGCCCATCGTGCGCAGCACGGACAGGATGTTGCGCAACCCGAAATCGTAGTGCGCCTGCTTCGAGAGCTGCTGCTCGCAGAGGCCGTACAGGACGAAAAACTTCTTGGCGAGAAACTCGTTCTGCTGGAAGCCGCAGGCCGCGAGCTTGACTTTTTTGATGATCTGCCGGTCCGGCACCATCATCGTGACGCCGCGGAACAGCATCTTGAGGTTCTCCGGGAGTTCCTGGCGACCGGCGTAGCCCGGGTTCATCGTGATGAAGTACCCCACGCGAGGGTCCAGGGACACGGTGGTGCCGTCGGTGAAGACGAACTCCTTCTTCCGCTCGCGAATCGCCTGAAGGACGCAAAACACCTGCTGCGCGCACACGGATAAGACGTCTAGGTTGATGCGGTTGAACTCGTCGAAGCAGCCCCAGAGACCCGATTGCGCCAACCCGCGGTAGATCTTCCCCATGCCCTTGTAGTCCATCTGATCGGAGCAGTTGAAGACGACGACGTACTTCCCGAGCGTGTTTCCGAGATCCTTCGTCGTCTCCGTCTTTCCCGTCCCCGCGGGACCCGCGGGGGCGCCGCCGAGGAACATCCCGAGCGCCTGCGACAGCGTGACGTAGCAGATGTCCGTCAACGGCGTGATCACGAGGCGTTCCTTCACGCCGAGGTACTCGTACGAGTACTCGAAATCCACGTCGCAGATCGAGATGATCACCGTGTTCTGCTCTTTGGACCAGTAGAACCGGCACTGTTTCATCCACTCGAAATCCGCCGGGTCTCTGACGCGCTTCTTGATGAGATCCTCCGAGGTGTCTCTCTGGTGCACGTGCACGGTGATGCACGTCTCGAGGTTCTTCCGGTCGTTCTTCCCGAGCGTCGGCCGCGTCGTGATGACGATCATCTCCTTCAAGATGGCATCCGTCTTTTTGAACGCCTTTTGCATCGCGGACTTCTCCTTCTTGGCAACCGTCAACGCGCCCTGCGTGTCCGACGTCCAGAGGAACTGAATCCCCAGAAGCGAGATCTGCGCCGGGTGCTGGAAGATGAACGTCTCCAGATCCTGCTCGTTCACGTCCTCGTGCGCTTGTTTGATGACGCTCTTGACCGTGTTTTGCATCCCGTCGACGAGATTCTGAAGCCACACTTCGATGTTGCCCACCGCGAAGACGGGGTCGTCCGCCATGACGCCGCCGCCCGTCATCCTCTGGAACCGCACGACTTCGCCCTGCTGCGAGGACATGTCCACCATCTTCGACGGGTCGTGCCGGTCGAACGAGACGTTCGTGACGGAGTCGAACAGTCCGGACTGAAAGTGCGGCGTCACCGCGGGCGGGTTCGAACCGAGGGATAAAATCTCGAGTAAAGTCGGGTCCGAGACGAAGTAAAAGCGCGGAAACTGCGCGCGCTTCGTGTCCAGAAACGCGGTGAGCGACTTTTGGCACAGCTCGAGCTGCTCCGTGAGAATCGGCAGTAACGTCGACAGCGTGTCCGTTTCCGTGCACACCGCGACGACGTTCCGAGTCTCCACCGCGTCTCGAACCGCCTTGATGAACTGCTTGTCGATGTTCTGGAACCGCTTCGCCTCTTGCGGGAGCTGCTTCACGATGTCCCCGCCGCTGAACACCGCCTCCATGTACACCCACATGTTTTGCACGACGAGCCACATCTCGATGATATCCCCCACGGTCGCGAGCTTGACGATCCAGTCCTGGACGCCCGTCTTAAACGGCGCGGAGTACCGGTTCGTCGCCATCGACCCCAAGGACATCTGCGAGTCCTCGAGGCGTTCGATGAGCTCCCCCGTCGTCGCCGGCTCCAGCAGGACGTTACCTTTGTTCTTAAACTCCGTGAAGTTGAAGTTCAAGTCCTCCCACTCCTCCGCGATCTGCGCGAGCTTCGTCTCCACCTGCGCCTCCTTCACCGCACCGGAGGTGAGGTCCTCGATGTCGTCCGCGTGCGGCAGGATGTTCGCGTCGAGCAGATCCGCGAGCTTGAACTCGTCCTCTCTCAGGTTGAGCTTGACGCCGACGATCTCCTGCAACGCCTTCCAGTGCCGGTCGCGCATGGACTGATCCGTGAGCGCCTGAATGAACGGCAGCATCTCGAGGAACTCGTCGATCTTCTTCCGCAGGTCCACGTACGCGTCCCACTCTCTCAGCGCCTTCGGGAGCTTCCGGCACTGCGCCTGGAACTGCGTCACCTGCTCGGTCATCGCGTCGAGATTGGTCGTGACGTCCGCCCACAGGATGTCGGCGTACCCGTCCACGGTGCTGATCACCGCGGTGTACAGGTCGTACAGGCGGTTCAAAAACTCGAGCTCCTTCTCCGTCTTCTCGAGCTCGGGGTACTGCGTGACCGGCAGCCCGAAGAGCGTCTCGCCGGCGCAGTACTTGACCCACTTGCGTTTCCTCGACGCGAAGAGCTGCGAAAATTTCCGCAGCCGCTCGACAGCCTCCGCGGGCTTACACCCCGGCACCATCGGCCCGTTCGCGTCCCAGTCCTCGCGAAACTCCGCGGCGTCGACGACGAAGACTTTCACGTCCTTCAGGAGCTCGCGCTTGAACCCCATCTGCAGCCGCGTGAGGTTTTCGCCCACGGACGACGCGAGCAGCGTCATCCGCGTCCAGCTGTACCGCAGCTCAGCGACGAGATCCGTCTCCTCGTCCGGCACCTTCACCTCGTAGCGGTGCAGAAGCGCGTACACCTCCTCGATCGGCCCCAGCAAGGTGTCGAGCTCGGACTCCTTCACGCGGATGTCTTGCTGCATGTCCATGATGACGCGGACGTCGTCCAAGTCCTCCACCTTGCGGTTCAGACGCATCGTCGTGTCCTTCATGTACTGGTAAACGTCTTGCAGCTTCCCCGCGCCGTACTCGTGGAGGTTCTTCGCGAACTGCGTCTTCCACGCCGCGGCTTCCGCCTTGAGCGCGAGCTTTAACGGCTGGATGTCGAGCGACAGCGCGCCGATGTTGTGCGCCGGGGACATCTTCACGAAGTGCGTCTCGATGTCCATGTACTTTTTAATCTCCTGTTCGAACCGCTCGAGCGACGGCTTGGAGTTGGTAAACGCCTCGTACGCCTCCTGAAGCGACGAGAGGTACAAAAAGTCCCACTCTTTGTACCCGTCGATGAACGCGTTCACGTTCGCCTTCGTGCCGTCGATCGCGCCGGTGAGCAACAGGACGAGCTTCACGACCTCCATGTCGGACGCGATCTCGTCGTAGAACGTCCCGGTGCCGATGGAGTCGTAGTCGACGCCGGGGACGTTTTCCTCGTCGCCGTTGAGATCGGTTTGACCCCAACGCTTGATCGCGAGCGACGCCTTCAGAACCTTCTTCGCGACGCCGTTCACCGCGATCTGGATCTCGTCCAGGTTCGGGTTCAACACCACGCTCGGGACCTGCAGCTCGACCTCGACCTCGAAGAACGGGCGCTCGAGGAATAAGAATCCGCCGCCCATGCGCGTGCCGATGCGGTTCTTAATCGCCGCGAACGACTGCCGCGTCGCTCGGAGCACCGCGCTGTACGTCAAACGCGCGAAATGCCCTTTGAACTCTTCGATCGCGTCCGCGTCGACTTCGACGATGCCGACGTTATCGCGCGGCGAGAGCTCGATCAGGTCCACGAGCTCGTCGCACGCGCGCCTGATCTCGTCCGAGCGCACCGTCATGTCCTCTCCCGCGCGCTTCACGATTTTATTCTGCCCCGCGACAAACTCTTCGAGCGTCGCCGACTCGTCCGTGGGCATCACCACCATCATCGTCTTCGCGATCGTCTTCAGGTTCATGTCGATCCGGCTCGCGATGAAGTCGTTCGTCTTGTTCACCAGCAGCTCCGTCGCCTTAATGCTCTGGTGCACGCGCTTGAGGTACACGTCGATGTTGGTAGACATCCACGTGAGGTCCGTCATCCCGGGTTCGATCGCCGCCTCCAAGTCTTGCAGATGCGGCGTCAGCAGCGGCAAGGACACCGGCGGGATGGTGGATATGATCCGCGCGTGCTCGTCGATGGCGTGCGAGAGGTCGTTGTAGTACGACTTGAACTTGTCCTCCTGGAGTAAGACCATCTTCGCGCTCTCCGGGATCTCCACATCCATGCGCACGAGGTGTTTCGCCTCGCGAATCAGAATCATGATGTCCTTGTCGAAATTCACGACGAATTTGCCCGTCCTCGGGTGTTTCACCACGAGCGTGGCGCGCAAGCCAACCTTCGCGTCTTCGATTCCGCGCGTCCACGCGTCGATCCATAGCGTTTCGTACGTCACCAGCGCCTGCGCGGTCTTGTTGTACGTCTTGATGATCTTCTTGCTGTTGTGCGAACGCATGATGGCTGGGTTTTTCGAAAAGTGACGCATCGGCTCTTCGATCCGGCGAAGCAACTGACGCGACCACATGATGTCGCCGCTGACCGGCGGCGCGTTTCGACTGACCGGCGGCGCGTGCTTGTTCTTCTCGTACGTCTGCTGCACCGCCTCCAAGTCCGCGCCGTAGTTTTTGAAGATCAAAAACGCCTTGTTCGCGAGGTCTTGCTTCAACGCGTCTCTGTGGATGATCGATTCAAACTGCGCGAGTAATCGTAACGCCGCCTCCGTGGACGTTATCGTCTCGAAGCTCTTGTCGATCAGCTCCTGCAGCGAAAACTCGATGTCCGCGATGTTCACGTTGAACTCGAGGTAATCTCGCTCGTACTGGTTGTTTTGGAAATCGAGCAGCGGATACGGCTTGCGTTTGAACTCGTCCACGACTTTGAAGAATCGCTTCCCGAGGACGTCCATGCCGTCGATGAACGTATTCTTCGCGAGCGTTTCAAACTGAATGATGCTCCCAAACATGTCGATCAGCTTCTTGCACCTGCGCGCGAAGACGTCGAATTTCCCGAAAATCTTCTCGACGTCAAAGTCAAACTGCTTCCCCTTCGCCTGCGCCATCTTCTCCCTCGCGTTTTCGTACGTCTTTCTGTACGCCTCGTAAAGCGCCGCGCACTCGCGCAGACGCCTCATGAGCTCGCTCTTATCCATCCCCCACAAGTTCGGCCCGAGCTCGTGCACGTAGCTCTTACAACACGTCACCATCTGATTCGTGATCTTCGCGAACAACCGCGTCATCCGCTCGGAGGTGTTGTAATACCGAGCGATGGCGTACATCATCTTGACGCCGTTGACGAGCGCGGGGAGCGATTCCATAACCTGCGCGGGGGCGCCGATGTACATCGGCTCGAGGGCTTTCTCCAGCGTGACGAGGTACTTGACGTTGTCCTTGGCCTCGTTGATCGCGTCCGTGAGCTTGACGTCCGTGGCTTTCCAGTTGCGGTGCGACTGCGACCGCGCCGCGGTGGCCACGCCGAGCACCAGTCGCGATTCGCGCGACTGAGGGTCGAGGGTCCATGAGAGGCGACGTCGGGGTGGAGTTGAAAGGCGTCAGTTGAAGTTGAAAGGCGTCGATGGCGGGGATTGATAGCGTGGGACACTGGGCGGTGGGACACACCGGGGGAAGTCATCGAGGAACGGCGTTGACCACGGGAACGGGGCCGTACGGGGACCAGTGTGAGGAGAACGCGCCTTGAGCTGCTCCGCGATGGAGTTTAGGACGCCCATGCGCGTGCGCCAGTAGTTCAGCTCCGTGTCCGGGCCCGCGTCCGGGGACTCTTTCGGAAGCGGCGGGCGCTTCTTCCGCGGGACTCTGTCGTCGTCGTCGTCGTCCGCGACGTCGTCGTACGGCGACGGCTCGGCGGACGGACCCGCGTTGGGTCCCGCGTTTTCCTTGCCCCCGCCGGGGCCGGGTTTCGTCTTCGACGATCGCTTCCCGCGGGCGGCGCCCCCCGCGCCCGGCGACGCCTCCCCCGCCTCGAGGTCGAACACCGGCTGCCGCTCCTCCACCAGCGCGTTCGTCTCGAAAACCCACTTATCCAGGACTCTGTTCATGTGAAACAGCGTCTTCGCGTCCTCCGCGGCGGTCTTAAACGCGCTCGGTTTCAGCTCGACGGACGCGACGTATTCGCTCGCCGGCTTGGCGAGCTCCGCGACGGCTCGCAACGACGCCGCCGCCTCCGCGATCGCCGCGCCGAACCGTCGAACGTCGCCCAAGAACTCGTCCGTATTCGCGGCCATGTCCGCGGTGCCGTTGAGCTTCCCCCAGTCTTTTTGTCCGCGCAGCGCGGGGAGATACATCGCGTTGACGACGGCGGAGAGCGACTCCAACGCGCCCTCGGCGACCACCCCGGACGCCAGGTCCCCGACGTTGAGTTTGTCCCCCGCGGCGACGCCTCGAGGGTTCGTTCGGAGGAAATACAGCGCCTTGCCGACGACGCGGTCGTCCTCCCCGGACGTCAGCGTCAGCTTCGGGGTTTTCGACGTCTGCTCGAACGCGCCCGCGTCGGCGTTCCATCGCTCCGGTATCTGAGGGTCGAGGGTCCATACGAGCGAAGTTGAAAGGCGTCAGAAGCGGAGTTGATAGACGTCGAGGTGTGTCCGGATTGTGAGCGAGGGACCCTGGGCGGAGAGATGCGCCGGGAGAGAAAGTCCTCAAGGAACGGCGTTCACCACGCCGACGCGGTCGTATGGGGACCGGTGTAAGATGGGACGCGCCTGATGCAGGAAGATGAGCTTCGGCGGGCCGTCCGCTTTGAAGAACTCCCCGAGCGC
>Ga0181560_10002495_pt1 | contig 17086 bp, 20 predicted proteins | sample 011ome_20_FD_133751 | JGI IMG/M metagenome (GOLD analysis project Ga0181560, IMG submission 133751) | Coastal salt marsh microbial communities from the Groves Creek Marsh, Skidaway Island, Georgia - 011509CT metaG (megahit assembly) | ecosystem: Environmental > Aquatic > Marine > Intertidal...
AAGGATCGGCGTTCACCACGCCAACGCGGTCGTATGGGGACCAGTGTATAGAACGCGCCTCAGCTCGTAATCCTCCGCGGAGAGAAACCTTCGAAACTCCGCCTCGTCGATCATCCCGTCGCCGTTGTCGTCGAACTTGCGCATCATGTTCTGCACGAGCACCTCGATCTGCTGCGCGGACAGCGCCTCCCCCAGCACGACCCCGAAGGCTCGCCGCAGGTCGTCCTCGGAGAGGTCGCCGACGCCGTCGAAGTTGTACGCCTGAGGGTCGAGGGTCCGCGCGAAGCGACGTCGGGGCGGAGTTGTTGAAATTGAAAGGCGTCATCACATGGAGTTGAAAGGCGTCGCGGTGCGTCGGGATTGAAAGCAGCGAGGGGTGGGCGGAGAGAAACGAACGCCACGCCGGGAGAGTGAGTCGTTAAGGAATGAAGTTCACGACGCCGACGCGGTCGTACGGCGGGAACCGGCGTATTAAACGTGAACGCGCCTGAAACGCCGTCCGCGCCTTGTTCGCGACGCTGCCGAACTCGCCGTGCATGACGACGCACGCGGCGATCCAGTCCTCCTCGGACAGCTTGCCGTCCCTCGTGGACGAGAACGACGCGAAGATGCGCGGCGCGAGCGGATTCCCTCGCGCCTCCGGATGCAGCATGCCGAGCTTGTTCGCGGAGAGTTTCCGCCCGCGCTTCGCGTCGCCGCTGCCGTACTCGCGCAGCGCCGCGACGTACGCCGCGCGCATCGCGTCGATCTCCGCGCGAGGGATCCCGTCGCCGCGTCGCTCCGCCTCGAGCTCGTGCCCGAGCTTGTCCTCGAGCGAGGACCACGGCGACGCGGGCGTGCCGCCGCCGTACGCCCAGCTCGGGCGCTCGCGCGACCTCGCGTCGTCGTCGTGGTGATGCGCGACCCGCGACGCGCCGCAGCCCATGGCGGTCCGCCGCGCCGCGCCGTCCGTCCGCGCGGAGACGAGACGGAGACGCGCCGCGAGATGAAGAAGAAGAGAGGGTGGGACCGCGGCGCGGCGCTTCGGGGGACGGACTCCGAAGCGCCTTGCTGGGGGGACGGTCGGCGCGGTCAGCGCGGGGGGACGTTTAATGAACCCGCGGCCCGTCGTCAGCGTCAGGTGGTTTAAAGCGATGACTGCGAGATCCTCGTCCTCCCACGCCACCCGGGGGCCCGCACTCGCGGCCGCGCTCGTCGCCGTCGGTCGTCGCGCGCGCGACGCCGCGCTCGTTCGCGACGTTCGGCGGCCTCGCGCGGCCGCTCGGCGGCCTCGCGCGCCGCGCGGCGGCGGCGCGCATGCCGCTCCACGCCGTGCACGACGGCACCCTCCTCTTGCCCTCCGCCTTCTCTCAGGTGCGTTCTATACACTGGTCCCCATACGACCGCGTTCGCGTGGTGAACGCCGATCCTTAAGGACTTTGCCCGGCGCATCTCTCCGCCCACCCCACGCTTTCAATCCCCGCCATCGACGCCTTTCAACGCCAACTGACGCCCTTCGACTCCACCCCGACAATGCTTTGTATGGAACGACCCTCAGTCGGGCGCGGGCGCGGGCGCGGGCGCGGGCGCGTCCTCCGCGCCGACGCGCATGGGACGCGCGCTGTGCGACCGCATCGGCGTCCCGGCCGCGAACGTCAGCCGCGTCCAGGTCGAGGTCGTCGTCGTCGACGACGGCGCGGGGCTGCGCGTGACGTCGCTCGGCACGAATCCGACGCCGTTCTTCCGAGCGAGCGACGCGCGTCGATCGCAGAGGCGGTTTCTCCTGCGCAAGGGCGAGGCGGCGACGCTGGGGCACGGGGACTCGTTCGGGTTGTTCACGATGGAGAAACCGCCGGGGAGCATGCGTTGGACGGCGACGACGACGACGGCGTCTCTCGGGCGCGACGACGACGACGACGACGCGGCGGCGGCGAAGCGTCCGAAACTCAACCCCGCCGCCCCCGCCGCCGCGACCGCCGCCGCGACCGCGCCCGAAGCGCGACCGAAGCGCCCGGTCGTCCTCCTCCTCGTCGGCCCTCCCGGCGCGGGCAAGTCCACCGTGTGCGCTCGCCTCCCGCGCGACGCGTGGACGGTCGTCAACCAAGACACCGCCGGGAAGCGCGGCAAACCCGGCACGCGAAAGCAGTGCGTCGACGCCGCGACGCGCGCGCTTCAATCGGGAAAACACGTCGCGATCGACCGGTGCGGACTCACGGTGGAGCAGCGCGGCGACTTCATCGCGCTCGCGGCGGCGCACGGCGCGCACGCGCACGCGCTATTTCTGGACCTCCCGCGCGAGCTCGTGTTGGAGCGCGTGTTGGGAAGGACCGAGCACGTCGGCGGCGTCGTCGGAAAGAAGGGCCAAGCCGTCTCGAAGCGGATGATGGGCGGCAAAGACAACGCGCCGCCGACGCGCGGCGAGGGGTTCAAGGACGTCACCGTGTGCGTGAACGATAGGAACGTCGAGCGCGCTACGGCGAGGTACGCGTCGCTGCCGCTCGCGGCGCCGGGTTGGGGGTCGCAAGACATGGACGACAGCGAGCCCACGCCGAGGGAGGGCGGCGGCGGCGACGGCGGCGGCGGCGGCGGCGGCGGGGTCGCGGCGGACGCGGACGATGCGGGTGCCGCGGCGGCGACCGGAACTGGAACTGGGGGGGGAGAGACGAAGACGACGACGACGACGAACGCGTTCGCGGTCATGATGGCCGCGTCGTTCGGGTCGCCGAAGAGCGCCGCCGCCGGAGGAGGGAAGGGGAAGGGCGGGAAAGGGATGTCCGGCGGCTCCGTCGTCGTCGGCGGCGCGACGTCGAACGACGCGAAGGCGCCTCAAGCGCCCGCCTCGGCGCCGTGGACGCGCGGGCTCGTGGACGCCGCGCTGGACCCCGCGCGAAGCGACGGCGTCCTCTTCTTCGACGACGAGATCGTCGTGATGCGAGACAAGTACCCGAAGGCGTCCACGCATCTGCTCGTGCTCGCGCGCGATCAGACCCTCGCCGCGGGTCCGACCGCGCTGACGAAGGCGCACGCGCCGTTGCTGACGCGAATGCTCGCCGCGGGGAGGAAAGCCGCGGCGGAGGAAGCGGCGCGAGCGCGTCCGGGGGGCATCGATACGACGACGCGGATGAATACTCCCCCCGGCTCGGACGTCTTCAAGCTCGGATTCCACGCCAAGCCGTCGATGCCGTGCCTGCACTTGCACGTGATATCGCAGGACTTGCGCGGCGTCGGGATGAAGACCCGGCGGCACTGGAGCTCGTTCGCGACGGGGTTCTTCAAGCTCGCGCGCGAGGACATGCCGCTCCCGGTGGGATGGGACCCCGAAGAGGAAGAGCGCGAGATGAAGATGGCGCGACTGTCGTGTCACAAGTGCGGTGATGGGCCGTTCGCGACGTTCCCGAAGCTGACGGAGCACGTGAGCGCGTGCGACGTCGCCGCGGCGGGGGAGCGCGTCGACTTTTAGACGGAACGGCCGCGCTACGAGGCGATTGATTGATTATTAGACCGCCGCGCGCGACGCGACGCGACGCGATGCGATGCGATGCGATGCGCGGCGATCGATCGATCGATGGCGCGACGACGCGAGCATCGTTACTGTTGTGCGCGTATTATTATACGTGTTACAACCGACCCCCTCCGCGCTAGTAGGGCGTCGCTCTCGTTCGTTTATTCATTCGTCTCGCGACGAATCAACAAACCGCGGAAAAAACCTTCGCTCATCACAGCAACTGCACGAGCGCGTACGCGATCCCGCCGAGGCCGAGCACGGTCGCGACCGCGGTCACGAGCGGCGCGCCGCCTGACCCCGCGACCGCCCGCCCCGTCTCCACGTCGTACTTCGCGAATCGACTCCTCGGCGCCTGGCACTGCGGGCACTGGTAATCCTTCCCTTGCTCCGCGAACGGCGTCGGGAGGGTGTAGACGTAACCGCAGTCGACGCAGATGTGCGTCGCGCGCTCCTTCTGCGCGGCGCTGAGCTTCTTCCCGAACCGCGGCGGCGCGGGTCGCTTCGGGAGGCGCTTCACGTCGATCGTCTGGACCGCTTTCGGGTCGCGGACGACGATGAAGTCCACCTGATTCGGACACGCGTTGAGCGCGGATCGCACGAAGCCGACCTGATCCGCGGGCCACAGCTCGTCGCCGAAGAAGGACGACGTGTACATGATGAAGTCGCCCTGCTTCAGCCCCGCTTTCGCGGCGTTCCCGCGCGCGGACGCGACCTCGACGCCGCCGTTCACGCCCTTGTTCGACGCCTTGACGTTCAGCCCGAGCGGCTTCTCGACCTGGATGAGGGTCTCTCCCGCGACCGCGCGCGTGATCGCGGGCGAGGCGCGATGACGACGCGTCGTGCCGCGGCGGACGGGGAGCGCCGCCGACGGGCTGGCGACGCGGAGCTTCGCGCCCGCGAACGAGGACGCGCGCGCGGGGGCGACGGCGACGGAGGAGGTCATCGTGGAGGCCATGGTCGGCGGCGCGGATGGGAGTGCGCGAGCGACGCGTGGACGGCTCGGCGATGGTGACGTGTCGATGTACACCCGAAGGTCTTATCCGAAAAAAAAGTGTCGCGCGGATTCGACTCTGACTAAAATCCCATAGAGTACGAGTACAACGTTGTACGCGTGTACATACGCGGAACGTCGCAGTCTCGCACTCTGGCGCTGGCTGCTGAGCAGGCGCAGCAGGCTCGCACGCGCACTCCTGTACTCTGCCAGTGCCGGATGCGCTGGCTCGGGCTCGGCAGGCGAGCGGGCGCGGCGCCCTTCATCGCGATCGCGATCGGGGTCGCGAGCGGGTACTACGCCTTCGACGAGCCTCTGAGAGCCGCGGCGGCGAAGCAGGCGCGAGATCGCGCGAGGGCGGCCGCGGGCGGCGACCGCGGCGACCGCGACGCGACCGCGACCGCGGACGAGAAGAGGCGCGGTCGGCACGAGCGACGAAAGCAGAGGAGGCGCGAGGAACGATGACGACGACGCCGACGCCGACGAACGCGACGCCGCGCGCGCTCGAGTTTTACTGCGGCGTCGGCGGGCTGCACTACGCGCTCCTCCGCGCGCGCCCGGACGCGACCGTCGCCGCGGCGTTCGACCTGAACCCGCACGCGTGCGACACGTACGCGTTCAATTTCGGCGACGCCGCGCGGCCGATCGCGCGCAACCTGGCGTCGTACCCCGCCGCATCGATCGACGCGCACGCCGCGTCGCTCTGGCTGCTCTCGCCGCCGTGCCAGCCGTTCACGCGGCAGGGCGCGAAGAGGGACGTCGACGACGGCAGGGCGGAGTCGTTCCTTCGATTGCTCGACGTCGTCCCGACGCTCGCGAACGCGCCGTCGCATCTTCTCGTGGAGAACGTCGTCGGGTTCGAGCGTTCGGAGACCAGAGACGCGCTTCTCGCGACGCTGCGCGCGATGGGGTACACGACGCGAGAGCGAATGCTATCGCCGAGGCAGTTTGGCGTCCCGTACAGCCGGCCGCGGTACTTTTGCCTCGCGAAGCGCGCGCCGTTGCGATGGGTCGACGACGTTTTCAGCGGTATCGGTACAGCTGGCGCGGACGACGATTCGGACGCCGACGGGCCGACGCGATCTCCGCCGCCGTCGGCGCTGTCCGACCCGAAGCACTGGATCCCAAAAGCCGGTGGGGTGGAGTCTACGGAGACGACGGACGTGCCGGAGGTGGGGATCGAACGCACGCGAGACGGAGGCGCGTGGGTCGGCGGCGGCGCGGGGAGAGACGCGGCGGCGGCGGCGGCGGCGGATGCGGACGCGGACGCGACAACTTCGACGACAACGACGACGACGACGACGACGACGACCACGCGGCCCCCCGAGACGCGCGCGTACCCCGTCGCGCCGCTGTCGTGCTTCTTAGAGCACGGCGACGACGATGAAGGTGCCGACGAGGGTGCCGACGTCTGGACGACGCACGCGGTGCCCCGAGCCGACGTCGTCAAGGCGTTGGCTTCCGCGGACGTCGTGACGAGGGACGACCGGAAGTGCAACTGCTTCACGAAGTCGTACGGGAAGTACGTCAAAGGCACCGGGTCGTTCATCAGCGACGTGAGGGTGGTCAAGGGGGAGTGGGACGGGCGGATACGTAACGGTCAAGGCGCGGACGTTAGTGCCGACGACGGCAGCGGCGGCGTGAGACTGCGGTACTTCACCGAGAGGGAGGTGGCGAACGTGCACTCGTTCCCCCCGGAGTTTACGTTTCCCTCGCACGTGACGCGCGCGCAGAGGTACGCGCTGTTAGGGAACAGCCTCAGCGTCGCGTGCGTCGCGCCGCTGATCGACTACCTCCTGAACGACGTCTAGTAGCTCGTAGCTCTGTATGAGAACGTAGTGTGGAGCAACTGCGGCCAGGCCGAGCACGAATCGAAAAATTTAAATATTCTTTTTATAACTTCGTAGAAAATAGACTACCGTACCCTTCGCTCGAAGCGCGCTCCGCGTCACCTCCCTCCCCGCTGCGTCGCGCCGCCGCGCGCGTCCTCCGCCTTCTCCTTCTCGAGCTTCGTCCGCAGTTTCGCCGCGGAGTACAGCGCGAACCCGAACAACGCGACGCCCGCGCCCGCGACCATCCCGAGCGTCCAATCCTTAGTCTCCCCGAACAGCATCCGCGACGACAGCATGATCGTGACCACCTTCACGTCGGGGTGGAGTTGAAAGGCGTCAGTTGGCGTTGAAAGGCGTTGAGGCGTGTCGGGATTGAAAGTGAGGGACCCTGGGCGGAGAGAAACGCCGGCAAAAGTCCTTAAGGAGCGGCGTTCACCACGCCGACGCGGTCGTATGGGGACCAGTGTAAATCGTGACCACCTTGACGTTCCCGAGCACCGTCGTCGTCGTCGCGGACGTGACCGAGATGATCTTATTGTGCACCCAGTTGTAGCACACCGCGATGACGCACCCGAGGAGAATCAGCCGCGTCAGCGGCTCCCCCGCGACGAAGTCCGGCTCAGTCGCGCTCAGGGTCGTTCCATACGAGCGAACGTCGGGGTGGAGTTGAAAGGCGTCAGTGGGAGTTGAAAGGCGTCGCGGGCGGGGATTGAAAGCGAGGGGTGGGCATAGAGAAACGACGGCAAAAGTCCTTAAGGAACGGCGTTCACCACGCGAACGGGGTCGTATGGGGACCAGTGTATGGGACGCACCTCACGCTCGCGATGGCGTATTTCTCCGTCATCGAGTCCCACTCCGCGTGCATCCCGACGGGAAGCAACGCGAGAAGAACGACGGGGGAGACGTAGAACGTCAGCTTCAGCGCGTCGATGCGATCGCCGCCCATGAGTTTCCCGCTCAGGGTCATGAGCAGCGCGTTCGCGAGCGTCGCGGAAGCGGCGAACGCCACGCCGAGCGTCTCGTGCCCCGTCTTTTGCGATCCCGCGTCGCCGCCGCCGCCCGCGCCGCTCGACGCGCCGACCGTGGACATCACCCCCGCGGTGACTAACACCAGTCCCAACGCCTCGGACGGCTTCGGGACGACGCCCTCGACGAAGACGGCGCACGCGGCGCAGACGACGGGCGTCGACGCGCGGATGACCTGGTTGTAGGAGATCTGCAGGTGGAGCAGCGACGCGTTGTTCAGCGCGACGTTGGCAGCCATGAGGACGCCGATCGCGGCGATGCCGCGCCAGTGCTTCATCACCGTCTCCTCGTGCGACGCGAGCGCGTTCGACCACGACGACGCCTTGCCGCCCTTCGGCGACGCGCCGCCGCCGAGGACGACGGGCGCGAGCGCGAGGGTCTGGAACGCGAGGTGCGCGCACGTGAGGAGCACGGGGTATCGGAAGCCCGCGTGGCCGAGGGTGTATCGGTTCAGGAGGTTGAGCGAGCTGTTGAGCGCGACGTAGAGGACGATCGTCGCGGCGAGGCGCGCGGTCTCCGCGACGGCGGCCATGACGCGACGCGCGGCGGGGAGTGGAGTTCGGGGAGGGGGGCGGCGAAGAGAGGTCGCGGCACTTCGATCCCGTCAGAACGCGTTCGACGAGAGACCTGTTCGACAAATGCATCGAACAGCAGAATCGCCAGGGCTACAAAAAAAGTTCATCGGTCATTTGAAAGAGGATGCGATCAAATGTTGAAACCAAGTATGGGTGAAGAGCATTTATTAAGGTCATTTACAGGACGCGCCCGAGAGTTGACGTCGCGTTGTTGAACGTCGCGTGACGCTCCCACAGGCGTCCGCGTCGTCGCGCGCGGATGATCCTCGTCGGCGCCGTCGCGGCGACGCCCGCGGCGGGCGCGGCGCGCAGACCGCGGCGCGCGAACCGCGCGACGTGGCGTCTCCCGGGGAGACTCGCGCGGGTCGTCGCATGTAACAACAACCGCCTCCGCGATGATCGCTGGGCACCGCGCGCGCCACCGCGCGGGCGCGACGCGGACGCGACGCGACGTCGCGCGGCGGTCGACGACGCGAGCGCGCCGCGGCGGCGCGAGGACGACGAGCCCGCGGACGCGCCGGCGGTGCCCGCGATGGACGTCGTCGCGCCGCCGAGGTCCGTCCTCGCGGACCCCGACGCGTTCCGAGCAGCGCGCGCGGAGGCATCCAACGCGGTTCGCAACGAGAGCGCTCTCGACGCGTCGTCGAAGACGCGCGGCGCCGCCGCCGCGATGAGAGCGAGCGCCGCGGTCCTCCTCGGCGGCGCCGCGCTGTTCGCCGCGGCGGCGGCGCTGCCCCTCGACGTCCTCCCGGGGGTCGCGCCTCGCGCCGCGGTCGCGGCGACGGCGACGGCGAGCGCGGCGACCGCGACCGACGACGCGGATTCGGATTCGTCGAGTCTTCTTCGTCGAAAGCCGCCGTCGACGTCCAACGGCGCGTATTACAACGAGTTCGGCTGGCGCGACCACGCGCAGTATCGAATGGCGAAGATCTTCGCGCTGCCTCTCCTGGGCAAGATCGCGTTCTTCTTCCTGCTCGTCGCCCCCATGGTGCTCGTCGGCGGCGTGTTGTATAAGATCGTGGACAAAGGCGCGTTCACGTTCACGCCGGTCCCCGTACGACCGCGTCGGCGTGGTGAACGCCGATCCTTAAGGACTTTTCCCGGCGCATCTCTCCGCCCACCACCCCTCGGTTTCAATCCAGGCACACCGACCGCGACGGACGCCTCACGACTCCACCCCTGACGCCTTTGAACGCCACCCATCCCGACGTACGTCGCTTCGCGCGGAACGCCCCCAACGCGCCCTCCAGACGAGACGTGGTCCGACGCCATCATGACGTCCTTCTACCTCCTCAACAACGTCCCCGGCGCGGACGCCACCACGGACACGACCCCGCACCGAGAAATCGTCACGCAGTTCATCGTGTTCGTGGGGATATTCCTCTTCGCGGTCATCATCGGCATCATATCAGGTGCGTTCTATACAAAAGTGTTTCACCCATCGCCCGGTTTCAACACTTGATCGCGTGGGTCCCTTTCAACTGACCGATGAACTATTTTTGTATGGAACGACCCTCAGACGAGATCGCGTCCAAGGTGGAGGAGGTCAAGACGGGCAACTCGACCGTCGTGGAGACGGGGCACACCGTGATCATGAACTGGAACGCGCAGCTGGTGCCGTTGCTCAAGCAGCTCGCGGTGGCCAAGGCGGAGCGTCCCGGGACGTTCGACGCGCCGATCGTGATCCTCGCCAACGTGGACAAGGCGCGTTCTTCTTCACACTGGTTCCCATACGACCCCGTCGGCGTGGTGAACGCCGATCCTTAAGGACTTTCGCCGTCGTCTCTCTCCGCCCACCCCCCGCTTTCAATCCCCGCCCTCGACGCCTTTCAACTTCAACTGACGCCTTTCAACTGACGCCTTCCAACGTGGACAAGGCGGCGATGGACGAGACGATCGCGGAGGAGCTCGCGGATTCGCCGCCGCTGGACGTCGTCACGCGGCAGGGGGATCCGTTCGTCGCCGAGGATCTGTCGCGCGTCAACGCGTTCGCCGCTCGCCGCGTCGTCGTGCTGCATCCCGAGACCGCGGAGGATTACGACGGCGACGGAATCGAGGCCGCGGATCTCAGCGGCGAGATCGACGCCGCGCGGTTATCGCAGCTGAAGGACCCGTTCGAGTCCGTCAGCGAGCTGTCGAAGCGACGGCAGCTCGAGGAGGCGAACAAGGCGACCGTGGTGATGAACCTACGCGGCGCGATCGATCGCGCGGGCGGCGGCGGGGCGAACCCGGAGCTGATCGTTCAGGCGCGTTCTATACACTGGTCCCCATACGACCGCGTCGGCGTGGTGAATGCGATTCCTTAAGGACTTTTCCCGGCGTGTCTCTCCGCCCACCCCTCGCTTTCAATCCCCGCCCTCGATGCCTTTCAACTCCAACTGACGCCTTTGAATCTCGCTCGTATGGAACGACCCTCAGATGCCGTACCGCGTCGCGGATTCCGCGGACCTCGTCGCGCACGCGATGGACGTGACGCGACGCCGCGAGCTCCGCGATGCGGGGGTGGAGCGCGTCGTGGACATTCCGTCCGCGGAGAAGCGGTTCGAGGCGATGCGCGTGAGCGGCGCGCTGTCTCCGGCGGCGGCGAGGACGCCCGACGCGTGCGTGCAGCTCGAGTGCGGCGATCAGCTGGGTAAAATCTGCGCCTTCAGCGCGTTCAAACCCGGAACGAGCCGAGTGTTCAAGACGCTCTTCTCGCAAGACGCGGAGAGCCCGGAGATTTACCCGCACAGGGTGCCGGAGCTCGTGGGGAAGACGTTCGGGGAGGCGTGGCGGATGTGCCCCGAGGCGACGCTCTTTGGGATTCTACACGCGGACGGCTCCGTGACGCTCGCGCCCGACGACGATCACGTCATCGTCATCACGGACGAGCCGGTGTTCTTGGCTGAGGTGCGTTCTATACACTGGTCCCCATACGACCGCGTTGGCGTGGTGAACGCCGATCCTTAGGACTTTTCCCGGCGTTTCTCTCCGCCCACCCCTCGCTTTCAATCCCCGACCGCGACGCCTTTGAACGCCCACTGACGCCTTTCATCTCCACCCCGCCATCGCTTTGTATGGAATGGCCCTCAGAGCTCGAACATCGAGGTGACGAGCGCGGATGCGAGCGGGTGCCCGCCGAGGGGGAGCCAGAGGGAGCACATGCTCGCGTTCGAGACGTCGGCGGCGGGGGTGAAGGCGGCGGCGGCGACGCGCGCGCCGATGAAAATATTATTCGCCGGGTGGAACGCGAGCGCGAAAACCGCGGTGGATCTGTTCGTCGCGGAGGCGCCGCACGGGTCGGAGGTGACGATCCTCGCGAGCGCGAAGTCCATCCCCCCGGACGAGATGGCGTCGCTGCGATCGTCGAAGAACTGCAAGGTGAAGCACGTGGTGGGGAGCCACGTGAAGAACGCCGACCTCCGCCGCGCCGGCGCGGCGACGCACGGTGCGACCCTCCTACGTCGCACTGGTTCCCATACGACCGCGTTCGCGTTTTGTGAACTTCATTCCTCGAGGACTTTCTCTCCGCGACGACGCCTCCCTCCTTCCCGACCGACCGCTTCCGTCTGTCTGTCTCTTCATCGCATCCCGCGCCGCGCCGCTTCCCTCGCGACGAACGCGACACAACGCGCGCTGAACCGACCGATGAGGCGTTCGACTGACCGACGCGTCGACCCCGCGCGTCCGTCCGTCGCTTCTCGACGACTGACCCCGTCGTGTGAACCCACCCAGACGTCATCCTCGCGTTTCCGAACCACGCGCTCGCGAACGCGGAGGAAGACGCGAGCGTCCTCGCGACGGTCCTTCAGACGCACAGCATCGCATCGCAGCTCGCGGAGGCGCGCGACGACCAGAACTTCGCGATGCCTCGGCTCGTGGCGACGATGAAGACGAGCAGCGGCGAGCACACGCTGCGACGCATCTACGAGTCCATCGGGCACGACTTGGACTTGGATCTGGTGATGAGCAACGACCTCATCGGCGGCGCGCTCGCGCAGGTGGCGGCGTGCTCGAACCTCGCGACGCTGTTCGACGCGCTTCTGATCGACGACGAGACGTACGAGGTGTACCTGCGCGACGGGACGTCCGCGCTCGGGGCGCCGGACGCGCGCACGGGCGCGGCGGCGACTTGGGGGGAGATTTGCGAACGCGCACGAGAGCAAAGCGAGCTCGCGCTCGGGATTCTCACGAGGGACGGCGACGTGGTGTTATCCCCCGCGAAGGCGGACGTCGTCGAGGTGAACGACGGCGACCAGATCATCGTGCTCGCGGAGGAGATCGACTTCGTGCCGTGGCGCGCGCGGGGCGACGACGCACAGCTGGCGACGGCGACGGCGGCGGCGGGCAGACGCGGCAAGAGAGAGACGACGCGGAACGAGCGGAGCAAGGCGCGGGAGGAACGGAAGCGTGAGGCGGCGGAGAGGCGTCGGGCGAGGATGGAGGGGAAGAAGGCGACGGCGGTCGCGGTGTGATGGAGGAGGACGCTTCGCTTTTAAGAGTACTGTAGTTTTAACGCGGGTTAACTGATGAACGGTTTCGTTTGTTTTTTACGTATTAAAAGAAAAGGGTCGAATTCCGACCCTTCTTCTCGCGAGCGGCGATCGTCGCGACCGAGAACGCGAACGGAGTCCTCTCACTCATCAGTCGCGAGGCATCGCGTGAAGGAAGCGCGACGAAGCGAAGCGAAGCGCTCACTTAAGAGAGCTGCCCGCAGTCCGCGATCATCACCGGCTTGGTCGTCTTCCCCGAGGAGGTGCCGACGGCTTCGATCGCTTTGACGACGTCCATGCCCTTGGTGACGTTACCGAACACGACGTGCTTGCCGTCGAGCCACGCGGTCTGCACCGTGCACAGGAAGAACTGCGAGCCGTTCGTGTTCGGGCCCGCGTTCGCCATGGAGAGCACGCCGGGGCCGGTGTGCTTGAGCTGGAAGTTTTCATCCGCGAACTTCTCGCCGTAGATGGACTTGCCGCCCGTGCCGTTGTGGTTCGTAAAGTCGCCGCCCTGGCACATGAAATCCGGGATGACGCGGTGGAAGGAAGAAGCCTTGAAGCCGAAGCCCTTCTCGCCGGTGCAGAGCGCGCGGAAGTTCTCTGTCGGACGGACGGACGGACGAGGGGTTGGGGGGGTGGGGAGGCGGGACGACGACGTCAGCGAAAAAGATCGAACGATCGATAATCGGGACGACTCCACCGATCCGTCACGAGACATGATCAGCTGATCGTGAGATCGCGGAGACGAGGCGTCGCGAGGTCCGCCGCGCTTCGACGGACGCGGTCGGCGCGTCGTCCGTCGCGCGCGCCGCGCGCGTCGAACGACGCGGCCGACGCCGCGCTCCGCGCGCGCGCGGTCGCGATCGGTCGTCGCCGGCCGAAGAGCGCGACCGACGCGACGCGGGGCCGCGGACGACCGGACGGACGAAGAGAAAAATATCAGCGGAGGGGAACGCTGCGGTGACCATCGATCGCGCCCGCACCCGCGGTCTTGGGGGCGACGTCCGCGCGGAGCTGCGCACGGGGACGGGGAGGAACGACGAGACGCGTCAGCGAACGCGAGCGATGCGTCGCGGAGGAGGAAAGAGGCGAAACGAAGCGAGCGACGACCGCGGATCGCGCGCGGTCGACGGCGGATCGTCGCGATCGATCGGATCGATCGCGTCGACGATCGGACATCATCTTTTTTCTTCGGAACGAATCCGAGGAGGCGGGGGAGGACGCACCGTCATCTCGATGCGGCCCGCGGGCGCGCCGCCGACGGTCATGTCGAAGAAAACGACGGGGTTGGCCATGTTGTGAGTGTGAGGTGTTTGAGGCGACGTGCGTGCGTGCTCGCGGAAGTGAGCGAGATCTCGCGATCGGTGCTTTGCCGCGAAAAAGTGACGGCGGCGCGCTGCGGCGGACGAACAGAAAACGGACGGTCGCTGCAGCGGAGACGTCGTCGTCGTCCTGTCGTCGTCGTCGTCGTCGTCGTCGTCGCGTCAGTGCACGATGCGCGGGACCCTCGCGGAGCTGCTCGACGGCGACGGCGCGGACGCGCTCGGGTCCGATGCCGTGCACGCGTACGAGGCCGCGGAGGCTGCGCGCGCGCAGGCGGCGTCCGACGCCGCGGAGGGCGCGCGACGCCTCGAGGTGGCGCGACGGCAGTTCGCCGAGTACGCCACCGCGCGCGCGTCCGAGGCGACCGCGATGGCGGCGAAGATCGCGACTACTATCGCGCTCGCGGAGGGCAGGCCGGTCGTGGACGACGAGATCGTCGAGCGCGTGAGCGAGCTCGGGGAGGCGGCGGAGGCGGCGCGCGCGGAGGCGGCGGCGATGGCGGCGACCGCGATGGAGGGCGTCGTCGTCCCCGCGATCGACGACGCCGAAGGAGCAGGAGCGAAGGGCGGCGGGATGGAGACGACGACGACGACGACGACGACGGCGGCGGCCGCGGCCGCGGATCTCGGCGCGGAGAAGGACGACGAGGCCGAGGAACCGATGGAGACGGACGCCGCCGTCGCGGGCGCCCTGGGCGCGCGCGCGGGCGCGGCGAACGCGACGGTCGACGCCGGCGAGACTGACTTCACCGAACGCGCAAAGTTCATCCCGCTGCGCCTGGACAACGACGAGCGCAAGATGCTGCGCTTGCTCGAGGCGGCGCTGCACGTGAGCGAGTACACGGACAAGGTGGACGTCATGACGTTCCGATCGAAGACGCAGAGGATCACGAAGCAGCTCCGCGAGATCTGCGCCATCATGTGCGGCTTGGGTGCGTTCTCCTCACACTGGTTCCCATATGACCGCGTCGCCGTGGTGAACGCCGATCCTTAAGGACTTCGCCCTGCGCATCTCTCCGCCCAGGGTCCCTCGATTTCAATCCCCGCCCACGACGCCTTTCGACGCCGTCTGACGCCTTTCAACTCCACCCCGACTTCGCTTCGTATGGGCAATGACCCTCAAGTCGTCGCGACGGATTACCGCGCGGGACAGGCGCTCGTCGCGGACAAAGACTTCGCTGCCAACGCGTCCTTCTTCCAGGCCGCGTTCGAGATCGGGCGACGACACAAGGTGATGAATCCGGAGAAGATGCGATCGGAGTATGGGAAGATGATCTACCTCCTCCAAGACTCGCAGACGTCGGACGTACAGGAGCTGCTGCAGGTGCGTTCTATACAAACGTGTTTCAACACTTGAAATCGCGTCTCCTTTCGACTGACCGGTGAACTTTTTTGCCGCTGCAGTTCAAGCTCGTGAAGCCGATGCGCACGGCGCACGCGCTCCTCGCCGAGAAGGGCGGTCTGGCGCTTCTGAAGGACCCTCTGATGCATACGGCGACGGCGGAGATCATGCACGAGGGGAAGCCGCGCGCGGTCGTGCAGCGCGACATCAAGGCGAAGGAGAAGGCGCGCGATGCTCTGTCGCGGCGGTACGCCACGTCGGAGCTCTCCGGGGAGGAAATCCTCGGCGTCCTGTACAGCGTGTCGGATAACAACGCGTACCTGAGGTTCAACCGCGACCCGGTGGACAAGATGATCACACATCTGCGCGAGTATTTTGACCCCAAGACCCCAGAGCCCGGGTTCTCGCTCGGGATCACCGTCGGGATGGGCGGCGCGCGTCTGTCGCACAACCACGAGCGGCAGTACGCGTACGTCATGCAGGTGCGTTCTATACAAAAGTTTTTCACCCAAGCACCGCCCGGTTTCAACATTTGATCGCGTGGGTCCCTTTCAACTGACCGATGAACTATTTTTGTATGGAATGGCCCGCAGTCCGTGATGCTCTGGCGCGAGGTCTCGAACGACATGTTCAAGCTGTGGTATCTCGCCGAGAGCGACCTCCTGCGCGAGGGGTCGTACTACCAGCTCACGAACACCGGGCAGGGTTTGAACCGCGTGCAGGGCGCGCCGGCGACGGGGAAGGCGATCCACGGCGTGTTGGCGCGGTGCCAGAAAAAGCTCGGGAGCTGGGTCGGCTCCTCGGTGGTGCACCTCGGCGACCACAACGTCCCGAACGCGCTGATGTTCATCGATAAGTACGCGCAGGTGCCGCGGATATTGAACCCCGTCGCGCTCGTCGTCTCCAACGTCGACGAGCTGTGCGAGGACGCGGGGTTGAGGGCGTACGTCGACGCCACCTTCGGCGGCGCGGAGGCGTGTAAGAAGCACATCCTCGCGGATTTTTTCAGGCACGCGTTCGACGGGTCGGGGGCGGATAACTTTTTCGACGCCGGGTCGTGCATCGACGGGAGGTTGACCTCCGCGTGGAACTGGTGTTCGAAGATCGAGAAGAAGGCGTACTACCCGGTGTTTAAGCTCGCGGGGTTCAGCGGGTTCGACGGCGGGGATTTCCGGTCGTGATCTGACGACGACGAGGAGGGCGGGCGGGCGGGGAATTTTTTTGATCGACGACGACGCGGGGGAAGACGAGAGAGAGAGGAGGTAATATGACGTGTCATCACTAAAACAGTCAACTAAGAAGGTTAACGGATTTCGTCCTCCTTCGTCGCGTTTAATTATATTGCCGCGGCTGCCACCCGCCTTGCGGCCGCGGCCCGGGCGGCCGCGGCGGCTGTCGCGCGGGAACCTGATAGTATCGCGGCTGTTGCGCCGTCACCATCTGCGGCGCCGTCACCATCTGATGCGCCATCGGATGCGTCATCGGCATCGGCATCTGTTGGACCTGCTGCGGCGCCACCATCATCATCTGCATCTGCGGCGGCGGCGGCGCCATCTGCATCTGCTGCGCCATCTGCATCTGCGGCGCTTCCCCCATCCTCGGTCGGTACCCCCCGCGGTCGTCGCCGCCGTATTCGCCGCCGTCCCGTCCTCGCTTCGCGCCGCCCGCGTGGACCTGATGCTGCGGAACCATGACCATCTTCATCGGCTGCCCGTTCACCATGACGACCTGCCCGGGCTGCACCATCATCTGCTGCGAATGCGAATGCGAATGCGAATGCGAATGCGCGTGCGCGTGCGCGTGCGAAGGCGCCCTATGAGGGCCGTTCTATACAAGCGAATGTCGGGGTGGAGTTCAAAGGCGTCAGGTGGAGTTGAAAGGCGTCGAGGACGGGGATTGAAAGCGTGGGATGGGCGGAGAGAGACGACGGCAAAAGCCCTTAAGGATCGGCGTTCACCACGCCGACGCGGTCGTATGGGGACCAGTGTATAGAACGCACCTGACCGTCCCTCGACCGGGGCCGGTCGTCCCCGCCCCCT
>Ga0181560_10002496_pt1 | contig 17083 bp, 10 predicted proteins | sample 011ome_20_FD_133751 | JGI IMG/M metagenome (GOLD analysis project Ga0181560, IMG submission 133751) | Coastal salt marsh microbial communities from the Groves Creek Marsh, Skidaway Island, Georgia - 011509CT metaG (megahit assembly) | ecosystem: Environmental > Aquatic > Marine > Intertidal...
GGCGAAAGTCATCGTTGGAACCGAGAAGCGAGAAGCGCACAATACGTATAGGATAGCCGTCCGGAAGTACAACTTGTACGCAAGTCATCTCCGCGCCCGCCGCGTCGACGACGCGCGCGCGTACTCACTATGTCCCTACCGTGGTCGCGAGAACCCCGTCGCGCTCGTGCCGAGAGCCCCCACCGAAAGAGCGCGTTCGCTCATGGCGTCCAGAAGAACGGGTGCAACAGCGCGGTGTTGCACCCGAGCCTGCCCCTCTGCAAAAAGTTCCGCTTGCACACCAGGCGGCACGCCAGGTCCCACCCGAGGCCGCCGCCGACGTCCAGCGCGGCGAAGTCCCAGCCCTGCGGCTCGACGACGCGGCGCCACTTTCGCAGGTCGTAGTTGGCGTTTTCCAGGTTCCGGCGGAACGCGCCGTTCGGGTCCATCACCTTCCGGCCGCGCAGCTGCGGGACGCACATCTGCAGGAACACCAGCCCCGCGCTGAACGAGTCGAACAGGTCGGGCAAGAACGCCGCCCAGATGAGCGGCGAGAAGGACGCGGCGATGGGCCGCAGCGGCGGCGGCGCGGGTATTCTCTCGGGCATGATGAAGTTTTCGGGGGGGGAGTAGAAGGGGTCCAGCAAACCCTGCTCCGGCTCGTAGTTATATCCCGTGCGGAGATCCGCGGCGGCGCCGAAGTCCACCAGCACGAACGCGGCTTCGTCCTCCGCCAGCACCAGGTTGGCGGGCTTCACGTCCCGGTGCACGACGCCGATGTCGTGCAGCTGCGAGAGCGTGAACAGCAATCGCCGGAGCACGCACTTCGCGGCTCGGCTCGTGCGCCGCGCGAAGTCGTCCGAGTCGGAGACCGCGCCGTACAGCGCCTCCTCCAGGCAGCCGGGGTAGTCCCGCGCGTTGATCAGGTCCTCCAGCGTCGCGTCCCCCTCGCGCGCCCAGACGAGCGTCGGCGACGCCGCGCCCTCGACGACGTCGTAGCTGCCCAGGTACTTCGCGCACCCGATGGCCGCGAGCGGCGCGCGGCGCACGCGCCGGTTCATGTACTCCTCCGCGCACTGCAGCTGCGCCGCACCCTGCACGGACTTGGCCTGCTTGACCACCACGTCCGCGTCCGTCGCGAGCGCCGTCGCCGCAAACACCTGCCCGAAGGAGCCGTCGCCCAGCCGCCCGCCCAGGCGCACCGACGCGGGGTCGAACGCGCGGTCGCTCAGAACCTTGTCCAGAGGCGCGGCGACGTACGCGTCGAACGCACCCGCGAACACGCCGGGGCGCCCGGTGGCCCACAAAAATAAAAGCACGGCGAGCGCGAGCTCGTACTCGGCGTTGCCGGTGAGCAGCGTGAAGCCGCTCGCCGCCTCGTCCGACCAGAAGCCGAGCACGCCCGCGCGCGCGTCGTCCGGCAGCGCCTCCAGCGCCGCGCCCGTGACGGGCGAGGCGGCGTCGGCGAGCGCGCGCGCGGAGTCGGGCACGCTCACGCCGAACACGAAGGCGGGCAGGTCGGGGAACAGCTCGGCGTACCGATTCGCCGCGCTCGGCGCCGCCGCCGCGGCGGTCTGGGCCGCCGCCGCCGCGGCGGTCTCCGACGTCCCGAGGCCGAGATCCCCCACGCCAAAGTCGGCGAGGCCCGCGCGCGGGGCGACGGGAACGCGTCGCCCGCGTCTCAGACGGGACACGCCGCCGCCGCGACGCGCGGCATCGCGAAACGACGCGGAAACGCCCGTCCTCGTCGCGCCTGCGATTCCCGAGCCGACGCCGGAGGCGCACGCCGCGGTCATCGCGCCCGTCGTCGATGCAGAGCCAGTCGCTGCTGAGGTGTCTATCCGGGACGCGAGCGAACGCGTTCCTGGGACGGGCAGACGCGGAGGTTCGAGGCCTCGAGCCGCGCGCGTGCGATACGCGCGAAGGCGACTGATGCCCTGTCGAACGCGCCGGTGTGCGTTCGGCGGTCGCGCGGTCGTCCCGAGTGGGACGCGCCAAACACCGCCACGCCGAGAGGTTTTTCACACGCAGATAAACCAATGAGAGCTGCGATGCAGTGTGCTGACTGGGCACTGCGCAGTGAGAGTTGCGGGCCCGAAGATTTTCCAGTGAACGAGCTGGCCAGATGATGATTGTTACTTTTGTATCGGCTCCGATCGCCTCGCTCCGCGCCCCCACTCACCGGGCCGGCGGACCGCCCTCCCGCGATGGTCCTGAAGAAGGCGAAACACCTGCTAGACAGCACGTCGCGGAAGACCCAGTTCCTGGTGCGCAAGCTGACGCGTAAGTTGGACCGGTCGGACGACGACGCGATGGCGTCCACGGAGGAGAAACTCAAGAGAGCCGCCGAGAACGCCGGCAACGCGCGGGCGCAGAAGCAGCAGTGGATGGATCTGATCTTGTCCAAGGAGTTCGACGCGGTTCTGAAGGACGTGTTCGAGAAGTGCGCGGGCATCAACCACCGCGAGGGCGACGACTCCGAGCCCAGCCTCGATGTCGCCGAGCTCACGCTCGCCATCGACGCGCTGTACCGACGGTTGGAGGCGATGTTGGGCGGCGTCGGAAAGCTCCCGCGCGTCAAGGAGAAGGCGGAGACCATCTTGAGCAAGTACGACGACAACAACGACGGCAAGCTCGACGCGCGCGAGTGGGAGGGGTTCGCGCGCACGTACTTCTCCCGCATGGAGTGGCCCATCTGGAAGACCGCCGCGCGCGGCGCGGCGAAGGGCGTCGGCGTGTTCGTCGTGAACCAGACGGTGGTGGCGCCCATCCTGGGCGCCGTCGCCGGAGCGTGCGTGCCCATCGTCCTGGGCTTCGTCAAGGCGCGGATGAAGAACCTGCCCAAGGCGCAGATGGAGGCCATGCGGGCCAAGGTGTTCGGGAAGCTGAAGGTGGGGAGGGACGAGGACGGCGACGGCGTGCCCGACGAGGTGGCGCTGATCGAGCGGCGGCGAAGGCGCCGCGCGCGCGCGAAGATGGCGAAAACCGTCGGAGCGTATGGCGCCGCCTTCGCCGCCGGCGCCGTCGCGGGGATCGCGTGATGACATCACTAACTTTATGTACATATAGATACGCTTTACGCGCGCGGCGCGGTAAATACAAAGGTAGTAGTCTGGTATGAACTACGTGTCGTGTTGGGTGTAAAAAGTTTCCAAAAAAAAGTTTCCGGGGCCGTGTGACGCCTCTCGCGCGCGGCGAAAATGGAGGACCCGCTCGTATGAGCATCTAGTCTGGGAAACCATAGTCTGTCATCGGGCGGTGCGTTTTCAAACCGGGAGGGGCCCTGCGACGTGCACCGCGTCTCTCGGTCGCCCGCGCCGCGTTCGCCTCCACACGTCGCCGCGCGCTCGGATCCCGCCCAGCGCCGAACCCCTCGCCTCCTCGAAGGTCGCCCGGGTTGTCGGATCGCCGGTCATCCGCGGCGGAGACGCGCAGAGGCTCGATCGTCCGAGATCGATCGGCGCGCTCAGATCTGGGTTTAGACCGCGCGAGTGAGGCACGATGGCGGACTCGCGCTCGAACTACTCGCTGACCACCTTCAACTCCAGCGGCGAGCTCGTGCAGATCAAGCACGCGCTCGCGGCGGTGCAGGCTGGCGCTACGTCGCTCGGCATCCGCGCCGCGAACGGCGTGGTGCTGGCGACGGAGAAGAAGCTGCCGTCCACGTTGGTGGATGAGTCCACGGTGGAGAAGATCGCGCAGCTCACCAGTGAGATCGGCGCGACGTACAGCGGCATGGGTCCGGATTTCCGCGTGTTGACCCGAAAAGCGCGCAAAGAGACGCAGGTGTACTACCGCACGTACCACGAGCTCGTGCCGTGCTCGCAGCTCGTGCGCGAGGTGGCGACTGTGATGCAGGAGTTCACGCAGAGAGGCGGCGTGCGCCCCTTCGGAACCTCCCTGCTCGTGGCGGGCTTCGACTCCAACGGCCCGCAGCTGTACCAGGTGGACCCCTCCGGGTCGTACTTCGCGTGGAAGGCGAGCGCGATCGGGAAAAACATGACCAACGCCAAGACGTTCCTGGAGAAGCGCTACTCGGATGACATGGAGCTGGAGGACGCCATCCACACCGCGATCCTCACCCTCAAAGAAGGGTTCGACGGCCAGATCAGCGCCGAAAACATCGAGATCGGCGTCGTCGCCGAGGACAGGAAGTTCAGAGTGCTCACCGCCGCGGAGGTGGCGGACTACCTCTCCGAGGTGGAGTGAACGAACGCCGCAGAGAGCGAGTGGAGGGCCGCGTCGGGAGGGTCGCGAAGCGGGGGGATCGCGTCGCCCGTTGAAATTCGACAAGCGCGCTACGTACGAGGCGTCTTTCGCTAGTACGTAGCTAGCTACAGCTAGAGCTCCTTCTATCCTACACAACCTATACCCCGTCGCCTTCTATCGCTCCTCCTCGTCCCAGATGGACTTCTCCGGGAAGTTCCAGGTATCTTCGAGCCCCGCGCGAGCGCGCATCACGTACGCCAGGGGCCTGGGCGCCGCGCTCGCGTTGGCGCCGCCTGCGTGCATCACCCGGTAGTCGTACAGCAGCACGCTTCCCCGCGCGAGCGGCGGCGCCACCTCCTCCGCCGCCTCGGCGCGCCGCCTGGCGCGCCGGTCGGGGTACGGGTCGTCGTGGTCCCACGCGTGACTCCCCCTTCGGAACCGCGTCGGGCCCATATTTTCTGGAACGTCCACCAGGGGAACGAACGCGTTGGCGATCCCGCGCGCGCGGCCGTCGGCGTGGAAGTGCTGCGCCGGCGCGCGAGGCAGCGCAACCACGCACCCGGTCGCCGTCGCGACGCCGGCGCTCGCGTCTCGCTTCGCGCCGTTCGCCTGCTCCCGATCGCTTCGTATCGGATCCATGAGCCCCGAGCGCGCCAACACGGGCGAGATCCACGGCTCGGTCGCCTCGCGGATCGCGTGCCACGACGTCGCCGCGCGCAGCGCTGAGGCGCGCGCCTCCTCCGGACCCTTCCGAGGCGGCACGCGCGTCGCGGAGGCGTCGCCGTCCGCCTCCGAGATCTGCGCGGTGACGTCGAAGCGGCGCCCGCTGCGCGCCCTCGCGCAGATCTCGCTAAAGCGGAAGATGTCCGTCTCGGGGTCGATGCCCAGGCACCGCGCGCGGTCGGTGAGCCGCCGCAGGTACAGGTCCGTCGAGGCCTCCGCGGAACGCAGGGTCTCGCCGCGCACCAGCCCGTCCCCGGCGCCGCCGCGCGCGTCAACCGGAGGGTCCAAGACGACGAACCCGTTGCGTCTGAGCGAATCCGCGGCGGCGCGGACCGTCGCCTCAGACGGCGCGCCGGCGACGCGCTCGGGCTCCGATACCCGCACGCGGAACGGCGGGTACGCCGAAACGAACGCGGCTTCGTCGTCGTCGTCGTCGTCGTCGTCGTCTCGCGAGCTTTTTTCGAAAACCGTTTCGGTTTTCGAAACGCCGGACAAACGCTCGTCGGCTCCGACCTCGAGCTCGGCGAGGTCGTCCAGGAAATCACCCATCGCGCTCGCCGCGTCCGACCCAACCTCGCTCAGCGAGGAGGCGTCGGCTTCCGCGTCGACGCGGGTCCGGGCGGACGCGGCTTCGGGAACGCCGCCGGGCTCGGTGGAAAAAGAGACCACCGGGTCCGCCACCCGCCGAGGGGCGGCGTGTTCCGGAACCGCGACGTCTTCATCCGGCTCCGGCTCCGGCGGTGGCGGAGGCGTCCAGTCTTCCGGCGCGTCGCAGGTCACCAGCACGTACCCCCCCGCGCGCGCGATCTGCGCGCCGTCGTGCTCGTGCTCCTTCGCGGTCAAAGCCGTCGTTTCGTCGACGTCGTCGCTCTCGAGCGATAACGCTTCGGCGTCGATTTCGGGTCGCAAGCCTCTCCTCCGCAGCGCCTCCACGAGCGTCTCCATCAAGCCCGCGCGCCGCAGCCCGCACGCGACCACCAGCCTTCCTCCCGGCTTGAGGTGCGCGACGGCGGCTTCCGGCAGCGCCTCGCAGTGTTCCGGCAAGTAAAGCACGTCCGCGGCGACGACGAAATCAAACGTGTTCGGGGGGTGGACGTACGTGCCGACGTCGCCCCAGTCCAGGCGCTCCACGGAAACCTCGCACCGCGAAGCCGCCGTCGCGTCGTAGTGGCCGTTGAGTCGCGCGTTCGTGTGCATCAGCGCCAGTGCGGCTTCGTCCCTATCCGTCAGCGTCACGGACCGCGCGCCCAGGGACGCGCAGACCAGGCCCACTGCGCCCACGCCCGCGCCGAGCTCGAGCACGTCCCTGCCTCTGATGCGGGACGACTCGGCGTCGACGAGGCGGCGCGAGAGCAGACGCGCGCACGACCACACGCGACACCCGGTGCGCAGTGGGACGCCTTCGTTATCCCGCTCTTCCCTGAGCTTTATCGGTCGAGCCAGGTTCGGAGCCTCGAACGTCGTCGTCACCGTGAGCACCATGCTCTCTCCTGACGCGTGTGCTCTCCGTCTGCGCGTGGTGGGGACGTGGAACGGAGCCGGCGGTGAGCGTCGCGACGAGAGACGCGTCGTGAAAGAAAGAAAGCCAGAAAAAGAAAGCCAAAAACCCAAAAAAAAGTTTGCCGAAGTTTGCTTCAGGTCACCGCCACCTGATGCAGACGGGATCTCCGATTGAACTGCCGGCCTTGGTATGTCGCGGGAAATTATAATATGATAGAAGCAGCGTACTGGTGAGGTATCAAGTCACCTTATCCCACAGCCCCCGTCCCTCCCGCATTTCGGTCGAGCGCGCGAAGCGAAAGAAAAACCGTCGCGCGCGTGTCAGTGCAAGGATGACAAAATCGATTCTCGTCAGCTCCCAGCCGTTCGGCTGGGCCCAGTCCGTGAGAAGATTAGCGTTTGCTCGAGGCTCATCATCCACGCGGCGAGTGTGGGCGACGAGTAGAGCGCGGGTACGGGTCGTCGGCGCGAACGCTTCGAGAGGCGACACCGTCCGCCCGCGAGGGTTTCACGCGCGAAGAGGCGAGAAAAGCGCACCAACCTGGTCAGTAGTAGGTTTTCGGTCGGCGGTGGATCCCTCGGCGCGAAGGACGCCGCGACGCCTTAACCCGGAGCGCCGCTCGCGGAAGAGGGGCGCGTGCGGCGGCGTGCTCACGCCATCGCCACGGAGTAGCGCTCCGGCGGGTTCCGCGCGCGTCAAGAACTGGCGGAGAGAGGCGAAGCGCGTCGTGCCCGCCGCCGACGCTGCGTGCTCGAAACTCCACCCGACGCAGCCGTGCGGCACAACCGGCGATTTTTTTTTGGGGGGACGTTTTATTTTATGAACTCAAGATCTAGACACCGGAGACGTCGTAGCGTCGCACAAGACCGGCGCGTTGGGTGCCCGTCCTTTCGGCACCTTTCCCTCCCTTCACGATGGCTCCCAAGCGCATCCTCATCACGGGCGCGGCCGGCCAGATCGGCTACGCGCTCGCCCCCCAGGTGTGCCGCGGCGCTATGTTCGGCCCCGACCAGGAGATCATCCTGCACCTGTTGGACATCCCCCCCGCGGAGACCGCGCTGGGCGGCGTCGCGATGGAGCTCATCGACGCGGCGTACCCCCTGGTCAAGGGCATCGTCGCCACGGTCGACGTGGACGAAGCGTGCAAGGACGTGGACGTCGCCGTGATGGTCGGCGGCTTCCCGCGCGGCCCCGGGATGGAGCGCAAGGAGGTGATGGGCAAGAACGTCGCCATCTACAAGGGGCAGGCGAGCTCGCTCGAGAAGCACGCCGCGCCCGACTGCAAGGTGGTGGTGGTCGCGAACCCCGCCAACACCAACGCGCTTATCCTCAGCAACTACGCCCCGAAGATCCCCAAGGAGAACGTCACGTGCCTGACCCGCCTCGACCACAACCGCGCGCTCGGACAGGTGGCGCAAAAAGCCGGCGTCCCGGTGTCCGACGTCAAAAACTGCGTCATCTGGGGCAACCACTCGTCCACGCAGTACCCCGACGTGAACCACGGCGTGGTGAACGGAAAGCCCATTCGCGAGGTGATCGGGGACGACGCGTACCTGAACGGAGCGTTCGTGACCACCGTGCAGCAGCGGGGCGCGGCCATCATCGCCGCGCGCAAGCTCTCGTCCGCGCTCAGCGCCGCGTCCAGCGTCTGCGACCACGTGCGCGACTGGATCGCGGGCACGCCGGAGGGCACGTGGACGTCCATGGGCGTCATCTCCCCGGGCGGCGACCAGGCGTACGGCATCGCGGAGGGGCTCATGTACTCCTTCCCGGTGACCTGCGAGGGCGGCAAGTGGCAGATCGTGCAGGGCCTGCCGATCGACGAGCGGTCGCGCGCGCTCATGGACGCCACCGCCGAGGAGCTCGCCGAGGAGAAGGCCATGGCCGAGGAGCTCATCGCCGCCATGTGAGCGTCGAAAATCCGGAGGCGCGCGACGTGACCCGAAACCGGCGCGCGACGCGCGTGCGACGCAGAGACACAGAGACGCCACACGACACGACTCGCGAACGCCGACTCCGAATGCGGTGTTGAAAACAGTGTTTGGCGTAAAAATTAAAACGCCAACGCCGTCGCCAGCCCCACCTGCAGCCCCTCCTTTGCGCGGTCCAGCCCGCCTCGGCGCGCGGTCTTGACGTAGTTCACCTCTATGTTCCCCACCGGCAAGGGGAACACCAGCCCCACCCCCAGGCTGACCCGCACGGAGTCCGCGAGCGCCCTCAGGTCCGCCGGCGCGCCGCCGGCGCTGCCCGCCTCGCCCAGGGGCGACGGCACCAGCGTCCCCGCGTTCACGAAGGCGTGTCCGTAGGCGCCGATTTCGCGCAGCTTCCGCCACCGCGGTTCGAGCTGCGCGGAGACGAACAGCGACCCCACGATGTCCCCGCCCACGGAGTCCCGGCTCAGCACACCCGCCGCTTTCGCCGCCTCCGCGTCCTTGGGGGGCCGGCGCTCGTCCGAGGGGCCGACGCCGTGCGTGTCGAAGCCGCGCAAGGATCCGACGCCGCCCAGGAAGAAGCGGTCCGCCACGCAGGTGCCCTTTTTGCGCGCGACGTCGCCGAGCGGCACGAGCGCGCCCAGCTTGGCGCTCGCCGCGAGCGTGACCCCGTCCGCGGGCGAGCGCGCCACCTGCGCCTCTATCTCCTGCTTGAAGAAGCGGGTCATCTGCGGGTCCGCGCCGATGCCGGCGAGCTCGCTCCGGAAGCGGTACAGCGCGCCCGCCGTCGGGCGCGTCGGCGCGTCGCGCGTGTCCGCGACGTACGAGTACGCCAGCGAGCTCTTGAGCGAGTGCCCGAGCTGGTGGCGGATGGCCTTGCTGGCGAGCCGCGTGGGGTCCGCGATCTCGCGGAACACCAGCTGGTACTCCAGTCGCGCGGGGCCGCCGCCCACCGCGGTCACCGAAACGCCGCGCGCCGTCTCGTCGAAGCTGCTCAGCCGCTTCGAGCAGCTCACCTGCTGGTAGGCGCGCGCGGTGACGTCGGCGTCGGCGCCGAAAACGCGCGGCTGCGCCCACGCGAAGCCGTACGTGCTGCTCCGCTCGTGCCCCTGCAACACCTCCACGTCCAACTTCTCCGCGAACCCGAACGCGTTGTTCAAGCCCGCGCTGAACTCCGCGCTGCCCTCGCCGCTCTGAGACACGTACGCGCCGCCCTTCACGTTGAGCTTGTTCTTCTCGCGCACCTCCACCACCACGGAGGCGCTGTCCGGCGCCGCGCCCTCGGGGCCGGCGTCGCACAGGATGTCCACCTTGTCGAAGATGTCGTACGCGTTCAGAACGGCGTTCGCCTCCAGGCAACGCACGCGGAGCTCATCCAGGGAGGACGCGCGGTAGATGGGCGCCAGGACCTTGTCGAATAAGCCGGGGCGCGTGCGATCGTCGCCCTTCACCGTCACGTCGTGCACCACCAGGGGTTTGTGCCGCACGTTGAAATACAGCCGCTGGTAGTCCCGGGGCGGGGAACCGCCGCCGGGGGGTGGGGAGGTCGCCATCGCGCCGAGGGGCGGGCGTGCCGGTGACAACTGAGGGGGAAGCGACCGAGGGCGCCTTCCTTCGACGCCGCGACCGATCGAAACGCGATAAATGGTATTATTGGTGGGTCTGATTTTCTGCACTAGGATTTTAGTCTTCGATTTCGGATAAATGTGGTCGTAAAATGCCCACTCAAAAAGCCGAGGCAGCCGTTTGAAGTTTTTCAGTTCGCCAAAGCCACGACCTCTCGCGACTCGTGCATTCGTCGACGCGCACCCGCACGACCGCGGCGCACGCAGGACGACGCCGGCGTCATGTCGAACGCCAAACCCGCCGAAAGGCGCAAGTGCGTGTTCCCCGCACCCGCGACTCGCGCGTCGTCGCTTTCCCCGTCGTCGGGTCGTTCGCTCCCGCATCGCGTCCCCCCTCGGGACCCATCGCTCACCTCGCCCTCCCCGCCCACGCAGGTCCCTGTTCCGCGCCAAGGCGCCTCCCCAGGCGCCGCTGGAGCCCGTGAATGTCAACTACCGCTCGCAGGTACGCGCGAACGCCGATACCCGTCTCCTGGATGTCCATCCCGGGATCCCTCCCTCGTCCCACCCGCGCGGCGAGACGCGCATTTCAAAAACCGGCTCCCGTCTGACGCTCCGCGCGTGTTCCCCCCCTCGTTTCCGCGCCCGCGCCAGGCGGCGCCGCCGGCGCCCGCCCCCCGCGGCGCGGCGACCCCGAAGGCGCACCGCGAGGTGGTGGTGGAGGACGGCTTCAAGTACAAGCGCCGCAAGTCGGGCACGCCGGGCGCGCGCGCCGGGCCCTCGTCGCACCGCGTCTCGGGCGGCGCCATCGTGTTGAAGTCGGAGAAGAGCGAGACGCGCGACGTCTCGCAGCGCCTTTCGTCGTCGCTCCCGCCGGATTACCCCGGGCTGAGCGTGCACGAGCGCGTGCCCGAGGACCTGCCCGAGGAGGAGCGCATGCAGATGCTCATCGAGGAGATCTGCGAGCTGGAGTGCAAGGTGGAGCGCGAGCGGCTCATCAAGGACTTCGGGCCGAGCGACGGCGCCGCCGCGGCGTCGGCGCTCGAGCGCGCGTGCAGCGAGTTCCAGCTCAAAGTCGAGGAGCTCGTCGTGCGCGGCGACGTGCAGTTCGACGTGAGCACCACGGCGCTGCGCGAGATGCGCGACGCCAAGGAGGAGGCGATGCGCGCGGTGGCGTCCCAGCTCGAGGACGAGGCCGCGCAGTGGCGCGCGCTGCAGGCGCAGGCGCAGGGCTCAGGGTCCAGCGAAAACGCGAGCGAAGCGGCGGCGGCGGAGGCGAAGCGCGCGGATGTCGCCGAAGCCGCCGAGGCTGTGCGGCGGACGCTGGCGAGCGAGATGGGCGGCGCGGGTTTGGCGCCGGGCGCGGTGGCGACGAGCGTGGAGGAGGCGAAGCGGCGGCTGGAAATGCAGGCGGAGGGCCTGAACGCGATGGTGGAGGGGACGGAGGCGCTGTGCGTGCGGGCCGAGCGGGCGGCGGCCGTCTTCTCGGCGGCGCTCGCCGAGCACGACTACCGGGGCTTGCCGCACGTGCACTCGCCGGCCAACCTCGTGAAAAACTTGATTTCGTTCGCGAAAAAATAGACGGGCGAACGTGTGGGTGTGTTGTGATGGAACGCGGCGAAATCACGAAACCATCTGATGCGCCGCGCGTGAACGCACTCGCCGGTATCAGACGCGCGCGCGCCGGTCGTCTCCGCGCTCGGCCCGTCCCTTCAGGCGCCGTCGGAGATGACGGGGTTCGGGCAGCTCGTGATCGGCCCGCCCGGCGCGGGGAAGACCACGTACTGCAACGGGATCCAGCATTTCTTCTCCCTCACGGGGCGACCGTGTGCGGTGGTGAATCTCGATCCCGCGAACCACAACCCCCCGTACGAGTGCGCGGTCTCCATCGAGGAGCTCATCTCGCTCGAGGAAGTGCAGAACGAGCTCGATCTCGGCCCGAACGGGGGGATGGTGTACTGCATGGAGTACGTCGCCAAGAACCTCGACTGGCTGCGCGACCGCGTCGCGCCCTTGGTGAAGGAGGGCAAGTACGTGCTCTTCGACTTGCCCGGGCAGGTGGAACTGTTCACGTCGCACGACGCCGTGAAGCAGATCATACGCGAGCTGACCGCCTCGAAGGCCACGGACATGGACCTGCGCCTGTGCACCGTGCACCTGGTGGACGGCCACCTGTGCGCGGACCCCTCAAAGTACATCGCCGCCCTCATGTTGTCGCTGCAATCGATGCTGCACCTCGAGACGCCGCACGTCAACGTGCTGTCCAAAGTGGACCTGATGGACAAGTACGGCGACCTGGACTTCAACCTCGAGTACTACGCGGACGTGCAGGACCTGCACTACCTGGCGGACAGGATTCTGGGGGAGAACGACGAGCCTGAAGGCGGTGCCTCGTCGAGGAGCCACTCCGGCGCGAACGCGAAAGCCCCGTTGGCGGGCACGAGGTTGTTGCGGAAGAAGTACGGAAAGCTCACGCGCGAGCTGTGCGAGCTGGTGGAGGACTTCGGCCTCGTGAACTTCGCGACGCTGAGCATCGAGGACAAGGAGAGCGTCACGCGGCTGGTGCGTCTGACGGACAAGTGCGTGGGGTACGTGAACGCCGGGGGATTCAGCCGCGCCGCCGCGAACGAGGCCGCCGCCGGGGAGTACGCCGAGCCGGGGACGTTCGACGAGCGCGAGTTGATATCGCACGCGCCGTCGTTAACCAACTACGAGCGGCACATGGAGGTGCAGGAGCGGTTTTTCCGCGACCCCGACGCGTCGCGAGGCGGCGACCGGTAGCGCGCCGGATATTGTATACGTAACGCGACGTGAGAGCTACGATCATCACGGTCCACGAAAACGAACATCGTATGTGATACGCGCGAATCAATCGAGATCCGACGCGGGCGCGATCGAGGGCGTATCGAGCGCCTCGGTCTCCGCCGCGCTCGCGCGCGCGGCGTCCGAATAATCGCGCGCGTCCATCCACGCGGCGACGTCCGCCAAGTCGAACGCCGGCGTGACCCCCCCGAAAACCACGAACAGGCGCGTCGGGCCGCGCGCCAGCGCGACGTCCACGGCGACGCAGGCGGGCGCGAATCGAGCCTGCGGGATCTTCGTTTTCGAAGCGCGGAACGCATCGCGAGACGCAGACTGACCATCACCGCTCAAGACCGTCTTCGCGAGCGTCGTCGGCTCGAGAAGCGACAGGTCCGACGACGCTCTCAGCGCGGTGCCGTCGAAGCCGCCGAAAAAAGCCGCCGCCGGCGCTCGGCGGCTTTCATTTTCTTCGCCCGGGACGCGCCACGGCGCGGCGGCGTGCGCGCAGACCGGCTCCCCGAAATCCCCCCGGCGCGTCCACTTCATCAAGCGCACGTCCAGCACGTGCGCGTCGCGAAAGACCACGCCGTCGCGCCCGCGCCCGCCCGCGATGAGCAGCTCTTCCTTCTCGGCGAAGAACACGCCGGCGTGCATCTCGCGCGGCTCGGGGGCTTGCCCGGCGACGCGCGGCCGGTCCCACTTTTCGCATCCCTCCTCCAGGTTCAGCACGTGCACGTCCCCCATCGGGCCCAGCTCCGGGGACGAGCCTCCGTACACCATCAGCGCTTTGCGGGACGGCAAAGCGCACGCGATGTGCCCGTTCCGGGGAGGCGGCGACCCGCTCTCGGCTAACACGAGCCGACGCCACTCCCAGCGCGTCGTGTCCAGGACCACCACGTCGTTGAAGCACACGCCGGTGGAGGGGTCCTGGCCCCCGAACACGTACACGTCCGCGCCGACGGCCGTCGCGGACGCGCCCGAGCGCGCGGGGAGCGTCTCGCCGCCTCGCGTGGTGGTGGTCTTGCGTACCCACCGCGCCGTGAGCGGCATCGACCGCTCGAACGTCAGGATCCACACGTCGTCCAGCGCCTTCGGGGTCCGATCGGCGCCTCCGATGAAGACGCACGCGTCGCCCACCACCGCCGCCGCGCACCCGCCCCGACCGGGGGGGCGCGACCCGAGGAGCGTCGGCTCGAGCCACACCATGGTCCGGGCTCGGGGAACGAGCACACTCGCGCGGTCGTGCGCGTGCGCGGAGGACTGTGCGCGGACGATCGCGCGTTGACTCGACGGGGCCGTTTTCGTCCGCTGGAACACGAAACGCGTAAACACGCTTTTAACCTCTACGACACGAGCCCTTCCCACTTCTCCCTCGGCACGATTAACATCTTCGTCAGACCTTCACGAAGCGCCTCTTCGCAGTTCGTGCAGGGCAGCGACGCGACCACCGCGCCCGCGACTTGCCCCGCGTTGATCCCGAAGCCCGACTCGCGGTACGCCAGCGCCGCAATCGCATCCTCCGCGTCCGAATCTTCGCCGTCCAGACTTCGCTCGTCCGAGCGCTCGTCTTCGCCGCCGTCCATCGTCTCGGCGAACGCCCTCTCGAGCGCCGCGCGCATGCGCGGCGCGAGCCCCGGGAACCCCAGGTCCGTGCCCGCCACGACCGCCGCCTGCGACGAGACCGCGCCCGGGCCGCTCGGCGCGATCAGCACGATGGACGCCGAGGAGCTCTCCGCGGCGGCGCGCGCGGCGGCGGCGAGGCGACGCGAGGTGCCGTTTTCGGCGCGCGCCTCGAAGACGCGCCACGCCGCGTCGCCGCCCTCGGCGACGCCGGCGCGCCGCAGGAACCGCCGGGTCGCCTCGAGGACCGCGGCGCCGTCGTCGTTGCCCTCGTCCGTGACCGCGCGGTCGCTGTCCGGCACGTCAGCTTCCCGTGCGAGATCAGACGCGGACTTGGCGAAGACGAACGGGTGCGTCACGACGGCGATGGCGCGCGCGCGATGGCGCGCGAATACTTTTTTTTCGTCGTCGCGTCGCGCGACGATGCCCGCCGCCGACGACGTCGCCGCGCCCAAAACCTCCGGCGATTTGGGTTTGACGACCGTAGGCCGCACACGGGGCATCTGCAGGCCACCCTGCGTGCCTATGTCACGGATGACCAGTGCGGAAACCACGCTGCCCTTCGCCACGGACCCGGGGCCGCGAGGCAGCTCCAGCAGAACCTCCGCGCCGCGCATGCTCGTCAGGCGGCTGCTGATTTGCCGCCCGGTGCTCCGCGCGAGCGGCAGGTTTGTTTTTCCGGCGTCGGCATTCGCGAAATTCGCGAAATCCCCGCCGCTCGCCTCCCAGTCCAGCGTGGCGCGGTGGTACTCCGGGCGCTCCTTGTCCAGCGCGATGTCCTGCGCGAGGACCGCCTGGAGCCGCCTCGGCCGCGGGTCGGCCCAGCCGAGCATGCGCCGCACCGCCGGCGCCACGACCAGCGCGAACGTCACCGCCGCGCTCACCGGGTTCCCCGGCAAACCAAACGCGAGGACGGTTTTCTTTTCCCTCCTTCGTTTCCCTTCCGGAGCGTCGGTCGCGTCGGTTCCCGAAACGTCCTCCGCCCTTCCCGTCGAAACCGTTCGGGAAATCTCCGTTCGGGAAATCTCCGCGAACGTCAGGGGCTTCCCCGGCTTCATCATGACCCGCCCGAAGTGCACCGCGCCCGCGACTCGCCCGAACGAGCCGAGCAGCACGTCTTTCAAGTGATCCTTGTCGCCCTCCGAGACGCCGCCGGACGCGACGACGACGTCGGCGCCGGCGTCGACGGCGCGCGCTATGGCGTCGGCGAGCGCGTCGGGGTCGTCCCTCGCGATGCCCAGGTCCATCACACGCGCGCCCGCCTCGCGCGCGCACGCCAGGAGCATGTGCCGGTTCGCGTCGAAGATCGAAGATGGTCGAAGATCGTCCGGGGAAGAAGCCGCCGAGGCGAGTCGGCTGTCCGCGAAGGGGTCGGCGAGCTCGTCCCCGGTGCTGAGCACGGCGACCAGCGGCGCGCGACGCGTCCTGGCTTCGGCAACGCCCGCGAGCGCGGCGATCCCGAGCTCGTGCGGGCCGACTCGGTCGCCCGCGCGAAGCAGCACCTCGCCTCGCTGGATGTCCGAGCCCACCGAGCGCACGTTCGCGCCGGGGCTGAACGCGTCCGCCACCGCGACGGCGCCGGCGTCGTCGCCGCCGGGAAACCGGACGCGCTCGATGGGGACCACGGCGTCGAACCCCGGGGGGACCGGCGCGCCCGTGGTAATGTACACGGCGCGACCGTGGTCCGCGTCGCTCTCGGAGCTTTTGTCGCTTTTGTCGCGAGCGAGCGGCGCGCCCGCGCGCGCCGCGCCGACGACCCGCAGCGTCCCGGGCACGTCCGCCGCGCGCACGGCGTACCCGTCCATGATGGACGCGGGGAACGGCGGGTGCGGTCTCGGCGCCGTCACCTCGGACGCGAGCACTCTGCCCACCGCGTCCGGAAACGGCAGGGACTCCTCCTCCAGCGGCGCGGCCCGGCTGAGCACGATGTCGATCGCCTCGGGCATCGAAATCATGGGGTACCTGTGCGGCGCCATCGTGGCGGGCACCCCGCGCGCGGTACACAGGAGTGTCCGAGCGAAGGAGATCTCCCCGGCCGTGCACAAAAGTAAAAGTACGCTTTTTCGTCTCTTGGAACAGTCTCTACTTCACACGAACAAGCGAGAAAAACTAACAACGGTCGAACCGTCTCGAACCGTCTCTCAGTCCCTCCCCACGCCGTCGTCGTCCCCCTCCGCGGCGGCGCCCATGTCCCGGTACGAGGTCATGTCTCTCGCGGCGCGGCGCATCCACTCCTCCGTCATCTCGGTGGTCGGCGCGAACGCGAGTCGCCCGTCCAACCCGTCGCGTCGCTCGGCGGCGGCGTTGGCGACGTCCGCCACCGACCCTCGGCAGAGCCCCCAGTGTCCTCTGGCGATTTCGCCCAGCAACTGCGCCCTGCTCCACCTCGCATCCCCCCAGAACGCGAAGACGCGCCCGTGCGCGCCCTCCAGCGGCTCGAGGTTCGCGGGCTTGACGCGCGCGCCGTCGCCGTTGCGCAGGCGCAAGAGCCACCGACCGCTCTCGCGCTCGAAACGCGCGGCGAGCGCCTTCTCGCCGTTCAGCTCGGGACGCCCGACGAGGTTTTTCAATCGCACAGTCTGACCGCCGTGGATGTTCCCCATCAGCTGATGGGTGTCGTCTTTCGAGCCGTCGTCGTTCGCGTCTTTCGCGTCTTTCGCGTCACGGCTCCTGGCTCGAACGTGCGCGAGCTCGATGGCGTCGCACAAGCCGCCGCCGAACCGGTCCGAGGTCTCCGAGGTGTCCTTCGCGCC
>Ga0181560_10002497_pt1 | contig 17078 bp, 13 predicted proteins | sample 011ome_20_FD_133751 | JGI IMG/M metagenome (GOLD analysis project Ga0181560, IMG submission 133751) | Coastal salt marsh microbial communities from the Groves Creek Marsh, Skidaway Island, Georgia - 011509CT metaG (megahit assembly) | ecosystem: Environmental > Aquatic > Marine > Intertidal...
AATTAGAGCATATACTTCAAGAGGTAGCTTGCTTCTATTAGTCACTACCTCCTCTACCTCTCTCCCATTACTAGGACCAATAGACCTGCCAGAACCTCGTAGTCCCCTCACTGGCAGAGCACGTATACATACACCCAGCATACCCCCCATGGCCCATGCCCCCGGTAGCTTCTGAGGGTATTCTGTCTGTGTCCTGTCGTGATAGCTGCCAGCCAGAGCCGCCCGCCACACGGCCTGTGTAAGCCTGCAAGCCACCCTCAGAAATTACTGACCATATTACTGACCAGAATGTGCCTACTTGCATCAAACTGACAGGCTATGGCACCAGTAAAACAAGGGGAATGACTGACGGTTGGTGCACTGCTAGGGAACCAATGGCCTCTCCTGGGCACCATAAAAAACCGTCTTTAGCCACGTGTTGAGGCGGTTTTTTTGTGTCTGTCGAAGCAGATATTGGTTCATTGGACCTGTGCAAGTTTGTCCGTAGGTGTTTGTTTTTAATTGAATAAATACACGTAAGCTTTTCGGGCACGGTTCCTGCCATGGGCACCAGCCCTAAATTCATTCAAGGTGCGTTGGCGCATCGGTTGGCGCAGATGATGGACCCAGATCTTGACCCTGAAAAGCAGATGTTGCCTTGGATCAACCCGGCGTTTTCTGACATTATTGCGGCCAACAAATGTGGGTTTCTCGATAAATCAGGCACCCGCCAATATGGCGTGATGGAAGAATTAGGTCGCGCGTGGCGCGAGGCGCGGCATATCGAAAAGACTGTGATTGATGGCAAAAGCATTTGGGTGGTTACACCGAAATAGCCTTTGGTTTCGCTGCTGTGGGTGACGCGCCGTCATATTTTTGAGCTTTGCTTTACAGCGGGTCATCGTGCCCCCTATCCTTTGCTTATCAAAAAGGGGGGTGCGGCATGAATGGTGCGGAAAGTCTGGTTCATACGTTGGTGAATTGCGGGGTGGATACGTGTTTTGCCAACCCGGGCACCAGTGAAATGCATTTTGTTGCGGCGCTTGACCGTATTGCCGGTGTGAAATGTGTTTTGGGGCTGCAGGAAAACGTCGTTACTGGCATGGCCGATGGCTATTTCCGGATGGCGCGCAAACCGGCGGCGACATTGCTGCATTGTGGGCCGGGGTTGGCCAACGGCATGGCGAATTTGCACAATGCCCGACGCGCGCGCAGCGCTGTGGTAAATGTGGTGGGCGATCAGGCCACCTATCACCGGCCCCACGATGCCCCCCTGACCGCCGATACCGAGGGCATGGCGCGCACGGTGTCAGATTGGGTGCGTACCACCACGGCGGCTGCAGATGTGGGGCGCGATGCGGCGCAGGCGGTGCAGGCCGCGATGACCCATCCGGGCCAGATTGCCACGTTGGTTTTGCCCTCGGATGCCAGCTGGAACGCGGGGGGTGTGCCCGCACAGCCCTTGCCCAACCCGGCGGTGCAGCCGGTTGATCAGGCGCGCATTGCCCAAGCTGCGCAGCTGTTGCGCAGTGGGGAAAAGGTGCTGTTGTTGCTGGCCGGCGGGGCAGTATGGGCCGAGGGTCAAGCCTTGGCATGGGCCATCGCGCAGCACAGTGGCGCCGATCTGATGGCCGATTATATGGCCTCGCATTTGCATCGTGGGCAAGGGCGGCTGCCCTTGGCCCGCGTGCCCTATGTCACCGAAAAAGCGTGCCAGGCGCTGGCCCCTTACCAGCATATCATCTTGGTGAATGCCAAGGCGCCTGTGGGCTTTTTTGCCTATCCCGACCAGCCCTCGGTGCAGCATGCGCCGGGGGCAAACCTGTTCACCCTGTCGCGCCCCGACCAAGATGCCATTGCCACGCTGCGCGCATTGGTGGCTGAATTGGGCGCGCCCATGGCGGCCATGCCAGCGGTTGGCCCGCGCCCCGGGCGCCCCAGCGGCGCTGTCTCGCCCGAGGGTTTGGCGCAGGCGGTTGCGGCCCTGATGCCCGAAGGCGCAATCATCAGCGATGAAAGCGTGTCTTTTGGCCGGGGGTTTTACCCCCATACCTATGCCGCGCCCGCGCATGATTGGTTGCATCTGGCGGGCGGGGCCATTGGCGAGGGGCTGCCCATGGCCACGGGCGCCGCATTGGGCACGGGCGGCCAGCGGCGGGTGATCAGCCTACAAGCCGATGGTTCGGCCATGTATTCGCTGCAGGCCCTGTGGACGCAGGCGCGCGAGAATTTGCCCTGCACCACCATCATTTTGTCTAACCGCAAGTACAACATCTTAATCGGCGAATATAACAATGTTGGTGCCAACCCGGGCCCCACGGCCATGGCCATGCTGGATTTGGGCAACCCCGACCTGAATTGGCTGCAGCTGGCCAATGGCATGGGGGTCGAAGCGGTGCGCGCTGAAACGCTGGATCAGCTGTGCGATCTGATGGCCGATAGCTTTGCCTATTCCGGGCCGTTTTTGATCGAGCTTTGCATCTAGGTGCAGCTGCCTTGCGCGGATGTGCACGTAAAAAGGCCCGGGCGTGGCTGCCCGGGCCTTTTTGTTGTGCAGCCTTGGTGGCGGTGGCCGCCTAGGCTGTGGCGGGCGCGGCCCCTTCGCGCCGGGCCAGCACCACCGCAGGCACCGCCAAAAGCAGCCCCAGCAGGGTAAGCATAAGGTGGCTTAAGCCCATCACCCCCCCTTCGGGTGCGGCCACCAAAAGCCCGGCAAAAAACAGCAATACCCGCGCCGCCATGGCGCCTGCCCCCTTGGCCAATGGGCCAAAAAACGCCAGATAGCCCTGCAATGCCGCCGAGATAAACCAAACCCCCAGTAGCGCGCATACCAGAACGAACGCCACCTCTGGCGCGGTGCCTTGGCCGATCAGCGCGGGGTTTAGCACAAAGAAGAAGGGCACAATGTAGATAACCCCGCCAAGGCGCATGGCCTCTAGCCCGGTGCGCATGGGGCTGGCGCCTGCCATGCTGGCGGCGGCAAAGGCCCCCAATGCCACGGGCGGGGTGATAAAGCTGACCATGCCCCAATACAGAATGAACAGATGCACCGCCAATTCGTTTAACCCGGCCTGCACCAAGGCGGGGGCCAAGACGATGGCCAAGAAAATATAACAGGCGGTTACCGTCATACCCATGCCAAAGATAAAGGCAGTGATCGCCCCCATCAGCAGCAGCATGGGCACCGAATTGCCCGCCATATAGACCAGCTCGTTTGCCAAAGGCCCGGTCAACCCCGTGGCCTGAAACGCGCCTACGATCATGCCAATGCCCAGCAGCACGGCCACCAATTCCGATAAGGTGCGCCCGACCGAGACAATCACATCGATCAGCCCATCCAACGACAGCCGATCCCGGCGGTTCAATTGGTTTACCAGCAGCAGCAGAACCACGGCATAAAACGGGGCAGTGGTTTCCCAGCGAAACGCTACCATCAAAAAGATCAGCAGCGCGAAAACGAAAATATATTGCCAGCCATCGCGCAAGGTGTCGCGCAGAACGGGCAGGGTATCGCGCCCCAGCCCGCGCAGGCCGCGGCGGGCTGAATAGGCATCGACCTGCGCAAATAACGCAAAGAAATACAACAGCGAGGGAATGGCCGCCGCCAGCATGATTTCTACATAAGGCTTGCTAAGCCAGCTTGCGATGACAAAGGCAGTGGCGCCCATGATCGGGGGCATCAACACCCCCCCCGTCGAGGCGCAGGCCTCGGTTGCGGCGGCGTAGCGCGGCGAGAAGCCAGATTTCTTCATCGCCGGAATGGACACAGCCCCCGTGGTCAGCACGTTCGAGATAACCGAGCCCGACATCGACCCCATAAAGCCCGATGCAAAAATCGAAACCTTGGCGGCGCCCCCGCGATAATGGCCCACCAGCGCCATGGCGAGGTTATTGAAAAACTTACCACCGCCGGTGAATTGCAACACCGCGCCAAACAGAATGAAGCCAATCACCAGATTGCCAAAGGCGCGCATGGGAATGCCAAACGAGGCCTCGGACGAGATCATGAAATAGGGGATCACATCGCGAAACGGTTGGCTAAACCCATTCAGCGGGTCGGGCACTTTGTCGGCGAAAACCGGGTAAACCGAGAATAGCAAAACAATGCCAAACAGCACCGTGCCGCCGGCGCGGCGCGTGCCCTCTAGGATCAAAACATAAAACAGGATCGAGGCCCAAACGGCATGATCAGGGGCGGCATATTCCCACCCGGCATCAAGGCTTTGATCGGCGGTAAAGGCAAAGAAAAGCGCCACCGCCATGGTCAGCAGGGCCAAGCCCCAATCATACAGCGGCACGCGCGCCGAGGCCGGGCCAATGGCGCGGAAGCACACGAAGGTAAGGCTTAGAAACAACCCCGCCAGCAGGTATAAATACATCCCCCCCAGCATAGAATACCCGCCAAGGCGCAGGTTGAACAACTGGTTGACCGAAAGCGCAATGGCAAGGGTGGCACAGGTGAAAATGAACCAGCGGGCAGCCCCGCGATACACCACTTTCTCGGCGGCTTTTTCCGCTTCGAGCACAGATTGACCTAAAGCACCAGAACGGCTGTCCTGCATGGCGCGGCACCTTTTTTCAGGATGAATGGCAGGGTGTTGGGCAACGGCATGGCCCCTTGTGCGCCCTTGTGGGCAAAACATGCCTGATGCGCGGCAAGGGGGAAGCATGGCCGGCTTAGGCCATGCTGCTTTGGCTTAGCCGTTAGAACACAACGCTAAAGCCGCCTGCCTTCAGGGCCTCGCGGCGCTTGGTTTCCCACGCAGCCTGCCAATCAGAGGGGCCTTCTGCCTTTAACTCTTCCCATGCTTTTTGCAGCGCCGCTTGGCGGGCCACCAGCATGTCGTTATGGGCTTGGTCGGCATCGCTCCATTTGCCGATTTCACGATAATAGCGGATCGCGCCATCGTGATAGGGGGCAACCCACTGGAAGTTTTGCTTGTCCAACGCCCAACCGTTGATGCCCGGTGCCTTGCCTTTGTAGGACTCGAAATATTCGTGCATCGCTTTGGTCATGTTGTAGGTCAGGTCTTCGTCCTGTTCTGCGTAGGTCATCAGAACCGGGTAGGCATAGCCTGCTGTTGGCGTGCCGGGGGTGCCGTCGATCGTGGCCCCAACGGTTGCATTCATCGCGCTGAAGAACGGCGCAACAGCTGCCATACGGGCCATTGCCTCTTTGTCGGTGGGGTCGATTGGGGGCCAATATACCCCACGTGGGCTAGAGGCGGCCTCGTAAGCCATGCCAGAGTTGGTCGAGGCAAAGGCCGCATCGGTGCTGCCATCTACCATGCCTTTCCAGCTGTCGCCAAACCCGCCAAAATCTACACGCTCCACATCGGCCCATGTCAGGCCGCCGTAGGCCAGATAGGCTTCGTTGTTCACGTTCAATGCGGGTGCGCCTTTAACCCAGCTGACGCGCATGCCTTTCAGATCGGCATAGGTGAAGCCCTCGCATTTGGGTTTGCCCACTTTTTCGCAGGCTTCCGCAGCCACGGCCAAGGCCAAGCCTACCGCGCCGCCATTGTTTGCGGCCAGCACGCGCACGGGCTGTGGGCCCCAGTTTTCGGCACCGAATTGGAACACGCCCTCTTGGGCCATGAACGAACCGCCCACACCATTGGCCGAAAACTGCACCTTGCCTTGGCGTACCGGTTCGGTCCGGGCGATGTCGTTTTTGCCCGGCAAAACCCGCAGGTTGATGCCCAGCGCCTCTTGCAGCGCGGCACCGATGGCGACCGATTGGTTATACCCGGCCGAACCCGTGCCATAGGCTGTCCAAACCACTTGGCTTGGCAGTTTGACCTCGGCTGAAACGGCTGAACCTACAAGTGCACCCAGCACTGCGGCAACGAACGTATTGCGCATTGTGTCCTCCCTTTAAATGATCGCCGGCGTTTTTTATGTGGCGTAAAGAGATGACAAAATGTGGCCGCCTTTCTGTCAACGATTACAGGAATTGACGTAGCGTGACTTTGGCGGTTTTGAATATGTGACGGAACATCTTTTCGGTTCGGTCCCGCAGTGCGAAAAAGCCACCCCCCATGGGCCGTGATGCAGGGGGTGGCGCCGGTGTTGGCCTAGCTTTGCCATTGCTCGCGCAGCTCGCGTTTAAGAATCTTGCCAATCGCGCTGCGGGGCATTTCAGGCAAAATCTTTAGCCCCTTTAGCCGCTGGGTTTTGCCCAGCGCGGCATTGGCTGTGGCCAAAATGTCTTCGGCGGTGGCTTGGCCCTTTAGCGTTACATAAGCCACTGGAATTTCACCCCAATCTGCATCAGCCACGCCCACAACGGCGGCTTCGTGAACGGCGGGGTTGCGCGCCAGCATGTCCTCTAGATCGCAGGCATAAATGTTGAAACCGCCAGAAATGATCATGTCTTTCTTGCGGTCCATCAGAATAAGAAAACCGTCTTCGTCCAGCCGCCCCATATCGCCTGTGCGCATGTAGCTGTGCCCCTCGGGGCTGTTCCACACCACCGCCCGGGTGGCATCGGGGGCGTTGCGATAGCCGCGCATCAAGGTGGGCGAGCGGCCCACGATTTCGCCGATCTCGCCTGCCGCCACCTCGGCGCCGGTGTCATCGATGAAACGCACATCGCCCCCCAGCACCGGCTTGCCCACGGTGTGCAGTTTGTCGGGGTTGGCGGTGCAATCCAAAATCGTGCTCACGCCGCCCTCGGTCATGCCATAGATGTTTATCATCCGCCCCGGCCAGCGCTGCAACACTTGGGCCAGCAAGGGCGGGGTAAGCGGTGCCGAGGTGCATAGTTTCACTTGAAAAGCCGACAGATCAAAGCTGTCGAAATCGGGGTGTTCAATCAAACGCCTGATCTGCACTGGCACCAGCATCGTATGCGAGACGCGATACTTCTGGGCCAGTTGCAAAAACCGCAGGCTGTCGAATTTCTGCATCAACACAACATGGCTGCCTTGGCCCAAGGCGGGCAGTAGCGTTACCAGCGTGGTGTTGGAATAGATCGGCGTGGAAATCAGGCAAACGGCCTGATCGTCAAAGCCATAGTTGCGAAAGCGAAAGATCTGCCTGTCGCGAAAGCGGGCATCATGTTCGATACCCTTGGGGTGGCCCGTGGTGCCAGAGCTGTACAAAATATCCAGCAGATCATCGGGGCCAATGGCCACGGGCTGTGCAGGGGCGTGGCCCGCTGCCTGTGCCCAAAACGCTGACAGATCTTCGTATCCCAGCCCCGGTCCGGCCTGTGCATCGCCCAAAACCAAAACGGCACCGCTGTTGTCGCCCATGCGTTGCAGGGCCTCTGGCGCCGCCGAGGTGGGCAGCGTGGCCACCGCAGCGCCTGCCGCCACGATGGCCATATAGGCGCAGACATGGTCCACCGTGACGCCGGCCAAGGTGGCCACCACATCGCCCGGCCCAATGCCGCGGGCCTGTAACAGCCCGGCCCCCTGCTGCATGCGCGCGACAAATTCGGCGCGCGTCAGGTGCTGGCCCTCGGCGGTTAGGCAGGGCGCATCTGGTGCGGCTTGGGCCAATCGGCGCAGGCGGGTTGGCAAATCGATATAGTCCTCGCCCGGCAATGGCGCGGGCACCAGCGGGGCCAAGGGCTGAGCGGCTGTTTGGGCGGTTTCTTGTGTCATGCTAGTCCCTGTTTTCTGCCTGTTTTGGCGGCATTGGGGCAATCTGCCCTTGCTGACGCAAGGTAAAACTACCCCGGCTGTGGGCGCGGGCGTGAAAAACGCCGCGTCATTTCATGTGGCAGAGGCCGGGCTATCGCCGGGGCCGCCGGTGGCGCCGATATCCCAAAATAGCCCCGCCATGCAGTGCAACGCATCGCGGCAAACCGGTGCCAAAACATGTTCGTCCGGGGCATGCTGCGAGCAGCCACGATAAGAATGCGGCACCCACACCGTGGGCAGGCCCAAAATCTCGCTAAAGCAATCATTGGGCAGCGACCCCGCCAGATTTGGCAAAACATGGGGGTCTTTGCCGCTGGTTTCAGCCAAGGAGTTGCGCACAAACTGCACCCAAGGATGGCCGGGTGCCAGCCGTGTTGCTTGGAAAAAGCCGCGCCCATCTGAAACGATCTTTACCTGGTCAAACCCGTGCCGATCCAGATGCCGGCGCAGGGCGGGCAAAATATCGTCAACCTCGGTGCCCACCACAAACCGCAATTGGCAGGTGGCGCGGGCACTGGCAGAAATGGCATTGACGGGCGCTGCCGGCACGCCGCTTTGCATGGCCAAAATGGCAAAGCTGTTCCAGCCATAGGCGCGTTCTGCCGGCGTTAGGCTGTCTTCGCCCCATTCCCAATCGATGCTGGGGCCGCCTTGGCCATCGTCGGGCATGGCAATGGGCAAATCACGCAAGGCGGCGCGAATATCGTCGGTCAGGCTGGTGGGGCGCCATTCTGGCACTTGTATCTGGCCGCGGGCATCGGTGATCGTGGCCAAGGCCTGTGCCAAAATCATGGCCGGATCGGCCAGCAGCCCCCCCCAATTGCCCGAATGATGCGCCCCCTCGCGCAGATCAACGCATAGATCGAAATTCACCCCCCCGCGCGAACCCATGAAAACCGTGGGGGTATCGGCCTGCAGGCGCGGCCCATCCGAGGCGATCAGCACATCGGCAGACAGCGCCTCGCGCTGGGCGCGGAAAAATTCGGCCATCCCGGCCGAGCCTGTTTCCTCGCTCATCTCGATCACGATGCGGCTGTTAAACCCCAGCGCCCCGCGGGTGGCCAGCACCGCCTCGAGGGCGGCGATATTGATCAGATGTTGCGATTTGTTATCGGCACTGCCGCGCCCATAAAGCCGCTCGCCCCGGCGGGTCAGGGTAAAGGGCTCTAACCCCTCGCGCCACATGCCGTGCTGGGCGCGGATCACATCGCCATGGCCATAGGTTAGCACCGTGGGCAAATCTGCACCTTCGTGGCGTTGGGCAATCAAAAAGGGGCCGCCGTTTGGGTTGGGGTTGGGGTGAATGGTGCAGGCATAACCGGCTGCCTGCAGGCGGGGTTGCATCGCCTGTTCCAGATAGGCCAGCAGGTGCGGTGCGGAGGCCGGATCTTGGCTTTCTGTGGGGTGGCGCACCAAAGCCGCCAGTTCGGTTTCAAATTGACCAGTGTCGAAATAATCGGCAACCGCGGCCAGCGCCGCCGCGCGGCTCATGCGGGCACCCCGGCCGCGGCATCGCCCCAAGGCGACATGATTTCTGTGCAGCCCGAATTCAGCCCGCCCCGCCGCATCACGCCAGCTGGGCAGGCAAAGGCATAGGGAAAGATGGTGCGCTTGGTGGGTTCCACATTGCGGGTTTTGGCAAGCGCGGCCAGCACGTCGGCAGGCAGCGTTTCGTCTGCCACAATGCCAGGCCCGCCCGATACATCGATACGCGGGGTGTGAAAGGCCGCTTCCAGATCCATGCCGCAATCTAGCATAAAGCCCGTCAGCTGGGCCACCGCGCTGACAATCTTGCGCCCCCCCGAAGCACCGATGGCAAACCGCGTGTCGCCTTGCTGGCCAATGGCGGGGCAAACATTCATCAAGCAGCGCTTGCCTGCCCCCAGCGAATTGGGCCGCCCCTGAACGGGATCAAACCACATTATGCCGTTGTTCATCAGCAACCCGGTGCTGCCCGAAACCACCCGCGCGCCAAAGATCGACAACAGCGTTTGGGTTTGGGCCACCATGTTGCCGTGCCGGTCAACCACGGAAAAATGCGTGGTGCAGCCGGGGGCGGCGGGGCTTTCGCCGCTATCACCCATTTGCGACAGGCGCTGCGCATAGGCCTGATCCAAGCCATCTGCGAAGGCCACGTAAGTATCTGGGCCCGGCGTGGCAGGCAGGGCGCGGCTGGCCATTACCGCCATGGCCTGTTGCAGGGTGGGGCCTGCGGTAAGCCCCGGCACCACATGCATCATCGCGTCGCGATAGCCAAAGCTCAGCGCTGGCTGGAATTCGGCGCGATAGGCCTGCAGATCTGCCTGTGACAGGCTGCCGCCTTTGGCCTGAATATCGGCCGCCATGGCGGCACCGACATCGCCATCGTAAATTTCGCGTGGGCCGTTGGCGGCAATCTGGGCCAGCGTATCGGCCATGCGCGACTGATCCAGCCGCTTATCGGCCAGCGCGGTCCAGCCGCTGATGGTGGGCCAGTGACCATCTTCCAAAAACAGCGCTGCCGCGTCTGGGTCTTTGGCCAATTCGCGGGTGGTCGAGGCAATAACAAGGGCGGCAAACCAATCCACCACCATGCCCTGTTTGGCATGGGCGATCGCGGGGGCCAGCAATTCGGCCCATGGCATTTTGCCATAGCGCGCATGGGCTTGGCCCAGCCCATCTACCACGCCCGGCACGGCCACGGCGGTGGCGCCTTGCACGTTGCGGTCGCCTTCCACGTGCTCCCACGGGAACAGATCGCCCGCCTTGCCCGCGCCCGATAGGGGGTAATCGGCAGGGTTCAGCGCCGCAGGGGCCCGCATGCCGTGGTTCAGCGCCTGCGCCTGGCCTGTGTCGGCGCGCCACAGCATCATCGCGCCGCCACCGGCAGGGCCGCTCATCCATGGTTCCAAAACACCGATAGCAAAAGAGGTGGCCACAGCGGCATCGACCGCATCGCCACCCGCGGCCAGCACCGCAGCGCCTGCTTCGGCGGCTAGGCGGTGTTGGGCCGCCACAACGCCATGTTCGGTTTCGATCACCGTTTTGCGGATCACCATGGAACTTGATAGGTTCACGCTCATCGCTGCCCTCCCTTTGCCGCGCGGGTAAGGTGATAGCAGCCGATTTGTGGGCATTGCGCAACACCGCAATCCCCCGTGGGCCTAGCTGGCGGTTCTGCGCAGCTTTCCCCATATCTGCACGCTGGCCCAGATCAGCAGCCCCAGCAGCAATAATCGGACCAAAGAGAGCAGGTTGAAATTGAAGAAAATAAACTGCTGCTGAATGCGTTCCACCTGATTGGTGCTGAACGACAGCGCAAAATATTCACTCAGATCATGGATTTGGGACAGAACTGACACGCAAGCGCTGGCAACAAACGCGGTGAAAAAGAACCGCCGCAACAGTAGCGGACTATAAAAAACACACAAGAAAACCGCGCCCAGCTGCAGTTTTTGGCGCAGCAGTGTTTCGGCTTGGTCAAAGGTAATTCTGTGCAAAAGTGATTCAACTTCTACGAAGTCATTCCACAGCACCAAAACATACCCCAAGCCCACGGCATAGACAGTGGTGGCCAAGGCATATTTGGGGACCAGATCGCTTAACAGCGATCGGGGTTGGCGTCGCAGATCTGCGCGAAAAACTTGTATTAGCGTCTGCATGTCTGCGCTCGTTTTTTTATTTTGTCTGCCAAGGTTAGCGCAGGCCAGAGGTTGGTCAAAGAAATATTTGTAATTTGGAATGTCTGGCAACACCGGGCAGAATATTTCTGCCACTGCACGGCCACGCAATGTGCGTCGATCATCTGAACGAAGGGGGTTTGGTGGAGCCTAGGGGAGTCGAACCCCTGACCTCTTGCATGCCATGCAAGCGCTCTCCCAACTGAGCTAAGGCCCCATCATTTCAGGCGTTGCCGCCTGTGCGCCGGTATCTAGGCAAAGCCGCGGGCGGGATCAAGTGAAAAAATCCGCCCGCGGTGTGTTATTTAATCTTCGTCTTCCGATGCCACATCTGTCAGCTCGTCCAGCGAGACATTGTCGTCGTCTTCTTCTTCCAACAGATCATCATCAAGATCCATGTCGACATTGTCGTCGTCCAGCAGATCATCATCTGCATCCACCACATCGGCGACTTTCATCTTCTTGGTTGCGGCATCCTCGGCATCCGCTGCGATCATGCTGCGCTTGCCGGTTTCCAGTTCAACCACTTCACCAGTGTAGGGGCTAACGATTGGCGACTTGTTCAGGTCGTAAAAGCGTTTCCCCGTGGTCGGGCACACGCGCTTTACGCCCCATTCTTCCTTGGCCATGGAGATCCCTCTTTTTGTATCTCTTGTCTTGTGGGCAATCCGCGTCCCCTGCCATAACAGGGGCGGTGTGTCAAAGGCTATGTCGCAAATGCGGCATTTGATCGGGCAGGATATGGGCAAACATCTGATCGGCGGCAACCCTCCTATCGAGGTTTTGCTAAAAAAATCTGGTCGGGCCAAGCGCCTGTCGCTGCGCCTGTCGCGGCTAAATGGCAGCGTAACGCTGACGATCCCCAGCCATGTGCCTGTGGCGCAGGGGTTGGCCTTTGCCGAGGAAAAAGCCGATTGGCTGCGCCAGCATCTGGCCAATGCCCCCAGTAGCACGCCAGTGGCGCTGGGCGCCTTGCTGCCGATCGAGGGGCGGATGCTGCGGCTGCAACAGGCCGAAAGCGGCCGCAGCCCACAGATACAGGGCGATTGCCTGCTGGTGCCGCGGGGCGGGGCGGGTTTGGCTGCGCGTTTGCAGGGCTTTTTGAAGGTGCTGGCACGCGAGCGGCTGATCGCCGCCTCGGATCATTATGCCGCGCGCTTGGGGCGTGGCTACCAGCGGCTGAGCTTGCGTGATACGCGCTCGCGCTGGGGGTCGTGCACGGCGGATGCGGGGCTGATGTATTCGTGGCGGCTGATCATGGCCCCCCCCGATGTGTTGCGCTACGTCGCCGCCCACGAAGTGGCGCATCTGCAGGAAATGAACCATTCCCCCGCCTTTTGGGCGTTGGTGCAGCAGCTATACGGCGATTATCGCACCCCGCGCGGGTGGTTGCGCCAGCATGGGGCCGGGCTGCACAGCTACCGATTCGTGGATTGACCTAACGCAGGTTTGTGATCACATATCGCCCATGCTTATCACATCCCGCCCAGACCCAACACCATCGGCGCATGATCGCGTGTATCGCGGGCTGCGCACCCGAATCATGCACGGCGATATTGCACCGGGGCAGGCGCTGACGCTGCGCGGCATTGGCAAGGAATTCGGCGTCTCGATGACACCCGCGCGCGAGGCGGTGCGCCGGCTTGTGGCCGAAGGGGCGCTGACGCTTAGCAGCTCGGGGCGGGTTTCAACGCCGGAATTATCAAATGACCGAATCGAAGAGCTGGCCGCGCTGCGCAGCCTGATCGAGGTAGAGCTGGCCAGCCGCGCCCTGCCGCGGGCCCACCTAGCCCTGATCGAGCGGTTGCAAACCATCAATGCCAGCGTCAGTGAAATGGTCGTGAAACAAGATGCGGTGGGCTATATCCGCACCAATCTGGAATTTCACCGCACCTTGTATTTGCGCGCCCAAGCCCCCGCAATGCTGGCCATGGCCGAAACCGTCTGGCTGCAGCTGGGCCCGACCATGCGGCGGCTTTATGGGCGGCTGCAGCGCAAAGAGCCGCCCCATAACCACCGGCTGATTTTGGCCGCATTGCGCGCCGGAGACGAGCCGGGCCTGCGCCTTGCGGTGCGCACCGATGTCACCCAAGGGCTGCGGATGCTGGCGGGTTAACCCCCCGCCAGATAGGCCTGTGCATAGCTGTCATACCAGCCCAGACAGGCCGGGTTTGCCATGGCATCGGCGGTGGCCACCTTGGCCATGGGCTGCCCCAGCAGGCGTTTTTTGATGGGCACTTCCATTTTCTTGCCGGTCAGGGTGTAGGGAATATCAGGGGCGGTGCAGATAATATCTGGCACATGGCGCGGCGAAGCCCGCTGTTTCAGATCGCCAATAATGCGCGCCTGCAACGCATCATCCAGCGCCACATCTTCGGCCAGTTTCAAAAACAAGATCATGCAGCTGGGTTTGCCCAGATATTCCAGATCCACCACCAAGCTATCGGCCACCTCGGCGCGGTCTTCGACCACACGGTAAATATCGGCCGTGCCCATGCGAATGCCGTGGCGGTTGATCGTGGCATCCGAGCGGCCATAGATGATGGCGCCACCCTCGGGGCTGATTTTCACCCAATCGCCATGGCGCCAGACGCCCGGGAAGGTTTCAAAATAGCTGGCCTTGTAGCGCGCATCGCCCGTATCGCCCCAAAAATACAGCGGCATCGAGGGCATGGGCGCGGTGCAAACCAATTCGCCGACATCGTCAATAATGGGCGTTCCCGCGTCGGTAAAGGCCTGCACCGCAGCGCCCAAGGCGCGGCATTGCATCTCGCCTATGCGCACGGGCAACATGGGGTTGCCTGCCAAAAAAGCGCCGGCAAAATCGGTGCCGCCGGCAATGGGGGCCAGCCAGATATGTGGGCCGATCTTGTCCCATATCCATGCATAGGCCTCGGGTGGCAGGGGCGAGCCGGTTGCCCCCACCGCGCGCAGGCGCGACAGATCGGCAATGTCGGTCGGGTTGATATCGGATTTGGCCATGCCAATAAACCACGCGGCCCCGGCCCCGAACGAGGTAACACCCGCCTGTTCGATAAAGCGCCACAGCCGCCCGCCATCGGGGTGGTTTGGGTTGCCCTCGGCCAAGGCAATGGTGGCGCCGGTCAGCAGCCCGCCCACCTGTGCGTTCCACATGATCCAGCCGGTCGATGTAAACCAGCTAAACGTATCTTCGGGGCCCAGATTGCCATGCAGCCCCTGCAGCACCAAATGTTCGACCACAATGCCGCCATGGCCATGCACAATGGGTTTTGGGCTGCCCGTCGTGCCCGAGGAATACACCACCCAAAGCGGGTGATCAAAGGGCAGTGGCACCGGTGCTTGGCGGGCGGGGCCTGCCAGCACATCGGCCCAAACATGTGCGGTGGTTTGCAGCGGGTCAATCGTGCCCGTCCCATCTAGGCTGATCCAATGGTGCAATGTGGGCAGGCCCTGCAACAGCGCTTGCACCTCGGCGCTGCGGTCGCGCCACTTGCCCGCATGGGCATAGCCCGTGGCGGTAAACAGCGCTTTTGGTTCGATCTGGCGAAAGCGTTCTAAAACCGTGGGCGCCCCCATATCAGGCGCGCAAAGCGACCAGACCGCCCCCAGCGAGGCACAGGCCAAAAACGCCACAATGGTTTCTTTGTTATTGGGCAAATAGCCCACCACCCGGTCGCCGCGGGTAATGCCAAGCGCCTGCAGGCTGGCGGCCAAAGTGGCGACCTGCGTTTGCAGCGCCTCCCATGTCAGGGTGGTATATGTGCCGTCTTCGGCTTGGTGAATAATCGCCGGGTGGTCGGGGCGCACATGGCGCATCACCTGATCTGCGTAATTCAGGCTGGCGCCTTCAAACCACTTGGCGCCGGGCATATCAGGGCTGCCAATGACCTGCGAGTAAGGCGTGGGGCTGGTCAGGTCGTGGTAGTCCCACACCGCCTGCCAAAACCCCGATAGATCGGTGATTGACCACTGCCAAAGCGCGTCATAGTCGGAAAAATTTTTGCCCTGTTGCGCCAGCCAGCGCATGAACTGCGCCATATTGCTGGCCGCTGCAAACTCTGGGCTGGGTGTCCAAACACCGTCGATCACAGCCATATCAGGCCCTCCCCGCTGATCTTTGCGGGCAGAGTTTCGGGCGGGCGCGGTTCTGTCAAGCAGATGCGCGCCCGCCGTGACGTCACAGCTTGGCCAACAGCGATTCGCCGGCGGATACTTCGCAAACGCCGGGGCCTTCTTCGGGCAGGAACTGGGTGACAACCCCGTCTTCCACCAGCATCGCGTAGCGTTTGGAGCGCGCCAACAGGCCAGCGGGCGGGGCGTCAAACGCCATGCCGATGGCATTGGTAAAGCTGCTGTCGGCATCGGCCAGCATGGTGATGCCTGCGGCATTGGCGCCGGTGGCCTCGCCCCATGCTTTCATCACGAAAGGGTCGTTGACGCTGACGCAGATAATTTCATCCACACCTTTTTCAGCAAACTGGTCTTTGGTGCGGATAAAGCTGGGCACATGGGCCGAATGGCAGGTGGGGGTAAAGGCGCCGGGCACCGCAAACAGCGCCACTTTGCGCCCTGCGGTTTTTTCGGAAACTTTCACTTGCTGTGGGCCTGCCTCGCCCAACATCACCAATGTGGCTTCGGGCAGTTTTTCACCTACGGAAATCGTCATTTTGAAATCCCTCGTCGCTTGGGTTTGCGTTTCATGCCGCCAAGGATATAGGGTCGCGCGCAGTGCAAGACCAATGATATATTCGGGAGATCTTTGGATGGGCCATATTGTTGTTGTGGGGGCAGGTCAGGCCGGGGCGGCCTGTGTGGCAAAACTGCGCGGTTTGGGGTATCAGGGCGCCATCACGATGGTTGGTGAAGAACCGACATTGCCGTATCAGCGCCCCCCGCTGTCAAAGAAATATCTGTTGGGCGAACTGGCGTTAGAGCGGCTATACCTGCGCCCCGCCAGTTTTTACCAAGATAATCAGATCACGGTGCAAACCAGCCAGCGCGTGCAGGCAATCGATTGCGCTGCCAAAAACGTGCAGCTGACAGATCAAACGCTGGCTTATGATCATTTGGTGCTAGCGACCGGCTCGGTGCCGCGGCGTTTGCCTGCTGCTATCGGGGGTGATTTGCGCGGTGTCTTTACCGTGCGTGACCTAGCCGATGCCGATGCAATGGCCCCCTATTTCCAGCCCGGTGCCAAGGTGCTGATTGTCGGCGGTGGCTACATCGGGCTAGAGGCGGCGGCGGTGGCGGCGGCCAAGGGGCTGCAGGTGGTTTTGGTGGAAATGGCCCCGCGTATCTTGCAACGCGTCGCTGCCCCAGAAACCAGCGCCTATTTCCGCGATTTGCACAGCCGCCATGGTGTAGACATCCGCGAAGGTGTGGGCCTGCAGGCATTGCAGGGCACAGATGGCCATGTCAGCGGCGCCACCTTGGGGGATGGCACCGAACTGGCGGTGGATTTCGTGATTGTGGGCGTGGGCATTGCACCGGCCACCGAACTGGCGCAGGCGGCGGGGCTGACCTTGGAAAATGGCATCGCCGCAAACAGCCAAGGCCGCACCAGCGACCCCTATATCTGGACTGCGGGCGATTGTGCCAGCTTTCCCCACCAAGGGGGGCGCATTCGGCTGGAATCTGTGCCCAATGCCATTGATATGGCCGAATGCGTGGCTGAAAACATCATGGGTGCCCAAAAAGAATATGTGCCCCAACCATGGTTTTGGTCTGACCAATATGACGTGAAATTGCAAATCGCCGGGCTTAACACCGGCTACGACCGGGTGGTTGCGCGCAGTGGCGATAAACC
>Ga0181560_10002504_pt1 | contig 17060 bp, 20 predicted proteins | sample 011ome_20_FD_133751 | JGI IMG/M metagenome (GOLD analysis project Ga0181560, IMG submission 133751) | Coastal salt marsh microbial communities from the Groves Creek Marsh, Skidaway Island, Georgia - 011509CT metaG (megahit assembly) | ecosystem: Environmental > Aquatic > Marine > Intertidal...
CCGTTCGCGTGGTGAACGCCGATCCTTAAGGACTTTTCCCGTCGCATCTCTCCGCCCACCCCTCGCTTTCAATCCCCGCCCTCGGCGTCTTTCAACTCCAACTGACGCCTTTCAACTCCACTCCGCCATCGCTTTGTATGGAACGCCCCTAAGGACCGAACGTCGAGAAGACCGGGGGACGAAACCACCCGGAGGAGAAAGCTCAAACGCGGCATCACGGAAGCGTACGCGGAGGGCGAGTACAACCTCGGCGCGAACGCCGGCACCGGCGGATCCGGATCCGGCGGCGGTCTGTCCATCAACGCGCTCATGGCGAGCGTCGGCGACGACGCGTCCGCGCTCGGCGGCGCTCGGCGACGTTTGGAGCGCGTCGCGAACAAAAAGGCGAAACCGCACGCGGCGCCTCTGCCGAAAATCGTCAGCGCGCGTCTCGAGAGGAAGGCTGCGTACGAGGCGACCGGCGAGGCCATCACGAAGTGGCAGCCGCTCGTGAAGGAGAACAGAGAGAAGCCGACGCTGAAGTTCACGGACGAGGAGCGGAACAAGATGAACCGGAAGAAGTCGCTCGCGGCGTTGAACTCGGATTTCGTCCCAACCACGGATTTCGAGACGGAGCTGATGAAAAAGCTCGAGGAGGCGAACATGGCGACCGGGAAGGACGTCGAGCGCGCGGAGGACCTCGCGATGAACCACCTGAGCGTCGAGGAGGTGAAAGAGCGCCGCGCGCGCCTCGCGAAGATGCGCAACTTGCTGTTCAAGCACGAGCTCAAGGCGAAACGCGTCAAGGCTATCAAGTCGAAGACATTTCATCGGCACAACCGCAAGACGGGCGCCGCGGTGAAGATGATCGACGGCGAGGAAGTCCACGACGACGACGCCGCGCTCGAGGGGCTGGGTGACGACGCGGACGACAGCGCGGAGGCGCGGCGGGAGTACCTGCGCGCGCAGGAGCGGATGCTCTTGAAGCACAAAAACACGAGTCGATGGGCGAAGCGCGCGATTAAAAAAGGACTCGCGCATCTCCCCGGGACGAAAGAAGCGATCGCGGAGCAGCTGAGGATCGGCCAGGAGCTCAAGAGGAAGATTGGCATCGGCGGCGAGCGACGCGGCGGCGGCGGCGACGACGGCGACGACGACGACGGATACTACAGCACCGACGCCAGCGACGACTCCGAAGACGACCGAAAAGACGACGGCCTCAGCGCCGACCCCGCGGAGCGGCGCAGACAGCTCGCGAAAGCGAAGGCGCAGACGTTGAAAGCGCTTCAAGACGGCGTGGGCACGATGGAGGAGGCGGCGAACAAGGGCGGTCTGTTCGCGCTGCCGTTCATGGCGCGAGCGATGAAGAAGAGGAGAGAAGCCGCGGAGGCTGAGGCGAAGCAGCTGCTCGAGGACATCGAACGCGCCGACGCGGAAGCCGCGAGCGGCGCCGCGGACGCCGGCGTCGACGGCGACGGAAACGGCTGGGGACCGACCGCCGCGACGTTCGAGGAGGAGGAGGAAAACGCAAACGCGGGGGGTATGCAGGGCGGGCGGTTCAAGTTCACCGCCGGGAAGGGCGCGGCGCGCGGCTCGAAGAAGCCCAACAAGGTGGACGTGAAGGCGCTTAGGGGCGCGGACGCCGCGGACGGCGAGGGCGCGTCGGACGACGACGACGACGACGACGACGACGATAAAGATAAAGATAAAGATACGTCCGCCGCCGCCGCCGCCGCCGCGTCGGGCGTCAAGAAGCCGCGTGGAGCGAACAGAGCCGCCGCGCGCGCGGCCGCGTTCTCGGCCAAGGGCGCGAGCGTCGTCGCCGCCGTCGCGCCGTCGAAGACGACGACGTCGAACGGCGGCGTCGTCGCGCCCGTCAACTCGGCCAAGGCGCGCGCGGCGGCGCGAGCGAAGGGCGCCGCCGGCGTGCTCATACCGGACCACGTCTTTAAGAAGGACGGCGACGACGACGGCGACGACGACGACGACGACGCGAGGCCGAATCCAAATCCAAATCCGAATTCGAATTCCAATCCGAATCCGGGTGCTGACGTGGACCAATCAGACGCCGACGTCGTGACCGAGGACCAATCAGATCTCCTGCGGCGCGCCTTCGCCTCCGACGACGTCGTCGCCGCGTTCGAGACGGAGAAAGCCGCGGAGGTGGAGGGCGAGCTGCCGAACGTCGATACCCCGAAGCAGATGCCGGGCTGGGGCGGGTGGGCGGACGATCAGGCGAGACGCGGGCCGCCGAAGTGGCAGCTGGACGCGGAGAAGAAGGCGGCGAAGGTGGGACGCGTCCGAACCCCGTTCCGTTCCGTTCTCCCCCGACTGCTTTCCGGACGCGGAGCCGCCCGTTCTCGCGTCGGACGCCGACGAAAGAAACTTCCACGTCATCAAATCATCAAACCACTAACCAATCACATCACTTCCCGCCAAATCATCCACCAATCCAATCCACACTCGAATAAATAACAGGAAAAGTTGAAAGCGGCCAAGGCGCGCAGGGACGCGAGCCTCAAGCACGTCGTCATCAGCGAAAAGTACGACAAAAAAGCAGCCGCGCTAAACGTCGAGACGCTCCCTCACGGATACGACAGCAAGGAAGTGTACGAGGGCGCGATGCGGACGCCGCTGGGGCCGGACGTGAACACGGACAAGAGCTTCAGGGACCTGACGCGGCCGAAGATACTGAAGAACGCGGGCGCGGTGATCAAGCCGATGAAATTTCCAAAGGGGCGGCGGCCGACCGCCGCGGAGGCGAAGAGGAAGTGATCGAATGAATCTGTGAAACGTGACGACGCGAGCGCGACGACGAGGGCGGCGCGCGCGTGGTGTTGGCGTTTAGGTGTTGACTGCGCGTGGCGACGCGCGTTCGTTCGTTCGTTCGTTCGTTGTGATGATAGTAACGCTCTAGATGCGACCGTTCCGTTCGTTCGTTCGTTCGTTCGCGCGCCGCCGCCGGCGGAGAGAGAAATGCTGACTCGGCCGAATGTTCGGACGAGAAAAAAAAGATTCTTTCCCGTCCTTTCGTTCACGCGTGTCCGAGCCGCGACCCGCCCACAGCCATGCGCACCCTCGCGCTCGCGTGCGCGCTCGCGTGCGCCGCGCTCGTCGCGGCGGACGACGTCGCGTTCGCGCCCTCCCCGTCAACCCCGTCCTCCTCCTCCTCCGATGCCGACGCCGCGCCCGCCGCGTTCGTCGCTCGCCCCGCGTGCAAGGTCACGGAGAGCCCTCGCATCGAGAACGACGATATCGCGCGCGCGCGTCTCTGGGGCGACGCGCCCACGAACGACGCCCTCCGAGCGTTCATCGAGAAGAACGAATGGCCGGACGTCTACGTCGACGTCCCGCCGAACGCGGGTGATGAGAAGGAAAAGAGGGGCGGCGACGCCGCCGCCGCCGCCGCCGGCGCCTCTCCGATCGCGGCGGACGACGACGAGGGAGCGACGATCTCGCTCGGGGGCGCCTCGCCGCTCGCGGAATCCGCGTCGCGATCAGACGACGACGACGACGACGACGACGACGACGAAGCGCCGTACGTCACCGCGGGTCGCAGAGCGCTGACGTCCCCGAGCATGTTCGCCATCACGTCGCCGCTCCTGACGCCCGAGCTCGCGGACCCCCTGCGCGACTGGGTCTTCAAGGCGGCAGCGGCGCACGACGGCTACGGCGACCTGGAAGGGAAAGGGTGCGTCGGGTTTTTGGCGCGGTGCGAAGAACGGTTCGACATGGCGATTCGGTTCACCCCGGAGGTGACCGCCGCGGTCAACGCGGTCGTCGCGAAGTTGGGGCCGATATGGGCCGCGGAGCTCGGCGACGACGCGGAGCTCGTCGAGCTGTCCGCGTTGATGGTGAGCGATACGACGCGACGAGGAAAACGCTCGCTTTCCGCCCCATTCGTTCGTTATCCACCGCGCGATATGCCACGTCATCCATCGAATCGTTCACCATCAACGCGCTGACCACTCAATCCTATCCTTCGCATCCCCCCCGAACCAAATCGTACCGAACCCGCGCCCGACAGACGTGCGACGGGAGCCCGGACCAGGCGGTGCACCGCGACGGCACCGGCCGCCGTCCGGGCGACAAGGCGCGTTCTGTACACTGGTTCCCATACGACCGCGTCGGCGTGGTGAACGCCGATCCTTAAGGACTTTTCCCGTCGTTTCTCTCCGCCCACGCCTCGCTTTCAATCCCCGCCCTCGACGCCTTTCAACTCCCAAGTCTGACGCCTTTGAACTCCACCCCGACGTCGCTTTGAACGATGGAACGGCCCTCGTCAGCTCATCTCTTCGTTCACCGCGCTTCAAGACACGACGACGAGCCACGGTCCGACGGAGCTCTTCTTCGGCGAGGACGTAGCGAGCGATCACGTGAAAGAGATCATCGAGGGCGCGCGGGAGGCGCTGCGAGCGGGCGGCGAGCGCGCGAGGCTGGCGGCGCCGGCGAAGGAGCTGTTCGACGCGCACGAGGCGCGCGTCGAGAGCGACGCGAATGTAAAAAACGCGACCGAAACCAAAAAAGCTCGTATGAGCAAACAGTCTCCTCCTCTCTCCGAGGAAGACCTCGACGACATGCTTCGCGGCGCGATGCAGGACCTTCTGATACAGAAGCACACGTTCCGGAGTAAGAAGACGAACGCGGTGTACTTTAGGGTACCGTGGGACGAGGACCCGGAGAAGAAGTACATGTTTGGCGCGGCGGCGTCGATGCGTCAGGTGCGTTCTGATTCACACTGGTCCCCATACGACCGCGTTCGTGTGGTGAACGCCGATCCTTAAGGACTTTTGTTTCGTGCGCGATTTGGTTTTATTCGCGCAGGTCCCCGCGCTACGACCGCGTCGGCGCGGCGCGCGCCGTTTCTCCTCGACGGGGCGCTCTCTTCGTCCGCGCGCTGTCACCACACAACCTCGCGCACGTTTTGACACGCACGCGGTAATGGCATCCACCAATCACGCGTCCGCACGACTGACACGTGTCTTCCCTCGGCCAATCAAAACGTCAGGGCTCCGCGGTGGTGTACGACTCGAGGGCGTTGCACCGCGGCAGCGCCAACTCGCGCGGCTCGAGGATTTTACTCCTCGTGTCGTTCCAAACCCCCGGCGCGGTGATCACGGGCCCGACGTACACGATCTCGCCCAAATACTCCGAGGTTGAGCGCGCGGTGATCGCGAAGGATGAGGACGCGGACGCGTCGTACGAAGACCCCGACCCGGATTTCGCGCCGCGAGAGTCGGCGTTGCACGCGAACGTTCGGAACCCGCTGACCGCGGCGGTTTCGGCGGTGTTGCCCGGAAACCTCGTGAAAGAACCCGCGGCGAAGCGATTGGAGGAGATCGAGAAGCGCCGAGAGGTGTGGCACGTGCGACGGATGAAGGGTCTGCTGACGTTGAAGGATTTTCCGATGACGCCCGATCACGCGGCGGACGACTTTTCGTTCGTGAAGGAGGTGCGTTCGCGTTCACCCGTCCGCGGCTTATATTAGTTTCAACGTTCGATCGCGTCCCCTTTCAACTGACCGATGAGGACCGCGCCTGCCTCACAGGACCGCGAGGCGATGTGGGCGCGGATGGCGGAGAAGAAGGACTGGGAGGACGAAGAGGTGGTGCGAAGGCGAGGGCAGAGCGTGGAGAAGTTCGTCAAGTGGCGCGCGAAACAGCGCGCCAAGGGGATCGACGTTCGACGGTGACGAGCGGAGTCGGGTCGGGTCGGTCCCCGCAGCGTATCGATGCGTAAAGCACGCGGCGGCGGCGGCGGCGGCGGCGCGCGCGGCTGCGCGCGAGCACGTGTATATATATCGTATTATGATAAGTTATCGATGAGCCCACCGCGTATGCGTCGAGAAGAACGCAACGCTCTCTGTGAAGTCCGACCCGCGAGACCGTCGTCTCATCGTCGAAACAAATCAATCTCGACGAGATTTCTCCTTTTGCGCGGAGTCTCGCGCCATGGCCTCTCGCACGTCGTCCCAGCTCTTGCTCGCTTTCTTCATCTCTTTCGACGCACTCACCGCGGTCGACCCGAACAGCGCGTCGCCGATGAAGGTGATGCCCTCGAGCATGTGAAGGAACCCGAACGGACCGATGACGTCGAACGCGATCCCTCGGTACTGCGGGCGGTTCCGTCGCGGCGACGTCGGGGCGGAGTCGAAAGACGTCAGAAGCGGATGGATGACGCGTTGAAAGGCGTCGAGGCGCGTGCGTCGAAAAAGAAACCGTGGTGTGGGCGGATAGTAACACACGCCGGGACGACAGAAAGTCCTTAAGGAATGAAGTTCACAACGCGAACGCGGTCGTATGGAAACCAGTGTGATGACATGACGAAAGTAGAACGCGCCTGCGTGACGACCCACGCGAGGAGTACGTCCACCGCTCCAAACACGAGGAACTGCTTCTTCCGCAGCGCGAGGCCGCCGATGGTCCTTCGGTTCCCGAACACGCACAGGACTTTCTGCGCCGCCGTCGCGAGCATGAAGACGCCGAAGAGCTGGAACACGAACGCGGTCCGCGCGTGCTCGTCCGACGACGGCGCCTTGAGGGTCGTTCTATACGAGCGATGATATCGGGGTGGAGTTGAAAGGCGTCAGTTGGCGTTGAAAGGCGTCGAGGTGTGTCGGGATTGAAAGCGAGGTGTGGGGGGAGAGAGACGACGGCAAAAGTCCTTAAGGATCGGCGTTCACCACGCCGACGCGGTCGTATGGGAACCAGTGTATAGAACGCACTTGAGCCTCGCGGGGAAGAAGTGGGCGATGAACTGATCGATCGAGCGCGGGAAGCGAACCGCGCGAAGCGACGTCGGGGTGGAGTTGAAAGGCGCGTCAGGGGTGGAGTTGAAAGGCGTCGCGGTGCGTCATGATTGAAACCGAGGGGTGGGCGCAGAGAGACGACGGATGGAGGAAAAGTCCTTAAGGAACGGCGTCCACCACGCGGACGGGGTCGTGTGGGAACCGGTGTGTAATCCGAAGAACGCGCCTTGTCGTCGTCCGGGATGAACGGCAGCGGCGTCGCCGGGAAGAAGACGTTGCGGACGCCGCACGCGACCACGACCGCGTTCACGAGCGCGCACAGGACCTTGAGGCGCAGAGGGGGGGTGGGCATCGCGATGAGAGCGGAGTGGACGGACGGCACGTCGCGCGGGGCGCCGCGACGACGCGGAGTGATGACTACCGATCGATCGGAGACGGGAAGTTTTTTGTTCTCGGCAGCAGAACGAAAAATCGTCGTTGTTAAGTTCTTCGTGGATAGGGTTCGCGCGCGACGCGCCACTCTCGACGCGCGCCGACGCCGCCGCTGCCGCCGCGATACGACCGTCATGCTCGAGCTCGCGCTCGGCGTCGCGCTCTGGGCGGCGCCGCCTCCGATCAAGTTCCCTGGCCTCGCCGTCGTCGGCGCGGCGAAAGCAGCCATCTCGGCGCGTCGACGCGCGCGCGGCCGGTCGGGAGGAGCCTCCAATGATTCCTCGTCGTCCTCCGCGCGCGGTCCGCGCTCGAGAGACGTCGCGCTGCGATGGGATTCGCTCACGATGACGATATCGCCGAAGAAGCGAAAGAAGAAAGGGACCAAGGACATCGAAGGGTTGATCGTCTCACCGAAGAAGATATTGGACCGCGTCAGCGGCGCGGCGTCCCCGGGACGTCTGATGGCCATCATGGGTCCGTCCGGAAGCGGCAAGACGTCCTTACTGAACGCGCTCGCGTTGCAAACCCCCGCGAGCGATCGCGTTCGGCTCAGCGGCTCGCTCGCCGTCAACGGGCTCGACGTCGGCCGCGAAGGCTCATCAGACGCCGACACCCACGCGGTGGCCTACGTGCAACAGGAGGACGTCTTTTACTCGCAACTGACCGTGTACGAGACCCTCGAGACCGCCGCGAGGTTGCGGATGGGCGCGGGCGCGACGCGCGAGACGCGCGAGTTGGCGATAACGGCTCTGCTTCGACGGTTAGGGTTGACGCACGCGAGAGATACGCGCGTCGGGGATAAGAAGACGCGCGGTATCAGCGGCGGCGAGAAGAAACGCTTAGCGCTCGCGTGCGAACTCGTCGGGGAGAGCCCAGCGGTGGTCGCCGCGGACGAGCCCACGAGCGGCCTCGACGCGTTCCAAGCGCAGCGCGTCATGGAGTCGTTGCGGGCGCTGGCGAGGGACGAGCGGAAGACGGTGATATGCTCGATTCATCAGCCTCGAGGTGCGCGAGTACTGTACAGTAGTCCGACGAGACGACCTACGAGAGAGAGTCCGCTTTCCTATACGCCGTTCGTTTCTCGTCGTTCATCGCGAGCGAGGATTTTTCTTTTCTTTTGATTTTATTTTATTTTTCTCTCCGCTTCTTCGCCCGCCCGCCCCCAGGTTCCATCGTCGCGCTGTTCGACGACATCTGCCTCATGGCCGGCGGCGAGGTCGTGTATGTCGGCGCGATGAAAGACGCGGCGTCGTGGTTTCAATCCCAGGGTCACCCCGTCCCCCCCGGGGTCAACCCAGCGGAGTTTCTCATCGACCTGGTTTCAATCGACGCCACCGACGCGGAGAGCGAGACGCGGTCGATGAAGCGTCTGAAGTCGCTCGTGGACGCGTGGCGGAGCGAAGGCGCCGCGCGGGCGGCCAAGAAGAAGACCGCCGCTGATGGCTCTACTGTTACGAATCCGGATGAAACGGCGGGTGCTGGAGCGTTACAATCATCGGTACAATCATCGGTCGCGGCGGCGGGCGGCGGCCCCGGCGGTTTCTTCTCGCAGTTCGCGCTCCTGCTCCGACGCTCGTGGCGGCAAGTCCGCCGCGACAGAGCGACGAACGGCGTCCGCCTCGCGACGTCCCTCAACTCCGCGCTCGTGTTTGGGAGCATCTTCTGGAGGATGGGGACGAAGCAGAGCAGCATCCAAGACCGGTTAGGTGCGTTCTATACACTGCCCCCCATACGACCCCGCACGCGTCGTGAACGCAATTCCTTAAGGACTTTTGCCGTCGTCTCTCTCCGCCCACAGGGTTGTTACAAGTCAGCGCGATAAACGCGGCGATGGCGGCGTTGATGAAGACGCTCACCGCGTTTACCAAGGTACAAAAATACGTTCTGACTGCGTCCCATACGACCGCGTTCGCGCGGTGAACGCCGTTCCTTAATGAGGACTTTGGTCTCGGTCTCACGTCTCGCCGACCCTACCTTTCGCCGACCCTATCGACGTCCGTTTCCCCCGCGCCGCGCGCAGGAAAAAGTCATCGTGAACCGCGAGCGCGCGTCCGGGGCGTACGGCATGTTCCCGTACCTCCTCGCGAAGCTCGCCGCTGAGCTCCCGGTCGGCGCGTTCTTCCCGCTCGCGTTCGGCGCGGTCGTGTACCCGATGGCGGGGTGCGTCCCATACACTGGTCCCCATACGACCGCGTTGGCGTGGTGAACGCCAATCCTTAAGGACTTTTCCCGGCGCATCTCTGCGCCCACCCCTCGCTTTCAATCCCCGCCCGCGTTGCCTTTCAACTCCGCTTCTGACGCCTTTCAACTCCACCCCCGATACAGGTTGCATCCCGGGTTGGGACGGTTTTCGAAATTCTGCGGCTTGATCACGCTCGAGTCCTTCTCCTCCTCCGCCGTCGGGCTGGCTGTCAGCGCGGTGGCGCCGTCCACGGAAGCCGCCGTCGCCATGGGCCCCGCGGTGATGGTTCTCTTCATCGTCTTCGGCGGGTACTACGTCAACGCGGAGAACGTCCCGAGGGCGTTCAGGTGGATCAACGGTTGCTCGTTGATAAAGTGGGCGTTCCAGGGGCTCTGCATAAACGAGTTCGACGGCTTGGAGTTCGCGCCGAGCGAGGCGAAGACCGCGCTCGGCGGTGGCAGCGGCGGCAAACGCGGCGGTGCCCCTCCGCCTGGCCGGTCCTCCGATCAGCGCACCGGCGAGGACGTCCTCGCGCGTCTGTCGTTCGCCGCCGCGGATGGCTGCAGCGTGGGCAGCGCGGCGCGCGCTCAGGTCAACGTGATGTCGTTCTGTTACCTCCTCACGTTGCACCTGTTGGAGAAGACGGCGCCGAAGTTCGCGCGCATCGAGGAGATCTGATGGGAGGATAACGGACCCGGGGGAGGCGTTACGGATATCCTATAGTGGATCCGATGAGAGCGTCCGGGGCCGACGCGACGCGTTCCACGCGCGCGCTCACGAGATACGAATACACGACCGTTCGATACGATATGAACCTACTGTGCCCTACCCAATCACGTCACGACACGTCATATGCCATGTCACGTCAGTACGCCCCCGTCGCCAACATCTCCGCCATCATCCGCTCGTGCTCGAGCCCGCGGAGGTACCAACCGCCGATCCCGACGCCGAAGGTCAACGCGACGACGGTGCCAAACGCGAGCAACGCCGCGACGTCGCCGTACACCGCCGCGCGGTCGCCCTCGTCCTCTAACCCGTCCACGTCGAACTGGCCCATCCCGGGGACGTCGCGCCAGCGTATCGAGTCCTCCACGCGAAACTCCCAGGTTTCGACGGACGTGTTGGGCGGCTTCCGAGCGTCGAGAAATTCGAGCAGGTCCCTCGCGACGCGTTTGTTTCGGACGACGCCCGGGGTGTTCACGCACCTCACGAGCTCGATCGTCTCCACGTGGCGCGCGAGCGCTAATAACTTTTTTGCTGACGTGGGAGCCTCTGGATTCGACACGTCATCACCAGAATCCACCTCGACGAATCGCAGACGCGCGTTGCCCTTGACGCGCGCCGCCGGCAGCCGCATGACGCCCGTCGTCGCGGCGCCGTAAAAAAGCAACCACAACCCTCTCCACGAGAACCGCGCGAGCTCGCCCATCCTGTCCAGGACGTCGTACGTCTCCACGCGCACGCCAACCCACGCGTCGCCAATCTCCCACACCCACTTTAGCTTCCGCGGGATGAACGCCACCTCCCACTGGACCGTCGCTTCCGACGGCGACACGATCGACGCGCGCGTCACGCGGCGACTCGCCTCGAACAGCTCGTCGTCTTCGACGCGCGGGAAGCGCCGCGCGATCGCGGCGTACGCCTTGGCGCCGTCGCAGGAGAAGAGCGCGTCGCCGTCGGGCGCGATGCCGGGCTCGAGCGCGTACGTGACGTCCGGCGCTATGGTCACTCCATGGGGAGGCATCGACGACGACGACGACGACGACGACGACGACGACGACGCGCGCGGGAGCGCGCCGAGGGCGAACGGCGTTCCCGCGGCGACGATCGCCGCGAGCGCGTCCGCGAGGGCGTCGGAGGACGAGTCGGAGGGAGGGGACGGCGGCGGCGGCGGCGCCGCCGCCGCCGCCGCCGCCGCCGCGGCGTCGCGCCCGGAGCGACGACGACGACGACGATGAGACGCGCGCGAGGAGGAGGATGAGATCTGGATATCCGGAAGACGACGACGACGCGCGTCCGTCGACGGACTCCGACGCGACGTCGCGCCGCGCGCGCGAGGCTCGACGCCGACGCCCGCGCGCGCCGCGAGGCTCGACGCCGCCGCCGCGCGCATGCTCCCCGCGAACCGCGCTGGCGGGAGGACGCGCGCGGTTCCGGAAGTGACGCTACTCGTCGGTAAGATCGTCGAAATAAATTCTCAAGTGGATCATAAAATTTGGTTTCGCTCTCCACCGCGCGGCTCTCCAAGCGGCTCGCGGCCGAGTCAGCCCTACGCCACGCCGCCGCCGCCGCCGCCGACCCTGGCCTGGTAGTACTGCGACAGGATGATCACCGCGGCGTGCGACACCGACAGCGACTCGATCAACCGACCGGTCGGTATCGAACACACCGCGTCGCACTGCGGGTCGTCGGCCGCGCGCGAGTCGACGTCGGGGTGAAGTTGAAAGGCGTCAGAAGCGGAGTTGAAAGGCGTCGAGGTGGGTGTGTCGGGATTGAAACCATCGAGGGACCCTAGGCGGAGAGAGACGTCCGCAAAAGTCCTCAAGGATCGGCGTGCACCGCGCGAACGCGGTCGTATGGGGCCCAGTGTGGACGTGAACGCACCTGATTCACCTCGTCGTCGAAGAGCCCCTCGACCTCGCGACCGAAGACGAGCGCGAGGCGTTTCCTTCCGCGTCCGGCGCGGTTCCTCGGCGGAGTCGCGTGGCGTCGCCGGCGCCATCCGTGCTCCCGGCGCTCGCGCTCGGCGGGTGATAACGCCTTGTCCTCGGGCGTTTCTAATCCTTCGAGGAATGCGGCGGCGGCGGCGGCGGCGGCGGCGTCCTTCGCGACTTGCGCCGGCGACGACCAATCCCACTCTTCTACCGCTTCCGGGGGAGTAACGCCCTCTTCGTATGCGTTACGACGCGATGATAGTGCACTCTCACCACCATCATCACCACTCCCCGCCGCGCTGCCGCCGGTACCACCCGAATCCCCCGGGAACGACCGCAAGAGCTCCGCGACGTCCGTCACAGCCTGAGGGTCGTTCCATACGAGCGAACGTCGGGGTGGAGTTGAAAGGCGTCAGGGGTGGAGTTGAAAGGCATCGCGGTCGGGGATTGAAAGCGAGGGGCGGGCGGAGAGATGCGCCGGGCAGAGTCCTTAAGGAACGGCGTTCACAACGCAAACGGGGTCGTATGGGGACCAGTGTAAATACGAACGCACCCGAGGCGCGCACCCCTCGTGCCATCGATGAAACGCGATGGCCGCGTCGCACCCTCTCAGCGCGTCCTCCACGTCGTCGTACACCCCCGCGCCGTGCACGATGTGCTGCGCGCCCTTCGCCGCGCTCAGCGACGCGCGCGTGTACGGATCCGCGCGCGGCGCGACGAGCCGTAAGTCTTCGCATTCGAACGCGCCGCACGCGCGCGCGATCGCGCCGACGTTGCCAGCCTGAGGGGATGGATCCGCGTGTCATGTCAGTCAGTCGCGCGTGAACGCGATTGGTGGATAGCGTTGCCACGTGTCAAAACGTGAGGTTCGCAGCGCGCGAGCGAAATAACGCCTTAAGAAACGGCGTTCAGCACGCGAACGCGGTCGTATGGGGACCAGTGTGGGGATGACAGGAGGCACCTTACCTTTTTCGTGCCGACGAGAACCACCGCCACGTCGGACAGCGCCAGGTCCGCGACCGCGCCCAGGTGCGCCTCGAACGCGCGCTTGGAGACGCGGCCGCCGGAGTGCGACGACACGACCGCGTCCGCCCACTCGTCGCGCTGCGCGTTGTCCCCGCGCTTCGCGCCGCCGGGCGCAATGCGTCGGGGCGGCGACGGCGGCGGCGCCGCGGTCGCGCGAGACGCGTGATGAGACGCGTCATCGCGATCCCCTGAGGGCCGTTCTATACAAGCGAACGTCGGGGTGGAGTTGAAAGGCGTCAGTTGGCGTTGAAAGGCGTCGAGGACGGGGATTGAAAGCGGGGGGTGGGCGGAGAGAGACGACGGCGTAAGTCCTTAAGGATCGGCGTTCACCACGCCAACGCGGTCGTATGGGGACCAGTGTATAGAACGCACCCGATAGTTCCGACGACGACGGCGGATCTGTCGGGGGGGGAGGGTCGGAGGAGACGACGACCGCGGTGGCGGCGGCGACGCGACGAAAGCGCGACGCGTCGTGCGCGTTCGCGCGGGAGGGTGCGCGACGCCATCGCGCGAGCGACGGCGGCGGCGCGCGCGCGGCGGCGAACGCGCGCGTCATCTTGTCTGTCGCCATCTGACCCATCGACTTCGGGTTTTTATGATCAGACGCGCGTAGTTCAGTGCACCTTTTCGAGCGCAGCGTCGGTCGAAATCGGCGAGGACGTCGGCGACGCGCGCCATGACATTGGGTTTCCTGCTCTACGCTATTAAGCTACTCATTTTCTACCGCGGCGCTAACGACCCCAACCCCCGCCCGGTGCTCCTCGCGAGCTGCAGGATCTGCGCGCCCTTCGCCTCCATGCGCTCCGCGAGCACCGCGGCTCTCGTCGCGGCGTCGGCCCATTCCTTCGGATGCGTCGCCGTCGCGGCGACGTCGACGTCCCCGCCGTCCCCGCCGCCGTCCCCGCCGCCCATCCGTCGCAACAGCGCGTCGTACTCCGCGCGCATGGCGTGCATCTCGCGCTCTAACGACCTCGCGACGTCGTCCGCGGCGACGTCGCTCGTCTTCGTCGTCGTCGTGACTGGTTCCCATACGACCGCGTTCGCGTGGTGAACGCCGTTCCTCAAGGACTTCGTCGTCGTCGGTCGGTTCGACGTCGACGGGCGCGGTCCGGCGCGGGCCCCGGGGAGGCGACGCGCCGGGGGGGGGGGCGCCGCCGCCGCCGCGACCAGTCTCCCTCCTCCTCCCCTCCAAACCCGAGAGACCCCCGAGAGCCGCGACCCCCCTGCCCGCCTCGTCGTCGGCGGCGGCGGCGCGACCGAGCTCGCGAGCTGCCGCTGCTGCTGCGGCGCGTGCACGCGGAGCGGCGGCGCGAGCGGCGCCGACGCCCCCCCGACGCGGCGTCCGCCCGACGACCGCGGCGGTTGATACACCGCCCCGCCGCCGTCGTCAAACCCCCCGAGCGTCGACCGCGGGTCGCCCCCGCCACCGCCGCCGCCGCGAGACGCCGTCGTCGACGACGCGAGTTCGAGTCGACGACGACCGCCCGCGTCCGCGTCCCTCGTCGTCGTCGTCGTCGTCGTCTCCGCGGAGGACGCCCCCGGTCCCGGGCCGGGCAGGGGCTCGGGTCCCCCGAGCGCCGCCGCCGCCGCGCCGCTGCCGCCGCCGCCGCCGCCGCCGCCGCCGCCGCCGTCGCCGCGTCCCTCCAACGCCGCGCGGTACTGAAAGCGAACGTCGGGGTGGAGTTGAAAGGCGTCAGAAGCGGCGTTGAAAGGCGCCGAGGTGTTTCGGGATTGAAACCGTGGCGTGGGCGGAGAGAAACGACGGTAAAGGTCCTTAAGGATCGGCGTTCACCACGCGGACGGGGTTGTATGGGGACCAGTGTATAGAACCGTACGTGATCCAGCAAGTTACCGTTCATCGCCATGAGCTTCGCGGTCGTCGCCTCCGCTTCGATCGCGCGCGCTTCAGCCACCTCGCGCGCGGTGTTGGCGCGCGACAGAGCTTCGCGCGCGTCCGCGGTCTCTCTCCGCGCGCGGACGACCGCGGCTTCCCACTCCGCGGCGGCGTCAGCGGCGGGGGCGAGAGGAGCCTGAGAAGAAAAGTTTGGCGCAGCCGGGGTCCCGGGCGCCTCCGTCCCGGGCGTCGTCCCAGTTTTTACGACCGCCAGAGCAGCGCTTTTGACCGGCGTGCCAACTCCTCGCATCCCTCCGCCGCCGCCGCCGAAAATGCCTTTTAATCCCCCTGCCGCCGCCGCGGAAGCCTCAGCCTCCCTCTTCCTCGACGCCTCGAGCTCGGTCTCTAATCGATCCGCGCGCTCCTCCGCTGCGAAAGTCGGGGTGGAGTTGAAAGGCGTCAGGTGGAGTTGAAAGGCGTCGCGGGCGGGGATTGAAACCGAGGAGTGGGCGGAGAGATGCGCCGGGCAAAGTCCTTAAGGATCGGCGTTCACCACGCCAACGCGGTCGTATGGGAACCAGTGTGACTCGAACGCACCTGCGGCGCGCGCGACGCGCGTCTCGTCCAGCTCCCGCTTCAACGTCGCGTACGCGACGTCCCACGTCCCAGCCTCCTTCATCGCCGCGACCGTCGCGCGCGCGGTGTCGTTCCCGCGCATCGTCGTCCGTTCGTCCTCGCTGGAGGAGGGTCGACGGGAGGGGGGTCCTCGCGAGGCGTCAGACGTGCGTCGGGGGCGGAGTCGAAAGTCCTTACGGAATGAAGTTCACAACGCGAACGCGGTCGTATGGGAACCAGTGACGTCGCGTCGCGGGATCGTCGGGATCGATGAAAGCACCGAGGGGCGGCGGGCGGAGAGAGACGCGCGCGCGCCGGGAGAGAAAGGAAAGTCCTCAAGGAACGACGTTCACAACGCCGACGCGGTCGTATGGGGACCAGTGTGGTAACACAACGAACGAACGCGCCTCAGCAACTTCGCCGCCGCCTCGATGCCCTTCCGATGCTCCGTCTCCAGATTTCGCTTCGCGCGTTGCAAAGCCACCTCCGACGCCGTGTTCGCGGCATTCGCCTCCTCCAGCGCCTTCGCCAGCTCCTCCAGCGTCATTCCCGTCGCGGAATGCGTCCGCGCGTCGCGCAGCGCCTCCGCCATCGCGCGGTGCTCCGCGCGCACCGCTGTCATCGCCGCGTGCGTAGACTGATGAGGGTCGTTGCCCATACGAAGCGATGATGATGATGTCGGGGTGGAGTTCATAGGCGTCAGAAGCGGAGTTGAAAGGCGTCGAGGTGGGTGTGTCGGGATTGAAACCGTGGCGTGGTGGGCGGAGAGTGACGACAGGAACGCCGGGAAGAAAAGAAAGTCCTCAAGGAGCGGCGTTCACCACGCCGACGCGGTCGTACGGGGACCAGTGTGATGAGATGACATCACGAACGCGCCTGAATCTCGCGGACGACCGCGTCGTGTAGCTCGCTCCACTTCAGCTCCGAGGTCTCGAGGTCCGCGACCGCGCGGTCGCGCTCGAGCTGGAACAGACAAGCGCGCTCTTCCGCGCGCGCGTGCATCGAGCGCGCGTCGTTCAGCCGGTCGTTCAGCTGCGCGCGAGGAGGGGAGGGGTGGGGCGTGAGCGAGCGCGGAGGGGTGGGATCGACGACGAGTGAAATGGAGAGGAATGAACGAAGGAACGAACGAAAGAATTCTCGCGACGCGACGCGACGACGACGACGCACCTCCGCGAGCGCGTCGCACGCCGCGCGGGACAGGACGTGCTTCGCCGTCTTCGGGGACGTCGTCTGAAGCATGCTCTCGAGCTCCGGGGGGACGAACACGCCGCCGCCGTCGCCGGGGGACGACGCGCCCCGCGCGGGCGACGACGGGAACAACATCGCGTCGATACTTTATGCCGGGAAACGCGCGACGAGCTCGGCTTTCGTGCCTTCCATTCTTTTGACTCATCACACGCATGTACCGTATTCGTATGGGCTTTTTGTCAGGACTACGTGTACGTGTGTACACGGTATCCCTATTCGACTATCCTACGCGGTTGACAACTTAAGAACCTCACGCATACATCACACGAACGAGACGTCCCCCCCCCCCCCCCCCCCCCCCCCCCCCCCCCCCCCCCCCCCCCCCCCCCCCCCCCCCCCCCC